>Ga0335073_10001804_pt1 | contig 28968 bp, 26 predicted proteins | sample Lox_Sample_22_FD_207093 | JGI IMG/M metagenome (GOLD analysis project Ga0335073, IMG submission 207093) | Soil microbial communities from Loxahatchee National Wildlife Refuge, Florida, United States - Lox_Sample_2.2 | ecosystem: Environmental > Terrestrial > Soil > Wetlands | place: USA... | reverse complement strand
ATAGCCATTCCGGTTTGCCGCAACACCCGTTGCAGAATCTTGCGAATAGCGGCCGAATCGTCGACAACCAAAACATCTGACTCCATGCGACTCCTTACATGTGAAATATCGGAAAGAATCGGCAATCCATTAGGCGGAATGCCAAAAAAGACGAGCCTTATCGTGCGGCATCCCTCAGTTAAAGTTCCGGATGCATTCGGTCGATAGTACCCCCGGTGACCCTGTGAACCGGCAACTGACTCAGCAGGAAATCGACGCCGTATTCGAAAACATGCAGGACCACCGCCGGGAAACCCCCGCGGCCAAGTTCGACTTCCGCCGCCCCGATCGCATCCCCAAGTCGCAGGTGCGCGCCATCCATCTTCTTCATGACACCTTTGTCCGGAACCTGGTCTCCAGCCTGTCGGCTTATCTGCGCTCCTATCTCACCGTCAACCTCGTCAGCGTCGAGCAACTCTCCTATGCGGAATTTCTGGACGGTTTGCCGTCCCCGACCTGCATGGTGTCGCTCGGGCTCAGTCCCTACGACGGAAATGGCGTCCTCGAGTTGAATCCGTCGCTCGTATTTCCAATTCTCGAAATGGTCATGGGGGGATCCGGAAAGAGTTCGGCGGGCATCCAGCGCGACATCACGGAAATCGAACAGAAGCTTCTCGACGGCCTGTTTCGCATCATCCTGCATGATTTGCGGGAGGCCTGGAAGGGCGTCACCGAAGTCGATTTCACCATCGAAGCATTGGAAACGGAACCTCAACTGCTCCACATCCTCGCCCCCAATGAGGCCGTAGTTTCGATCGGCGTGGAAGTGCGTATCGGGGAAACCGTGGGGATGATGAACATCGCCCTACCCTCGATCGTGATCAAGATGATGCGCCAGAAATTCGATCAGCAATGGTCGGTCCGCAAGACTCACGCCAGCGAAGGCGAGCAGGCGCGGGTCCTCCGCATGCTGCGCGACGCTTCGCTCACTCTGGAAACTCGACTGGAAGGTCCCACCATGCGGTTGGGCGACCTCCTGGAACTTTCCGAAGGGCAACTGATCCTGCTCGATTTTCCGGCCGAACGGCCGTTGCAACTGCTGGTCAACAATGAACCGAAATTCTCCGGCCAGATCATCCGCACGGGAAAGAAGCGGGCTTGCCGAGTCGAGAAAGTCCACAAGGTTCAGGGCAGGATCAGCGGCGGCGTCTCCGACGCCGCGCCGCCATCTGGCTCGGGATAGAAATCCATCACCGTTCCGATGAACGCCCGGCTGCGCTTCCGCCCGTTGTTCCGGTCCATCTCCAGATGCTGCAGGAACACCAGCAATTCCAGCACATCGGCATCGCGGGTGCGATGCACCCCGGTTTTCTCGGCCTCGGTCTTCCGATAACCGTCAATTGTCTCCACCAAACCACTGAAGAGACCGTTGGCGACATGATTGTCGGGCCTGGACTCGTAGTAGATTCCGCTTGCCATCGTTCGATACGTGCGAATCAGGGCTTCCAACGCGTCTCGGACATCCAGATCCACCGCTCCGGTTTGGTTCGCCCAACCGACCAGGGCCGCCCCTATTTCCGCCAGCAGCCCGTCGTTCCGCACCAGCGTCTCTTCGCGCACCGCAATATCGCGATTCGGAATCTGCCTGGCATTCGGCTCCGTCACCCGCTCATGCTTATGCGCCTCGATGAGGTATTCGCAATCCAACGGACACGAAATGGTTTCCTCGCGGCCTTCCCCGCAACAGATGGCGCAAATTTCCTCCCGCACAGCGGGACAATACCGTTTCGCACGGCGCTTTTCGCAGATCGAGCAAGCCATTCATCCAGTATAGAAGCCGGCGCCATTACGAACTACACAACCGCCGCCGGATGCGCCCGATCCGCGGCACGGAAGTCTACGGGATCTCCGCGCCGATCGTCTGCCGGTAGGTGCGTCGCAGGAACCCGTCCGTCATACCGGCGATGTAGTCGCAGACCACGCGGTGCGGCGCCTCTTCCGTGGCCTGCGTCCGGTACGGTTCCGGCAGCCGTTCCCGATCGTCGATGAAATAGCCGAATAACGCCGCGATCATCTCCGTCGACCGGTTCCGCCCTTCCATCAGCGCGGGCGAAACATAAACCCGATGGTAGAGGAAACTCTTCAACGCGCGGCTCGTGCCCGCGACCTCCGGTGTGAACGCAGCCAGCCTCTGGGGATTGGCCCGCACATCCTCGACGGTTTGCGCCCCCGACGCCGCCGCCCGCGCCACCGTGCCCTCGATCAGGCCGGTCACCAGCCTGTCTACCAGTTGCCGTAAGCATTCGTGAAACCGTTCGCGGTCGGTGGCGTCCGGGAATTGCGCGGCCGTCGCTTCGTATAACGACCGGTACTCCGGCACATGCTCCGCCAGGTCCGCGCTGCTGAACATGCCTGCCGAGAACCCGTCGTCCAGGTCGGCGGTGTTGTAGGCCGCCTCATCCGCCAGATCGATGAGTTGCGCTTCCAGCGGCGGGCGCCGGCCCGGGAGGTACTCGTCCAGATCGGGATATTGTCCGGGGGCGAAATCGTGGGAATGCTTCACAATGCCTTCGCGAACCTCGAAACTCAGGTTCAAGCCGGGGAAGCGCGCGTACCGCTGTTCGAACTTCTCGACAATCCGCAGCGCATGGAGATTATGATCGAACCCTTCGCCGAAACGCGCCATCTGCCGGTCGAGTTCCTCCTCGCCCGCATGGGCGAAAGGCGGATGGCCGATGTCGTGCGCCAGCGCCAGCGCCTCGGTCAGGTCTTCGTCCAGGCGCAGAACGTTCGCCACCGTGCGCGCCATTTGCGCCACTTCAATCGTATGCGTCAGACGATTTCGAAAATGATCGCTGAGTCCGGGCGTGAACACCTGCGTCTTCGCCTCGAGACGCCGGAAGGCCCGCGAGTGCACCACACGATCACGGTCGCGCTGAAAGATGTTGCGGTACGGATGCTCTGGCTCCGGGTGGCGCCGTCCCCGGCTGCCGCTAACCGGAAATCGCAATCGCGCCAGCATTGTGGACGCGGCTGGCTACTGCGGCGTGGACTGCTGCATTTCGGCGATGAGCGAGATGGCCACGTTGCGGACCGCATCCACCGGGCTCACCCGCAGAGGCTCCAGCAGCTTGCGGGCTTCGGCCGGGTTGGTGTGCGCGTAGTACCGCGCCAGGGCCAAGGTGGCTTCGTCTTTGGAAACAAACACCGTCGGATGCGCGATCAGATCCTTCAGCACATCTTCCGCCTGCTTGTTCCGATTGTCGTCGAAATAGATCTGCGCCAGCGAGAGCTTGGCCAGCGAGGCATAATCCGCGTCGCCTTTCTGCGCCACCTCCAGGAAGCCCTTCTCCGCGGTCGCCATATTGCCCTTATCCGCTTCAATCGAAGCCAGATAGTACTGCGCAATTTCGCCCTCCGCGGTGCCCGCGTACTTGGCTTTCAGGTCGCTGAATACCTTAATGGCCGCGGCGTCCTTGGACTCCTGGTTGGGGAAGCTCAGTCCCCCGTTGGCGGAAACCCCGACCGGCGCTTCCTGAACGGCGATCGCTTGCGCCAACCCGATCTGACGGTCCACATGCTGATGCCGGTTGTACACAATATATCCGGCTACCAGAACCGCAGCTACCGCCACAATGCCGCCGTAACGGGTGATTTCCTTCTGGTGACCCTCGAAAAACGTAACCGCATGACCCAGTTCCAGGGCAAAGTCGTCGCTCTTCAGCTTTTGGCGCGTAGTTCTATCCACGAAAACCTCTAAGTGATTCGAATCTATTATGATATCACGACCGATTCCATCCAAGCCCGTGTTTCGATGTGCTGGGATTGGCGATGCGCGGCTTGGAAGTGGCAGGCTGGCCGAGCGCTCCGAGCCGCAACCAAAGCGGTCTTTGCGGACCGAAGCGGGCGACGCGATGGGTTGAGGCGGATCGCTCCGTTTGGTCGCGGCTCGGGTTCGCTGGAGCACCTCCCCGCGGCGGCGGCCGCATGGTACGCGGCCCGGCACCAGTCGCACCAAGATGTCGCCGATCGCGAAACACGAGCAACGTCTTCATTTCGCTACACTGGTCGGAGCGTGGACATTGCCAGCCAGGCGCATATGCGCCTCCTCGTCGATCAACTTCGCTCGCTGGAAGCCCGCCTGCGCCAGGGCGGCGGCGCCTCGCGCGTCGAAAAACAGCACCGCGCGGGAAAACTCACCGCGCGCGAACGCATCGCGTCCCTGCTCGATCCCGCCGCTCCGTTTGTCGAAATCGGCCTGCTGATCGCCTACGACCGCTACGACGGGCAGGCGCCCGCGGCCGGGGTGGTCACCGGTCTCGGCAGAATCGAAGGCCGGCCCGCCGTGATCGTGGCCAATGACGCCACCGTCAAAGCCGGGGCGTGGTGGCCGGAAACCATCACCAAAATCCTGCGCGCGCAGGAAATCGCCATTCGCAACCGTCTGCCCATCGTCTATCTGGTCGATTCGGCCGGCGTCAACCTTCCCTACCAGGACGGTATTTTCCCCGGCCAGTACGGCGCCGGCCGAATCTTCTATTACAACTCGCTGATGCGGCGCAAACTGCGCATTCCGCAAACCGCCGCCGTCATGGGGCCCTGCATCGCGGGCGGCGCCTATCTGCCGGCGCTCAGCGACGTCATCATCATGGTGGATGGCCGCAGCTTCATGGGGCTGGGCGGCCCCAACCTCGTTAAAGGCGCCACCGGCCAGGTCATCGATTCCGAGCCGCTGGGAGGAGCCCGCCTGCACACCGCCTCCAGCGGCGTCGCGCACTACATGGCTAAAGACGACGCCGAGTGCCTGCAACGCATCCGCCAACGGTTCCGCCAACTCCCCGATCCGCGGCCCGCTCCCTCCGATCCGCGTCCGCCCGCGCGCCCCGCATCCGATCTCTATGGCGCGCTTCCCGCCGATCACCGCCTGCCCTATGACGTCGAGGAGGTCGTCTTCCGGGTTTTCGACGCGGGCGATTACGCCGAGTTCCAGCCGGAATACGCGCCCGAAATGCTATGCGCCGACGCGCGCCTGGAAGGCCGGCCCGTGGGCGTGATCGCCAACCGCCGCGGATTTTTGAAACCCGGCGGACGCCCCCGCATCGGCGGCATCGTGTATACCGAGTCGGCCCGCAAAGTGGCATACTTTGTCGAGACCTGCGAGCGGCTCGGAAATCCGCTGGTCTACCTGCAGGATGTTTCGGGCTTCATGGTGGGGCCGGAGGCGGAACGCGAAGGCATTATCCGGGCCGGCGCGGAGATGGTGGAAACAATGTCTTGCGCCACGGTTCCGAAAATCGTGTTGACGCTGAACCATGCATCCGGCGCCGGCTATTATGCCATGGCCGGGCAGGGCTTCGATCCCAACTTCACATTCAGCTGGCCCACCGCCCGCATCGGCGTGATGGAAGGCGATTCGGCCGTGGTCGCGCTCTTCGCCGCCGAAATCGAAAAGTACAAAAACGGCTCCATGCCCGCGGAACTGCAAGCCGAAATCGATCAGACCCGCGCCGACTACGAGCGCTGGCTCGACGCGCGCTACGCCGCCGCCCGCGGCCACTGCGACGCCCTCATCGACCCCATGGACTCGCGCTCCGTTCTGGCGTTCGCGCTGGAATGCGCCTGCGCCTCGGGCCGGCCGGGCCAATTGCTGCCTCCACTCTCATGATTCGCATCGCTAACGGACAAGGCTTCTGGGGCGACTGGTTGGAAGCGCCTGTCCACCTCGTCGAACAGGGCCCCCTCGATTACCTCGCGCTCGATTACCTCGCCGAAGTCACCATGTCGATCCTGCAAAAACAGAAGCAGGCCGACGCCAACCTCGGCTACGCGCGCGATTTTCCGCCGCTGGTCGCGCGCATCGCGCGCCACATCCGCGAGCGCCAGGTACGGGTCATCGCCAATGCGGGCGGCGTCAATCCGCTGGCTTGCGCGCGCGAGGTGGTCCGCCTGGCGCCGGGATTGAAGGTGGCCGTCGTGCTCGGCGACGATGTCTACGGACGCATCGACGAATTCCTGGCCAAGGGCTACGAATTGCGCGATATGGATACCGGCCGGCCGCTGACCGACATCCGCGACCGCATTCTCAGCGCCAATGTCTACATCGGCGCATTTCCACTGGCCCAGGCGCTGGCCACCGGCGCCGACGTTGTGGTGGCCGGGCGTTCCACCGATACCGCGCTCACACTCGCGCCCATGGTGCATCGCTTCGGCTGGCAGCCGGCCGACTACGACAAGCTCGCTGCCGGAACCGTCGCCGGCCACATCGTGGAATGCGGCGCCCAGGTCACCGGCGGCAATTGCCAGGTCGATTGGCAGAGCATCCCCAACATGGCCGCCATTGGCTATCCGATCGTTGAAGCCGAGCCCGATGGAACCTTCGTCATCACCAAGCACGGCGCGGCCGGCGGCCGCGTCAGCGTCGACAGCGTGAAGGAGCAGTTGCTCTACGAACTGGGCGACCCGCGCCGCTACATCACGCCCGATTGCATCGCCGATTTCACCACCATCCGCCTCTCCCATGACGGGCCGGAACGTGTCCGCGTGTCCGGCATTCGGGGCAGCGAACGGCCGCCGACCTTGAAGCTCTCCATCAGTTACGCCAACGGCTGGAAGGCCATCGGCACGCTCGTCTATTCCTGGCCGCAAGCGCTCGAAAAAGCCCGCGCGGCCGATGGCATCGTGCGCCGGCGGCTCCAGGACCTGGGCTTGCGCTTCGACGAAATCTACACGGAATACTTCGGCGTGAACGCCTGCCATGGCGCCGCCGCCCCTCCCAATCCCGATCCGCCGGAAGTGCAGGTGCGCATCGGAGTGCGAGGCGGCGACCGCAAGGCTGTCGACCGCTTCACGCGCGAGTTGATCCCGCTGGTGCTCAACGGACCGCCTGGCGCCACCGGATTCGGAGAGGGTCGCCCGCCGGCGCGCGAGATGGTAGCATACTGGCCCGCGCTGGTTCCACGCGAGGAAATTACGACCAGTGTCGAGGTGGTGGAGTAGGTGCCGAGCCGATTCGGTTGGGAGCAAATTTCGGACCGCCTGTGGACCTGCGATGCCGGCTACATCGAGCGCAAGGAGAGCCGCATGTGGGTCGCGAACGTGTATCGCAACGTGCGTCAGGGCCAGGGATGGATCGAGAGCAAGAAGGGCTTCGATACCGCCTCGGCCGCCATGGCGTGGGTGGAGAATCACGCCGAAATTTAGCGACCCTCCAGCCAAACCGCTACTCAGTAGCGATCGCGCCTTGCTAAGTAATTTTATTGCAAGTACTTACAGGCAGAGAACCGCCACGCGTGGCGGTTTTACTCCGCCGACTCCCCGTTCCACTCGTGCCTGGCGTCGGGATAGAAGCCGATACCGCCCTGCGGCGTCGCCAGGAGCCATCCTCCCGGAACCTTGGCGCGCGACAGGCGAACCGTCGACGATAGCGCCTGAAACTGCAACTTGGCCGGTTCGGAGACGGTGGCCGGGGTCGAAACCCCGGCAGGCGCCGCTGCCGACTCCCCTGCCGCTTCTTCCTCGTCGTTCGGCAGGGCGATGGCGCCCTGCATCATGTCCCGCTTGCAGCCATAGGGCTCGCTCAGGTACTCGAAAGTCACCCAGTCGGCCTTGATCTGCAGCTTATCGATAATCCCGCCGAATGGAATCGTGGCTTCCGGTTCCGGCAGCGGATTCATGGTCCGGCGATGGAGCTTCTTGGCGGTGATGGACTTATTCAGCGATTGTTTGGGCAACGGATTCTCCGAAGCTCTTATATACACGGTTGCGTCAGGAATCGCAACCCGAGATCGGGTTCAGCGCGACAGAAATGTGGATGACGGGGCCGCCGTTTGGTTCGATGGCAAAACAATTTGCTTGGCGACGGCTCTGGCGCTGGCATATAATCACCTACTTTGAACCCCCGGCCGTCCGTTCGCGAGCCATCGGTTTCGGAAGTCCAGGCGGAACTTCGCTGTCTGTTGGAATCACGAGAATTCCGGCACTCCCGCGGACTTTCCAAACTCCTGCGTTACATCTGCGCCAAGGCGCTGGTGGGCGACCCCGAACCGATAACCGAGTACACCATCGCGATGGATGTGCTGGGAAAGCCCGAAGGCTTCAAGGAAAACAAAGACGCCAGCGTGCGTGTCGAGGTCCATCGCCTGCGCAAGCGACTGGCGGAGTTCTATCAGCACGACGTATCTCCTCATCGCGTCCGCATCGTCATTCCGATCGGCCACTACACCCCGGAATTCGCGATTCAGGGTGACATCGAGGACGAACCGGATATCGACGACAGAGAAATCAGGCTCCCGGCGGTTGCGGTCGTCGCCGCGCCGCCGGAGCCGGTTTGGGTTCCGCGGGCGATTCCCCCGGCGCGCCGCGGGGGAACTTACTGGCGTCCCGCCGGGAAGATCTCCGTGGTTCTGATGATCGTCACGGCCCTGGTCCTGGCGTTGGGAGCGGTCGCCCGCGCGCCCGACCCGCTGGAGAGCCTGTGGCGGCCGATGCTGTCCCCGCCGAACCCCGTGCTGCTGTGTGTCGGTGACATGGCCGCGGGGCACGCCTTGCCGGCGGACCCGGCGCCCGAGGCGATGACGGTTCTCGATTTCCACGGTCTGAAGAGCCAGAGCGTGCTGATCGACGACGCCGCCACCATGAGCCGGTTCGCCGGATTGCTGGAATCCAGGGGTAAGGCATTTCGTGTGGTGTCGCAATCGGAAGCCACCTTCGGGGACCTGCAGAACGGTCCCGCGGTTCTCATCGGACTGGCGAATAACGATTGGACCGAGCGGCTGGTGGGCAAACTGCGATTCTGGCTGCAACATACCGGGCCCGGCGGGAAACTGATCATCCGCGACCGCGAGCATCCGGAGCGCGCCGATTGGAACGTCGATTATTCGGAGCCGCTGCTCCAGGTGACCAAGGACTATGCGTTGGTGATGCGGGTGCTCGATCCCAAGACCGAGCAAACCGTGATTTCAGCCGCGGGCATCACGGCATTCGGCACCCTGGCAGCCGGGGATTTTCTCACCGAAGCCGCGGAATTCCGCAAGATCGAGGCGGTGGCGCCCAAGGGTTGGCGGAGAAAGAACTTTGAACTGGTGCTTTCCACGGATGTCATCCGGGGAAAATCCGGCCATGCCGACATCGTGGCCTCTTACTTCTGGTAATTCAGGCAGGAGCCGAATCAGAACGATGGTTGTAGGACCGGCACTTTGTTGGTGGAAGTAGCATTCTTTCCGGTACGCTACAGAAAAAGCCGGACGAACCGATAAGACCATCGTGGATCACACCACGGATGTCTCCGCCGGTTTGCAGTCCCTGGCCGCCGCAGCCGCAGGCGAGGCCGGCTCCGTCCGACCGCCGTTCCGGGTCCTGGTGGCCGAAGATAATCCCATTTTTGAGTCCATGCTCTGCAAGATACTCGGGAAATGGGGCTATCAGGCAATTTCCGTGCGCGACGGCGAAACCGCTTGGAAGATTCTCCAGTCGGATGATTCCCCGAGGATGGCGGTACTCGATTGGATGATGCCCGGCCTCGATGGCGTCGAGGTGTGCCGCCGTGTTCGCAACGTGGGGCGCGAGCCGTACACCTACATTGTCCTGTTGACCGCGCGCACCGAATCGGAAGACCTGATCGAAGCCATGGACGCGGGCGCCGACGACTACCTCACCAAGCCCTTCCGCAATCACGAACTCCGCGTCCGCCTGCGCGCCGGCCGCCGCATCCTGGACTTGCAGGAGGAACTGCTGCGCGCGCGTGAGGCGCTGCGTGTGCAGGCCACGCACGATGCCCTCACCGGGCTGCACAACCGCGCCTCCGTGCTGGATATCCTTCACCATGAGTTGGCGCGCAGCGATCGCGAAAATCAGCCGGTGGCGGTGCTGCTGCTCGATCTGGACCGGTTCAAACATGTCAATGACGCGTTCGGTCATCCGGCGGGCGACGCGGTTTTACGCGAAACCGCCCAGCGCATCAAATCGGCCCTGCGAGAGTACGATTCGGTGGGGCGGTATGGCGGTGAGGAATTCCTGGTCGTGCTCCCGGGCTGCGGTGGAGAATCGGCGTACCGGCAGGCTGAGCGCGTTCGCGAAGCCGTTGGGGCGGCGGCGGTCGAATTCTCGGGATCGACGCTGCGCGTCAGCTGCAGCATTGGATTGGCCTACCGGGACCTTGCGGAGAAAACCGATGCGTGTTCCCTGATCCGCGAGGCCGACGTCGCCCTCTACGTCGCCAAAAACCTCGGCCGCAATCAGGTGGCGGCCTTCGCCACGGAGCGCGTCTGAGCCACGGTGCACTCGTCGGAACGGCGGCAGTTCCCGCGCCACGGGTTGGCCGCAACCCACGGTTAGATTTTCTTGAGGGCCGCGGCGGGTCGCGCGTTGACAAATTTCACCAGATCGGGCGTGACGTACCGCGGCGGCGCCACCAGGAACTGCGGTTTTGTGTCCCACAGCCCGCGCGCCACATCGGCCCAAAGCGGCGCGTTGATCCCCCGGTCGATTACCACATAGGCATCGGCGCGCTCCAGGAACCGCAGGCTGGATGCTTTGAAGTCTTCGCAGCCGAAATCCAGCAGCATCAGAAAGACGTCCGGCTCCAGAATCTCCAGCACGCTGTTGGACTCAATGATCAAATCTTCGCTCTGCGAGCGGATTTTGCGAATGGTCTTGGCCGCCAGTTGCAATTGGCCCGAGGGCGCTCTCAGCCAGAACGACCGCTCCGCGCCCGCCGCCAGAAAGCGCCCGGAATCGGTGTCGCCGGCTTCGTACTCCTCCGACAGGGAAAAGGGATGTTCGGCGGCGTCGCCGGGCTCGCAGCCGCATGGCTCGCCCTTACTGGTGCAGACGCCGTGGCCGTACTGCGTAATCTTCAGCGCGGTCCATTTGCGATTGCGCATTTTCCGGATGAGCCCGCTCACCACCGCGGTCTTGCCGATGTTGCGGGAGTGCCCGCCCACCACCACCAGCATCAGGCGCCGCGCTCCAGGTCGGCCAGCCGGCGCTTGATGTCCGCCAGTTCGCGGCGCAGTTCGGGCAAACGGGCCAGCCAGGCAAGCTGCTCCAGATGCTGCCGCAACGGACGCGCCGGCGTGCCCCAAACGGTCTCGCCGGAGTGAACAATCTTCGACGTCAGCACTCCGCAGCCCGACCCCAACACCGCCCGCGCTTCGATCCGCGCCTTGTCGCCGATGCCGACCTGGCCGCCGATCACCGCGTGATCCTCCACCACGACGCCACCCGAGAATCCCGTCTGCGCCGCCACCACCACGTGCCTGCCGATCCGGCAGTTGTGCCCGACGTGGACCATGTTGTCGAGTTTGGTGCCCTCGCCGATCGAGGTCACTCCCAGCGCCGCGCGGTCCACGCACGAGTTGGCGCCGATCTCCACGAAATCGCCGATTTCCACGCGTCCCACCTGGGGGAACTTATGCCAGCGGTCGTCTTCCATCACGTAGCCGAATCCATCGGCGCCAATCACCACACCGGCATGGAGGATCGTGCCTCGCCCGATATCGCAATTGTCGTAAATGGTGACGTTGGCGTTCAGAACACAGCCTTCGCCCAGCATCACGCGCTTGCCGACCACCGAACCGGCGCCGATGCTGGTGGCCACGCCGATACGCGTGCCGTCGCCGATCACGGCGTGCGGTCCCACGTAGACCATGGCGCCCATGGTGACGTCCTTCCCGATGACGGCCGTGGCATGGATGCCCGGCTTCAACTCCGCGGTCGGGTAGAAGCGGTTCATGACGCGCGCGAATGCGGTGCGCGGTTCCGCCACGCGGATCACAGTCCGGTAATTCGCGTTGGGCCACTCGCTCGGCGCCAGCAGACATCCCGCCGCCGACCGGTCGGCCTGCTCGGCGGCTTTGCGGGTTCCCACGAATGCGATCTCGGCGGCGCCGGCGGTTTCCAAAGGAGCCGCGCCTTGCAGTTCCTTCTCCCCATCGCCCTCGAAGGTCGCGCCCAGCCATTCCGCCAACTCGCGAACTCGCATGGGGCAATTGTAACCCCCGGTGTTGTCCTCTGTAATATGGCAACCCTCGCCGCGTCTATATAAAATATGCATTACGGGGAATTTCTGAACCTGAGCTGTTCCTGCTGCGTATTTCAACTTTTGAGGTCTTATCAGACATGTCTTGCATCCGTTCGATCCTGGCGATCCTATTGTGTCTTGCGCTGAACCTGCCAATGTTCGCGCAGGCGCCGACGCAGGCTTTTGCAACCGACGACGGCCATGGCTTTATCGCGAGCGTCACGCACAATTACCGCCCGCGACAGGTCGCGGCCGTGAACTTCGCCGATTCGCCGCGGCTCGAGGCGTTGATGCGCGCCGGCGTCATCTATCTTTCGCTGCGCGACGCCATCGCGCTGGCGCTGGAAAATAATCTCGATATCGAAACCATCCGCTACGATCCGAAGCTGGCGCGCGCCGACCTGTTGCGCGCATCCGCCGGGCAGTTGCTGCGCAACGTTTCGTCCAATATTTCCTCTGGACCGTCGTCGGCGTCGCTTAGCGTGCTGTCGGGCGCGTCGGCGGTGAATGCCGGCACCGGGGCCACGACCACTTCCAGCGGCACCGGGGGCGTTCTCAGCGGATTGAGCGTGCAGCTGGCCGGCTCGGCGATCCCCAATCTGGATCCGACGCTGTTCGTGCAATACCAGGCTGCTCACAACACGGCGATCGAGACATCCACGGTGTTCACGGGCACATCGGCCCTGGTATCGTCGCAACAGAACCTGGTGTACGGGGTTCAGCAGGGCTATTGGACGGGCACTCAGGTGACGGCGTACATGAGCGGGGTCTTCGGTTTTCGCCAAAACGCCACTACTGCGCTGTTCAACCCCATCGATAGCGGCAGCCTGAACCTGAACTTCACTCAAAACCTGCTCAACGGGTTCGGGCTGGCGGTGAACAAGCGCGCCTATCACAAAGCGCAGAACAATCTGCGCGTCAACGATCTCACCTTCAAGAACCAGGTAATCGCCACGGTCTCCAACGTGGTGAATCTGTATTGGGACCTGGTGAGTTTCAACGAATCGCTGAAGGTCGACCAGGAGACGCTGCGGCTGGATACGCAACTCTATGAGGACAATCAGCGCCGCGCCGCGCTGGGCGCAATCGCGCCCATTGACACGATCCAGGCCGAGGCCGATATGAAGGCCGAACAGCAGAGCGTCATCGCCGAGCAATCGCAGGTGTTGCAGCAGGAGATGATTCTCAAAAGCGTGCTCACGCGCAGCGGGCTGGACAATCCGATCGTCGTATCGGCGCGGATTGTGCCGACCGATCACATCAACGTGCCGGAGCGCGAGCCGATCATCCCCTTGCAGGAATTGATCGATAACGCCGTAAAGAACCGGCCCGAGATCGAACAGAATCAGCTCGGTCTGGAGAACACGCGGCTGGATCTCCTCGGCACGAGGAACAACCTGCGGCCGACGCTATCGGCCTTCGCCAATTTCTCCAATACCGGGCAGGCGGGCTCCGTCACCACGGTGCCGCAGCCCTACTACAGTTCCACCGGCCAACTGCTCGGCTACAAGCAGCTCGGTCCGGGAGACGTCAACAGCTTTCTTCTTGGCGGCTACGGTACCGTGTTGAGTCAGATCTTTTCGCGCAACTTTCCCAATTACAGCGCCGGCATTACCCTGCAGGTGCCCATCCGCAACCGCGCGGCGCAGGCCGATATGATCACCAGCGAGTTGAATTACCGCCAGCAGCAGATCCAGGAGAAGCAGTCGCGCAACAGCATCAAGCTTTCCGTGATCAACGCCGCCACGGCCTTGCAGAACGCCCGCGCCGCGTACGATTCAGCCCTGGTCGCGGCGCAACTTCAGGATCAGACGCTGGCCGGCACGCGCCGCAAGTACGATCTGGGCACCGCCGCCATCCTGGACGTCGTCATCGCGCAGCGCGATTCCAACACGCGCCACTTGTCCGTGGTTGACGCGCTCGATCAATACCAGCGCGCGCGCACCAACCTGCAACAAACCATGGGCACGATTCTGGATGCCAACGATGTGGATCTGGAAGAAGCGCGCACCGGACAGGTGAAGCGCGCGCCGGACGCCATCCCGCCGGGAATTCGATAGAAAAGGCGAGATGGGCTGACGGAGGTCGGCCTGCGGTGCGATTTGGGTGATTCGAGCGCCCACGCCGGCATGAGTGCCGGCGCTGCACGCAGGAGTGCGTGCGCCACGGGCGTTACAGCAATACGGTATCGATGGTCGCGGCTTCTTCGGCGCTGGATCCCTCCGCGCCCGCGGCTACGGCCGCGGCCATTTCCGGGGCGCCCAGAAACGCCACCAATTTCTCGGCCGAGCCATCGAAAAAGCTGTCCACCAGTTCCCGTACGGCCACTTCCCGCATGGCGTCCTGCGAGGTGGCGGGCGTATAGAGAAACGCGCGGCCCTTTTTGAGGCGCGTCAGTTTTCCCTTGCGCACCAGTCGGTCGAGCACGGTCATGATGGTGGTGTAGGCAAGCGGACGAGTGCGCGCCACAACCTGCTGCACGTCCTTCACATTGCCCTCGCCCAGCGACCAGAGGGCTTTCAGGCAGAGCAGTTCTAACGGTGGAGGAACATCACGCGCGGTCTTCGGCATCAGGGTTCCTTCGGTTCCAATGCTTCTTTCAACTTGCTGGCGAACGGCGAATCGGGGCGCGGCGCGAAGAGCGGATGCGCCGCGGCGGCCGGAGGCGCGACGGGCGCCGGATCAGATGGCGCCGGGAGGGGGGCGGCAGGTTGGGCCGGCGCCTCCGCGGGACGCACAGCCGGTTGCTGCTGGCCATTTCCATTGCCGGCCGGAGGACGCACAGCCGGCTTCGCCGGTGGATCCTCCCAATAGCGATCCATCTTCAACGCCGGACGGTCGAGCGCGCTGCTGTACGACGTGAAACAGCCTTCCACCTGCCGGTCCTTCGCAATCAGCGCCCGCATACATTCCATTTTGGAATCCATATCGTCCAGGTAATGCAACAGCAGCGCTTCGGGGAATTGCGGCAGCTTGGGCGATCCGAACTCGAGATGTCCGTGGTGGCTCAGGATCATGTGCTCCACCAGGGTGCGCAGTTTCGGCGGAAAATCCGGAAGCCCGCGCAGCGTATTGCCCACCATTCGCATGGCAATGTCGATGTGCCCGATCAACTGTCCTTCGGTGGAATAGGAAATGCCGCGCTCGTAGTTCAATTCGTAGATCTTGCCGATATCGTGCAGGATCACGCCCGTCAGCAGCAGGTCGAGATCGACGTGCGGATAATGTGCCGCCGCCAGTTTCGCCATGGCGCACAACGAGAGCACGTGCTCGATCAACCCGCCCAGGTACGCGTGATGAATGCTTTTGGCAGCGGGCGCGCGCCGGTACCGCTGCGCCACTTCGGGGTCGTTCAACACAGCCTCGAGCAGCGCTTTCAGGTGCGCATGCCGGACTCCCGCCACCACTTCGCGCAGTTCCCGCCACATTTCTTCCGGGTCGCGCGCCGAGGAGGGGAAATAGTCGGTGTAATCGACTTCGCTGTCGTCCATGCGGCGGAGCTTGTGAATGGTGAGCTGCGGCCGGTTGTGAAAGACCTGCATCAACCCCTTCACGCGCACGAAATCGTCGCGTTCGAACGTGTCGATCACGTCGGCCACGTTGTCCCACATCTTGGAGTCCAACTCGCCGGTCCGGTCGCCCAGCAGCAGCGACAAGTACAGCTCCCCCGACTTTTTCTGGCGGATTTCCTTGGATTGCACCAGGAAACTGGTGGTGATGACTTTGTTGGGCTCCAGCTCGTTTACATAGGGTGATTTCATTTCGAGAGGGCGGAATCCATGGCCGCCGGATCGTGCTAGGACGTGCCGCCGCCCGTTCCGGACTTGTCCGGAGTCGCGGGCGTCGCCGCGGGTGTCGTCTTCTGCTCGCCCGGAGGGGTGGTGTCGACCGGCTTGGGAGCCTGCGGACGGCCGTACGGGAAGACTCCCAGGAACCGCTTGCGCCGCCGCTGCGAGGCCACTTCTTCTTTCGTCACCGTCTGCGCCTTAATAGTGGCGACTTCATGCCACCGCGTATCCTTCCCCGGCGCGGCCTGCGTATCGATGTAACCGTCCTTGATTTCCAGGAAGGCTTCGCGGCGCAGCTTGTTCAGAAACTCCTGAACTTTGGGCTGCATCAGCGGACCGGACAGGATCTCCTGGATGTCGTCCTTAACTTCATCGAAGGGCTGCAAGCCCTCTTCCAGGCGGTCATTCACCTTGATGATGCGGAACCCGCCCGGCTCCCGGATGGGATCGGTGACCATGTTCTTCTTGGTGGCGTTGACGATTTTCCTCAGGTCGTCGCGCAACTGGTCGGGCTGAAATTCGCCCATTACGCCGCCCTCTTTGTTGGTCGCCGCGTCGTCGGAATACTTGGCAACCAGGTCGGTAAATTTCTCACCCTTATTGGCCCGCGCCGCGACGTCCTTGGCGGTTTTTTCGGCTTCAGCCACCTGCTCGGGATTCTTACCCTCGGTCGAAATGAAAATCTGGCTCAGGATGACCGACGCTTTGTGGGTGAATTCCTGCGGATGCTCGTCGTAGTATTTCTTTTCGTCGGCTTCCGGAATGTTGATCCGCGACCCCACCTCGCCGCTGATTACCTTGCGCGTCATGATCGATTCGGCGAGCTTGAGTTTGTAGTCCTCGAAGCTGATTCCCAACTGTTCGTGGATGAAATCGTGGAATTTCTCGGTATCCGGAATATGTTGCTCGAGCTGCATCTTGGTCAATTGGCGATTGACGTCGGCGTCGACGTTGATATCCAGATCTTTGGCGCGCTGCACCAGCAGCCGCTCGCTGATCAGGTTCGCCAGGATGTCCTTGTCGGCATCGCGCAAAGCGGATTGCAGCGCCGGACCACTGAGGTGATTCTCTTCGCGGAGGGTACGCTCGATTTCCTTGCGTTTGTCCTCCAGGTCGCCCTTGGTGATGATGTCGCCATTGACTTTGGCGGCGATTTCCTCCACCACGCGTATGTCCGCCCCGCGCACCAGTGGCGCCGCGCAGACCGCCGACGCAGCGATTACTACAAACCAGCGAATCATAAATTGATTTTTCATTTTACCACCTGCAGCTGTTCCAGTTTCTCGCCCAAATACCGCAGCACGTCTCCCGCTGAGGTCAAACCATCGAGGGGTAACAGCAAGACTCCTGCCGGAGTGAACTGGGCCCCGCGCGATTTGGACACCAGGTTCATGAGCCGCGCCGGATCCACGCGCGTCTCCTTATGGAACTTTACTGTCAACAGGTTATGCCGCCGGTCGACGGCCTCGACACCGATTTTCTCTGCGAGCGTTTTCAGTGCGGAATAGGACAGCAGATTCTGAACCGCCTCCGGCACTGTGCCGTAGCGGTCCGCCAGTTCCGTTTCGGCACGCTCGCGCTGCTCGGGGGAGGCGGCGTTGGCGATTTGCCGGTACGCGCGCAGCCGCTGATTTTCGTCGGCGATGTACTCGGCCGGAATGCGGATATCCAGCCCGAGATTCAACGCCGAATGGATCTCCGGCGCCACCTCTTCGCCCTTCAACTCGCGGACGGTCTCGTCCAGTAGCCGTACATAGGTGTCGAAGCCGACGGAATTGATGTGGCCGTGCTGCTCTCCGCCCAGGAGATTGCCCGCACCGCGCAATTCCAGGTCGAGCGCGGCAATTTTGAATCCGGCTCCTAAGTCGCTGAATTCCTTAAGCGCGGCCAGGCGCTTACGGGCGATTTCGGTCAGCTCCGTGTCCGGTGGCACCAACAGATACGCGTAAGCGCGGCGGTTCGATCGTCCCACCCGGCCGCGCAGTTGATACAGCTCCGAGAGCCCGTACTTCTCAGCGTTCTCCACCAGCATGGTGTTGGCGAGCGGGATGTCCAACCCATTTTCTATGATTGTCGTACAGACCAGGATGTCGAACTCCCGGCGCATGAACTGGAGCATCGTCTTCTCGAGTTCGGCCTCTGCCATTTGTCCATGTCCGACCCCGATCCGCGACCCCGGCGCCAGCGCCTGGATCATCGAGGCGCGCGTCCAGATGGAGTCGACGCGATTATGCAGAAAATAGACCTGGCCGCCGCGAGCCAGTTCCAGCTCGATCGCCGAACGGATCAGTTCCGGCTGAAACGGTGCGACGACGGTGTGAATCGCCAGCCGGTCTTTGGGAGGTGTCTCGATCACGGACATGTCCCGCAGTCCCAGCAACGACATGTGTAGTGTTCGAGGGATCGGAGTGGCGCTCATACTGATCACATCCACCGATTTCTTGAGCTGCTTCAGCCGTTCCTTATGCTTGACTCCGAAGCGCTGCTCCTCATCCACCAGCACCAGGCCCAGATCCTTGAACATCACGTCCTGCGACAGCAGCCGATGCGTCCCCACTGCGATATCGATTTTTCCTTCTTCGAGATCCGCGATCGCGGCTTTCAACTCTTTGGGAGTCCGGAACCGGCTGAACATCTCGACTCGCACCGGAAACGGCTGGAAGCGCCGCTTGAAGGTCTCGAAGTGCTGGAACGCCAGCACGGTGGTGGGAGCCAGCAGCACCACCTGCTTGCCGTCGCCGAGAGCCTTGAACGCAGCGCGCATGACCACTTCGGTTTTGCCGAACCCCACATCGCCACAGAGCAGGCGGTCCATGGGCTGCGGGCTCTCCATGTCCTTCTTGATGTCCTGAATGGCGGTCAACTGGTCGCGGGTCTCGCTGAATTCGAAGGCGTCTTCAAATTCGCGCTGCCAGTTGCTGTCGGGCGAGAACTGGAACCCGTCGGCGACCTTGCGCTGCGCGTACAGCTTCAACAGTTCGTCGGCCATATCGCGCATGCGCGCCTTGATGCGCGACTTGGTGCGCGACCAGGTGGCGCCGCCCATGCGGTCGAGCGCCGGCTTGGCTTCGCCGGCTCCGCGAAAGCGCTGTACCAGGTCCATGCGCGCGAGCGGCACGTACAGCTTCGCGCCGGCGGCGTATTCCAGGACCATGTAGTCGCCCTTGGCCTCGCCCTGGGTGATCTCGCGAAGTCCCAGGTACTGCGCCACGCCGTGCTCGGCATGGACCACGAAATCGCCGGGCTTGAGATCGATCAGATCGGCGGAAAACGCGGCCGCGGCGGCCTTCGATGCCGGGGCCCGCGCCACCATTTCCGAGGTCTCGAAAAGGTCCTCGGAGCCGAAGATCACGAGCCGCGATTCGTGGAACGCCGTGCCGCGCCGCAGCAGTCCCTTGACCAGGTAGATGCTGGCCATATCGCCCGCCATGTAGGCGCGCTCGGCCAGATAGGCCGGCGTCGAATCGGTCTGCTGCAATCCGAGCTGATACGTCACGCCGTATTCGCCCAGAATGTCCGCCACGCGCTCGATTTCGCCGGTCGACGATGCGAAGAACGCCACGCGGTTCCCCGCTTCCACCAGCGTCCGCGCTTCCGCAACTGCCACCCGCATGTTGCCGTGGAACGCCATGGATGGGCGGGTGGCCAGGTGCAAAACCGACGTCTCCCCCTCCGTCCACCCAACCTCGAGTTCCTTCAGCGACACCTGCGGACCGGCCGCTGCCTGGCGCTCCAGATCTTCCCATCGGAAGAAAACCCGGTCGGGATCGTAGGCCGGCGACACTTCAATCTGCTCCAGCCGCTTCCACAACCGTTCCGCGGCGCCGCGGATCTGCTCGGGTTCGTCCCAGAGCACGACGCTATGTTCGAGCAACCCCAGAACTGAACCCTGGCGCGGGCGGATCATCGGCGCTATCAGCTCCCAACCCGGAAACGGTTCGCCCGGCGGCGGCAGATCGCGGCCCGGAATGTCCGCCGCCCGCACCAGATCTCGCAGTTGGGCCAACAATTGGCGCGATTTCTGATACTCCGTCAGCGGCAGAATGGCGCACTCGTCGATTTTCAGCACCGACCGCTGCGATTCCACGTCGAAGCGCCGGATGGTTTCGACCAGGTCGCCGAACATGTCGATGCGCACCGGCTTCTGCGCTTCCGGCGAGAATACATCCAGAATGCCGCCGCGCACCGAGTATTCGCCCACCATCTCGACGGGCTCGCGTTTCTCGTAGCCGATGCTTTCCAGGTGCGCCACCAGATCTTCCATGGGCACCTCGTCGCCGGTACGCAGGCGCAGCGCCAGTTGCCGGTAAAAGTCTCCACGCTCGATCCGGAGCAGCGCCGAGGCCACGGGCAGGATCGTAATGGGTACTCGCCCGGTCGCCAGGCGCCACAATCCGATCGCTCGTTGTTCGCAAATTTCCGCGTGCGGCGACAGATTTTGCAGCGGCAGAACATCCAGAGCGGGGAGCAACTGCGGTAACGAGTGCTCGTCCGCGGCAAGCAGGCCGAAAAAGGTTTGGACGGCCTCAGACAACGCTTCTGCCTCCCTGTTGCCATCTACGACAACTATCAGAGATCGTCCGCTCGCCTGCGACAACAGCACGGAATACAACGCCTTAGCGGTGGTCGTCAGTCCCGACAGGCTGGCGTTTCCACCGGTCAGGACGCGCCGCAGCACCTCTTGATAGGAGGGGTGCCTGGACAATTCCAGAAACAGATCGCGAACGGCGGGGTGGATCAAGGCAGGCTTAAAACCCTATCAACGATATTTGTAGTCGAAAAGCCCGGCTCCAGCGGTATCGTGACCACCTGTCCGCCCGCGGCCTCCACTTCTTCTCTGCCGGCGACAAAATGAGACCAGTCGGCTCCTTTCACCAGCACATCGGGAAGCAGGCCGGCAATCAGATCTCGCGGTGTCTCCTCGTCGAAGAATACGACCGCATCCACCGCTGCCAGGGCCGTGGCGATCTCGGCGCGTTCCGTTTCGGTCAGTATGGGACGTGACGGCCCCTTACTCCGGCGAACGCTTGCATCTGTGTTGAGCCCCAGGACAAGGACGTCGCCCCGGGATCGCGCCTGTTCCAACAGCCGGATATGACCCGGGTGGAGCAGATCATAGCAGCCATTGGTAAAGACCACGACCTTTCCTTCGGACCGCCATCTCTTTCGCCGCTCGACGATACTCTCTCGACTATTAACCCCCACCGTTCCAGTGTACGTCGAGTCGCGGCGCGGCCAGGTAATGGGAATTTCTTTGCACACCGAGGTTTAATTCGCGCGAAAAGTTCTAGGACCGCTACTTGGAATCGTGAAAAGTAATGCGTACCCACCCTGTACGAGTGGCACTGGTTCCAGAACCCTGGTAACAGGCATCCTTTGCATATATGGACGGCAAAGCGTACGCGACACAGCGAGAGACATGGGAAGAGAGAGAAGGAACCGTTATGACTGCCAATGAGCCGGCCTCCACGGTATACCCAGGATCGTGGGCCGGCCTTTCCGATGAGCACCTCGAGATTTGTCTTCAGGATTTCGTTTTTCTATCACGGCCTGGAATGCAGTTTCGTTCCATGCACGCGGTCACGCGCGATCAACTGGTAGCGGAATGCGCCCTGCGCCGCCGCCTGGACATCGCCGAGCGCGCCATGATCTTCGGGCGGAAACGGTAGGGGAACACAAGTATGGTTGGGAAGTCTATTCTCGTTGTCGACGACACACTGGTGGCCCAGAACTTCATCCGCCTGGTGTTGACCCACGAAGGTTACGAAGTACGCACGGCAAGTCATGCCGTCGAGGCGCTGCAAGTCATGGCCAGTTTCTGTCCCGAACTGGTGCTGACGGAGGTCAATCTCCCGGGGATCGACGGGCTGGAACTGGCGCGGCGTATCAAGAATGATCCGCGGACCGCTACTGTAAAAGTAGTCGCGCTTACGACGGCGGACCCCGCGGACCAGGCCCGCGTCCAACAGGCCGATTGCGACGGATTCATCGCCAAACCGATCGAGACGCGCTCGCTGACGCAGCACATCCGGGAAACTCTGGCGCGCCCGATCGCCAATCCAGCCGCCAAACTGACCGCTCCGGCGGCCGATCCCATCGCCGCCGGGCTAAACGGTGAGGCAGCCGACCATTTGCGGCGCGCCTTCCTGAAGGAAGGAGCGGAGAAATCCGCCGAATTGGTGGAAAGTCTCGATCACGGGTTCGATGCCGCGCACGCCGCGCGTCTTCTGCATAGCTGGGCAGGCGCCGGGGGCATGGCCGGATTCCCGGAAATCACCAAACTGGCGCGCGCTTGCGAAGAGGCATTGCGCGCGGGGGCGCCGCGCCATTCCGAATTCCGCGACACGCTCGGCGTGCTGGCGTTCACCTTTGCCGATCTGAACGAGACGCATGGCGTCCAAATCCCGGAGCACGTGGTGCGGGCTCTTCAGGGAAAACGAATCGCCATGGTTGCGTTCCCTTCGGATCGAGCCGACTTTTTGTGCGCCACCCTGGAACAGGTGAAGGCCCGGCCCCGGCTGTATACCGGGGCTGCGGCCATCGAGAATATCGAATCGGTGGAAACCTGCGAACTGATCCTGGTGCGCGTTGGGCCGGAATCGGCAGGCAGTCCCTGGCTCGACCCATCCAGGCCCCTGCCTTCGGGCGGGACTTTGGTTCTTGCCGGAGACCGGCGCGACTTGTTGAATCTGCCGGCGCCGATGCAATCCCGCGATGTCGAGTTTCTAGTGGACACCTGGCATCCGGAGGATGTCGTGGTGCACCTCCATCGGGCGCTGTCCCGCCGCGCCGCCACGGAGTCTCAGGCGCAAATCGCGGAACCGGCGCCGGCCGGCTCGCAACCCGCCGATCCGTCCCGGGCCGCGGCCGCTCCCGCGAAGGCTTCGGTCATCATCGCGGACGACGACAAACTGATCGTCAGTGTGCTCGGCTCCACGCTACAGAATTACGGCATGCCGTGCCAGGAAGCGGCGAACGGCGAAGAGGCTCTCCGCCTGATTCGCGAGCACCGGCCGGCGGTTGCCGTGCTGGATGTCAACATGCCAGGCCTCGACGGCTACGAAGTGCTGGCGGCAGTGCGCAAAGAAGAACTACCCGTCATGGTCATCCTGCTGACGGCTCGGAATCGCGAAGCCGACATCCTGCGGGGATTTCAGCTCGGCGCCGACGACTACATGGTGAAGCCGTTCAATCCGCTGGAACTGATCGCCCGGCTGAAGAGGTTGCTGAAGAAATGAGACTCATCTTAATCGGACTGCTGGAAGCCGAGGCGGTGTGGGCATTGGCGCTGATCGTCCTGCTCCTGGGCGCGATGACGATGCGAAAACGAAACCGGCGCCGCCGCGAGCGTGGAGAAGCCGCCGCGCCGGCCATCCGCGAGGCGCTCGCCGTTTACATGGGCGGCAACAGCGATGTCACCCGGCTGCGCGCTTTCCGCAAGAGTCACCGGCTTGAACTGGCCAGGACAATCGTACGGTTTCAGAGCCGGGTCGGAGGCGCCGAACGGGAACGGCTGGTCGAGCTGGCGTTGAATTTCGGATTCGTCGAGGGCTGGTGCCTGGAAGCGGAATCGCGGAGCCTCGAGAAGCGGCGCGAGGCGCTCGGGAATCTCGCGGCGCTGTCTCATTCGCCCAAGGTGACCCGCCTGGCGGGCGAGATTCAGCTTCGAGCGCTCTCCGATCCGGACGAACAGGTCCGCGTGCAGGCTTGCGCGCTGGTTTACTCCGACGATCCGAATCTGGTTTCCAAAGGTTTTGAGCTGGCCTTGACGGCCTCGCCGCTGATCCGGCTGCAAATCGCGCCGCAGCTTCGCCGCCACGCCGCGATGTTGTGCGAGTCGGCCATCCCCAAAGCACTGCGCGTGGGTCACGCCACCGAGCTTGTGAAGGTGCTGCGACTGCTCAACTCCTGGGAGTGCCACCTTCCGCTCGCGGATCTCGGCGATTTCGCGTCGCATATCGACGAAGGTGTGCGAATCCAAGCCATAAAGCTGCTCGCGCAGGCGCCGCCGACCGTGGAAAACCGGCGCGCGCTCCTGGACGGCCTGGTGGATCCGGATCCGCGGGTAGCCATGGCCGCCGCCGTCTCGGCGGGCCGGCTCAAACTGCCGGCCGTGCTGCCGCGTCTGAGCGGCTGTCTGCGCCGCGGGAACGAGGCCCTGGCGCATACGGCGGCGGCGGCATTGGCAGCCATGCCACCGCTGGGGTGGCAGTCGCTCAAGCACTATGCCAACAGCGGCGACCCGATCGCGTCCGCCGCGGCGCGACAGGCGCTGCAATCGATTCAAACCGGACCGGCTCATCTCGAGGAGGTAGCGTGATGCCTGTGGTGACCCTCCCGCTCGCCGCCACGGTGCTTTTGTGCCTGATGTGCCTGGCGATCCTGATCGCCGGTGTGACCAAGCTCGTCGTGGTACGCCGCGGCGCGGCCCACGCCGAAAAGGAACGGCTGCGCATCGTGGCCTTCGATGAGAATATTCTGCTGGCCTCGGACCTGGTGCCCGATGTCTCCGTCATTGCCGTGGCTCCCGACGCTTCCGAGGCGACTTTCCGCTTCGTCCGCCAGCTCGTCAAGCTCTACTTCGGCCGGTTTGAAGTGATGGTAGTGCTCGACGGCCCCTCTTCTGAGGACCTGGAAGCCTGGAAACGTGAATTCCATCTGCAGCCGGCGGTACGCGTGGCCGCGGGCACAATCCCGGCCAAACCGGTTCGCGGGATGTATTGCTCCACCGAACCGATCCCGCTCTTTGTGGTGGACAAGCAGGCGGGGAGCGAAGCCGATGGTCTGAACGCCGCGCTCAACCTGGTGACCTCTCGCATGGTGGCGATGGTCGACTGGGACACCGAGTTTTCCAGCGATGCCCTGATGCGGCTGATCGAACCCGTGATCGACGATCCGCAGACCGCCGTATCCGTCGGCCTGGCGCTTCCCGCGCCTGGAAAAAGTCTGGCGAGCCGCATATACCGGTCGGAATGCCTTCGCAACTGGTTGGGCCGCTGCGCCGGTCTGGCCGCCTCGGATGCCATCCTTTCCGCGCCGGGAGCGTTCATTCTGTTCCGCCGCGACGCGCTGGTCGCAGCCGGCGGTTTCCGCCGCACCCGCGGAGGCTGCGCTCTGGAAATGATGCTTCATCTCCACAAGCTGGCATTGGATCGGGGCCAGCCGTGCCGTGTGCGCCTGATCGCCGACGCGATCGCCCGTCCGGCTTCGCCGAATTCCTCCCGGGAGTTGAGAAAGCGCCTGTCGCGCGACCAGATGGAAGTGGCCGGCGCTTTGCGTCTGCACCGGAAAATGATGTTTGCAGCGGGCAAAGTGGGGGATTGGGCGATTCCCGGTCTGTTCTGCTCCAGGCTTCTGTTGCCGCTCCTCGAGACCGCCACCCTGATTCTGGCCGCGGTCTCCCTGGGCATGGGCTGGATCAACCCGCTCGACATCGCCCTGCTGATGTATGGAATGGTGGCGTTTGGAATTCTGGTTTCGATGACGATGGTTCTGCTCGAACCCGCCATGCCGGAAGCGGAACTTCCGGCCCGGGAGCTGGGCGGCTTCTTCCTGAGCGCGGTGTGGGAACACCTCGGATATCGCCAGTTGCGGAACCTGCGGTTCATTTGTGATTTTGCGCGCGGCTGGCGCATTCGCCGTCCGGAGTAAGGCCTGTAAAGGAAAACCGATTCATGACTCGACGCAGACATATTCGTAATCCCATCGATATCGCCGTAACCGTGTACTGGGAAGATAGCGGCGCCCAGGTTCACTCCGCGCAATTTCGCGCGTGCAATTCGTCGGAAGGCGGCATGATGCTCAAGGGGGACGAGGCCATACCGCAAGGAACGCACGTGTTTCTGGAAACCCAGGGAGGCAATCCGACGGAGGCGTTAGTCAGCTATTGTTTGCGGGATGGCGCCCGCAGCCGTATCGGCGTGCAGTTCACCACCATGGCCCAGGCGGCCGCGCCGGCGTATGCCAGCGAGCTCGACTACTACGAAGTGCTGCAACTCAACCCGAAGGCCGATCCGGAGACCATCCACCGCGTCTTCCGTATCATGGCCGCCCGCTTCCACCCCGACAATCCGCAGAGCGGCAATCAGGAGAAGTTTCTGTTGCTGTCCGAGGCCTACCGTGTGCTTGGCGACCCGGAAAAGCGCGCCCAATATGACGCCATGCGCGGGACCAACCGCCAGCGGCCCATGCCTCTGTTTCAGGCAAAGGCCTTCGTGGACGACAAGGAAGGCGAAGCCAACCGCCGGCTGGGCGTTCTCTGCCTGCTTTATGCGCAGCGCCGGCGCGACGCGGAGCACCCCAATATCAGCCTCCTGGAACTGGAGGAGATGATGTCGTTCCCGCGCGAGTACCTGGAATTCACGCTCTGGTATCTCCGAAAGAAGGGCTACGTCGAAATCACCGAAGGGGCCGACTATAGCCTCACCGCGGCCGGCGTGGACTTCGTCGAGGAACACGCCACCAGCCAGACGGTGTTCGTGCGCCTGCTGCAACACGCCGGCGCCACGACCGGAACCACGGGGCCATACTACGGCGGCGCGTCTGAGGCAGCCCGGGTTCAGTAGGAGCCGTCGATCGAGCAGGGTACTGTGGCGCGGGCGCTCGTGCCGGCGGTGCGAGACTCATGCCGGCGTTGTCGCCGCGGCTGGCAAGAGTGCCGCGCCACGGGCGGAATCTACTCTTTCAGATTGATCACGCCGCGGCAGCCCTGCGACCCGCAAGCGCAGCGCACGCGCTCGATCTTGTCGGAGAAACGGTAATCCACCGTCAGTTCTTCGCCGCGCCGGATGGCGCGCCGGCTCATATACAAAATGTGACCCTTGAAGATCCAGCTATACAGGTTCGGGTCGCAGCTATGGTTAATGATCTCCGCGCCGCTGCCGCCGAAGGCTCCGTCGATGGTCCAATAGTCGTCGAGCGTGAACAGGTAGGTGATGTTTCCCTGGCCGCGCCGCTTGGCTTCCCGCCGGCCGATTTTCTCGCCGGTGTATTCGATCACTTTGCGGCGGGGGGGAATCGGCTCGCGCGTGTATACGCCGCGATGGTGGATCCGCGAATTGCGGATCTCCAGGTCGAAGCAGGAGTAACGTTGGTCGATCGAGGGCGCGTGAATCAACCGCGTCGCCATAGGTCCTGAGGGTTTCCAGCAATTGTAGCCAATGGCTGGCGCCGGTGAGAAGCCATTTTCGAGAATTCTGACAATTCAATAAAAAAGTTCAATCTCCGCCATAGAAAGTTCCGTCTTGGGCGATCCGGCGGTCACAGGCAAAATAGAGCATTACTGTTAGTGGCTCCGAAATGAGGACAGTCAAAATGTGTTTTCTGGCGGCCGCGCTGCCCGCCTTGTTATTGGGTGATGACCTGCAAGCCAAGGTCGCGGCGCTGGATGCCGCGGCGAAATCCGCGCAATCGGCCGGTGACAACGCCTGGATGCTGGTCAGTTCGGCCCTGGTGCTGATGATGACCGGGCCGGGCCTGGCCCTGTTCTACGGCGGGTTGGTCCGGCGTAAGAATGTGCTCGGCACCATGATGCAGAGTTTCGTCCTGATGGCGGTGGTTACGGTTCTGTGGGCGCTGGTCGGCTACAGCCTGGCTTTCGGCGGATCCTCACCGCTCTTCGGGAACCTGGACTTCGCGTTCCTGCGCGGCGTGGGCAGCGCCCCCAACACCGCCTATGCCGGGACCATTCCGCAGCAGACGTTCATGGTGTACCAGCTCATGTTCGCCATCATCACTCCAGCGCTGATCTCGGGCGCGTTCGCGGAGCGGATGAAGTTCAGCGCCATGCTGCTGTTCACGGTGCTGTGGAGCCTGATCGTCTATTTCCCGATGGCGCACATGGTCTGGGGCCAGGGCGGCCTGTTGAACGCGTTCTCCCACGGCAGGATTCCCTGCTTCGATTTCGCCGGCGGCACGGTCGTGCACATAACCTCCGGAGTTTCGGCGCTGGTGTGCGCGCTGTACCTCGGCAAGCGGACCGGCTATCCCCATACGCCGATGAAGCCGCACAACCTGGTGCTGAGCTTTATCGGCGCCTGCCTGTTGTGGGTGGGCTGGTTCGGATTCAATGCCGGCAGCGCGCTGGCGGCCTCCGGGCTGGCGACCTCCGCCTTCGTAGCCACGCATTTCGGAGCCGCGGCCGCGGCGCTCGGCTGGCTGGCGGCGGAATGGATCCACAACGGAAAGCCGAGCGTTCTCGGCGGAATCTCGGGCGCCGTCGCCGGATTGGTGGCGATTACTCCCGCCTCCGGATTCGTGCAGCCGTTCCCGGCGCTGCTGATCGGCCTGGCCGCCGGCGTGATCTGCTTCCTGATGGTGATCGCCATCAAACCGAAATTCGGCTATGACGATTCGCTGGACGCCTTCGGCGTCCATGGCTGCGGCGGAACCCTGGGCGCGCTCCTCACCGGTGTCTTCGCCACCAGCCTGGTCAACGATGGATTGAAGGACGCCGCCGGCAAGGTTCTGCCGCTCGGCGCCGTCGACGGCAACGGCGGGCAGGTCCTGAACCAGTTGATCGGCTGCGGCATCGCCTGGGGGCTGGCGATCGTAGGGACTCTCGTAATCCTCAAGATCTGCGACGTGACCGTCGGTCTGCGAGTGACCAGGGAGCAGGAAGTGGAAGGCCTCGACCTGAGCATGCACGGCGAGGAAGGGTATATCTTTGAAGCGTAGCTGGACCCGCGGACGGACAAATCCATGAAGAAAATCGAAGCCATCATCCAGCCCTTCAAACTCGACGAAGTCAAGGAAGCGCTTAAAGCCATTGGCATCGATGGCATGACGATCACCGACGTGCGCGGCCACGGCCGCCAGAAGGGCCACCGCGAAGTTTATCGAGGCCAGGAATACAATGTCGACCTTCTGGCCAAGGTGAAAATCGAAATGGTGGTGCCCTCGGTCCGCGCCGATGAAGTGATTCAAACCCTGGCCGGCGCCGCCCGCACCGGCAAAATCGGCGACGGCAAGATTTTCGTCTTCGACGTAGCCGAAGCCATCCGGATCCGCAATGATGATCGCGGGGAATCGGCCCTCTAAGAAGGTGTTCTGTAGGGCAGGCTGGCAGTCCGCCTGCCGACCGGCCATTCCAATCTTCGTGGCGGCAGCCGCACTTCGTGGCCATGCGCGGCCGCCGAACAGGCGGATGGAAAATCCGCCGCAGGTTGCCAACCTGCCCCATGT
>Ga0335073_10001803_pt1 | contig 28980 bp, 30 predicted proteins | sample Lox_Sample_22_FD_207093 | JGI IMG/M metagenome (GOLD analysis project Ga0335073, IMG submission 207093) | Soil microbial communities from Loxahatchee National Wildlife Refuge, Florida, United States - Lox_Sample_2.2 | ecosystem: Environmental > Terrestrial > Soil > Wetlands | place: USA... | reverse complement strand
TGGAGTGGGAACTGCTGCTCGCCCCCGGCGGGCGGGTGCCGAGCAGCCACGCCCATCCCGAGCAGGAGGAGTGCTTCACCGTGCTCGAGGGGCGGATGCGGTTCCGGGTGGGCGGCCGCCGGATCACTGCGGGACCGGGCGACACCGTGCTGGTGCCGCCCGGCACCGTGCACCACTTCGCGAACGCGGGCCAGCGGCCCGCCCGGGTTGCCGTGCAGACGTGGCCGGCGCTCGGCATGCTGGAACTGCTGGAGACCGCGGCGGCCATGGCCCGGGACCAGCACGCCGCGGCGCGCAGGCTCCCGAGCCCGGTCGACATGGCCTTGTTCATGCACGACTTCGAGCGGGAAGTGCGCGCGCCGTACCTCCCTGCCGCCCTGGTCGAGGCCGTGATCCGGCCAGCCGCCTGGCTTGCCCGGCGATGTGGGCTCGACGCGCGGTACCGCCGGCTGCGTGGGGCGCGGCCGGCCGACGGCCGCGACCGGCCCGGCGCGGGCAGATGACCGCGATCGAGGTCGATCACCTGGTCAAGCGCTACCGGGCGGCCGCGGCTAACGCCGTCGACGGGATCAGCTTCGACGTGCCCGAGGGCCAGCTGTTCTGCCTGCTCGGTCCCAACGGTGCCGGGAAGACGACCACGGTGTCGGTGCTGACCACGACCCTTTCCCCGACCTCGGGCCGGGTCCGGATCGCGGGCCTGGACCTGGCCGCTGAGCAGGGCAAGGTCCGCAGGCAGCTCGGCGTGGTGTTCCAGCAGCCGTCGCTCGATCTCAACCTGACCGCCGAGGAGAACATCAGGCTGCACGGTGTGCTCTACGGGCTCTACCCCTGGCGGCCGTCATACCGGCTGATGCCGGCCGGCTACCGGAACCAGATCCGCGACATGGCTAACGTTCTGGATCTCTCCGATCTTCTCGGGCGGCGTGTCCGGGCCCTTTCCGGGGGGCAGCGACGCCGGCTGGAGATCGTCAGGGCGCTCATGCACCGGCCCGCCGTGCTGTTCCTCGATGAGCCAACCGCCGGCCTGGACCCGGAAAGCAGGCGCAGCCTGTGGGCCCATCTGGCTCGGGCCAGGGTGGAACTAAGGACCACGGTGTTCCTGACCACGCACTACCTGGCCGAGGCGGAGGCCGCCGACGCGGTGTGCGTGCTGGTCAAGGGCAGGATCATCGAGCGCGGCAGCCCCGATGAGGTCAAGGCGCGCCAGCTCAGCGCGACGCTGGAGGACGCCTACCTGCAGCTCGTCGAGCGGGGCTGACGCCGTGCTGGCCCAAGAGGTGTCCGGGGTCGCTGCCATCGCCCAGCGCGATGTGACCAAGCTGCTGCGCGACCGGCCCAGGCTGGCCGTCAACCTGGCGTTCCCGGTCCTGCTCATCGGCGGGCTCGGCGCGATCCTGCAGCCCACCGTGGGCCGGGTCACCGGCCTGAACGCGGTGACGCTCGCGTTCACCGGCGTGCTCGCGGCCAGCCTGTTCCAGTCGGCCGCGGCCGGGATGATCTCGATCGTCGAGGACCGGGAGAACGACTTCTCCCGTGAGCTGTTCGTCACCCCGGTGTCCCGGCTGACCCTGGTCACCGGGAAGGTCGCGGGGGAGACGCTGGTCGCGGTGTTCCAGGGGATATGCATCGTCGGGTTCGCGCTGGCGTTCGGGGTCCGGATGTCGGCCGGGCAGCTCGCCGCGCTGGCCGGGCCGTGCCTGGCCTGCTGCCTGCTGGGCGGGGCGTTCGGGCTGGCAACCATAGCCGCGCTGCCGAACCAGCGCTCGGCCATGCAGATCTTCCAGTTCCTGATCATCCCGCAGTACGTGCTCGGCGGCGTCCTGGTCCCGCTCCGGGGCACCGCGTTCTACCTGGACGTGGCCGCGCACCTGATGCCGATGCGGTACGTGGTGGAGCTCACCCGGGCCGCGTTCTACGCCGGAACCCCCGGCTACGGCCAGGTGGTGTCGGGCAGCCCTCTGGTCGACGCGGCGGTGACCGCGACGGCGTTCGCGGTGCTGATGGCCGCCGGGTCGGCGGTGTTCGGCTACCGGGAACGGAGCCGCTGATCAGCCGCTCTCGCCCAGGACGCGCGCGAACGCACGCAGGTAGGCCGGATCCCCGTCCCGGTCGCGGGCCAGCCAGTACTCCGCACCCCAGAACAGGTAACTTTCCAGAACATGGCGCCACTCGCCGGACAGCCGCAGCAGCCGGCTGTAGGTCGTGATCAGATCTTCGGGGCGGCAGCTGTGCATGGCCAGCCCGGCCGGGTTCGGCGGCGTCGTCACCGCCTCCCACGGCTCGGCCTGCCCCTCGGCGATCATGACCTGGCGTCCGGCAGCGGCGGCGCGGTCGAGCAGCAGCCGGAGCTGCCGCTGCCTGCCCCGGGCCTGGCTGCCGTCGAGGTAGACGGACAGCGGCCCGGCGCTGGCCAGGGCGTGCCGCGGGTAGCAGTCGACGCCGACGATGTCGGCCAGCCGCTGTGCGACCGCCAGCGAGTCGCCCTGGTCCCGGGTGCGCCAGCGCTGCTGCAGCGCAACCGGCGTCGACGTCGGCAGGAAGCCGTTCATCAGAACCGGCCGGCCGGCCGCGTCGGCGGCCCGCACCGCAGCAACCTCGGCGCGCACGAACGCCTCGGACAGCCGCCAGGAATGCTCCATGCCGAGCGGGTCGACGGCCTCGTGCTCGACCTGCCATGCGATGATCGCGTCACGGTCCGCGTAGTGTGCCGTGACCCGGGCGAGGAACTCGGTCGCCGCCGCGAGCAGCTCCCGCTGGCCATCCGGTGTGACCAAGGTGCCCTCCGGCAGGGGCCGGTCCAGGTGGTGCGGTGGCACGAAGAACTCGGGGTAACCGAAGTTCTTGACCGCCCCGACGCCGAGGATGACCCGCCTGCCGGCCTGCTCTGCGGCGTCGAGCACCCGGTCGAGGTCGCCGGTCTCGAGCCGGCCGGGCGCCGGCTCCAGCCGGTCCCAGTAGGCCGGGATCCTGATGACCTCGAAGGGGTAGCGCAGCAGCGCTTGCAGCGCGGCGTGCGGCTCCAGGCCCAGCGCCTCGGCCTGAAGCGGCCGGAAGCTGATCCCGAGCCTGGTGCCGCCGCGCGGCTGCACCGGCACCCGCTGCCATTGATCGGTAAGCGGCCGGGCCGCCCGCCGCACCCGAAGCTGCGTCATCATGCTCCTGCCTCTCCGGCCTGAGCGGCCCCCATGATGCCCGCTCCCGGCCTGGCGCCAGCCTTCTCGTAGCCCAGGGCTTTTGCGTATGACCTCGATGCAGCTGGCGGCGGCGCGGCCATCACTAGGCGGGCAATCACGGCGGCGATGTCCGCCGCGGCGGCGGGCTGGCCTAGGCGCGCGGACGCAGCGCGCATTGCGTGCGTGCGCTCACGGTCGGCTCGCAGGCCGTCGACCTCGGCCAGCAGCCGCCGCACGCTCCGCGCCCGGCGCCCCGCCCCGGCGCGGGTGACGATCTCGGCGTTGCCCGTTTCCTGGCCGGGCAGGTGCGAGGTCAGCAGCAGCGGCGCGCCGCAGCACGTGGCCTCGGCGATCGTGCCCGGGCCGGCCTTGGTGACCACCAGGTCACACGCCCGCAGCCAGTCGGCCATGTGCCGGGTGAAGCCGGTCACGGTCAGCCGCTCCCCGGAGCCGGGCGACGCCGCCAGCCGATCGAGCCTGCGCTTCAGCCGCTTGTTGCGCCCGCAGACCGTGACGACGTCCACGTCAGGGAACCGGCGCAGGATCGCGGCGGTCCTTGCGGCGATGCCGCCGCTGCCCTCGCCGCCGCCGGTCACCAGGACCAGGAACGTCTTCTCGCGCAGCCCGAGCGAACGGCGCAGGATCGCGCGCTCGCCGTCGCACAGCGGGCCACCCCAGAACTCGCGCGTCACCGGCAGCCCAGCCGCGATCCAGCCACCCCGGCCAGGGTGAGGAGGCGCGATGATCGCGTCGGCGCGCGCGTGCCGCCAGGCCGTGTGCATCCTGGCGAGGTCGGTGACCACGGTCACAACCGGCGCGCCGGGTGCGCCCAGGCTTCTGGCGGCGACCGCGGCAGAGCCGGTCAGCGGGTGGAACGACACCACTGCCGCCGGGCCGTGCGCCTTCGCCGCATCGGCCGCGGGCCGGTTGGCGAGCCGCAGCAGCACCGATTGCAGCACCCGCATGGCCGGGCGCGAGTCGCAGGCGCGGTAGGCGGCGCCCCACAGCCACGGCGCCAGCCGGGTCGCCGGACCATACAGCCCGGCGACGAAGCGGAGCAGCCGCGCCGAGCCCGGCCCGCCCAGCGGGTCGCACAGCACAGGCGCGAAGCGGCCCGGATACATGCGCTCGAGCGCCTGGCCGACCGCCCGCGCCGCGTTCCGGTGCCCGCCACCGGTGTCGGCGACGAGAAAAAGCAGCGGCAGGCGCGCCGCGACAGGTTCGTTTTCCAGCATGATCTCGATCATGCTGAGCCGCGGGGTGCACGTCGTCACCCACGCGGCTACCGTCAGCTACTCCCCTGGCCGGCATCGGCGGCCTGGGGCTACTGCGCCCGCGGCAGGCGGCGGCCCCTGGCGGCTCCGCGTCGAGGGCTTCTAGTACTTCCGATCCACGGGATATGACGTTGCTCTGCGGAGAAGGCGTCCGGGTGGCCGGCGCGTGACCGGGCGCCGGGCGCGGTCCCGCCGCCGCGCCGCCCGGGGCCAGGCGGCACGCAGGGCGCTGTGCCGTCGCGGGCCCGGCGCGTCCGCGCGGTCCCGGCCGATCTGCTCGGCCTGCAGCTCGCTGGCCAGGCGGTCCAGGTGAACGAGCATCTCGCCGCGCAGCGGCCAGCCCGCTGATGCCCCGCCGGGCGCGTCGCGCAGCACGGGAGCGAGCCGGCCGGTGTGCTCGCGAGCTCGTTCCAGATGCCGCTCGACCTCGGTGCCGTCGGGGACGCGACCGTCGGTCAGGTCGGCGCGGATCAGGCCGCCGTAGGCGCGCAGCGCGGCGGCGAGCTGCCGCAGCACCTCGGCCATCATGTCCGGAGCGTCCGTGGTCAGCATCGCCGCGTTGCCGTCGGGCAGCCGGGCTTCGTCCGTGATCGAGCGCGTGAGGCCCCTGATCGTGACCGCGGCGTGCTCGAGCGTCTCCAGCCCGTTGCGCAGCGGGACCGCCGTGCGGGCGGACCGGAGGGCGGCCGGCCGCAGCCTCAGGCTGTCCTCGGCCTCGCCGAGCGCGTCATCCGCGCGCTGGATCTCGCCCATGAGCTCGCGAGCGCGCCGCAGCCACGCGTCGGTCTGGTCCACGTCCGAGCCTTCGGCCAGGCCCGAGCCGATCTCGTCGAGCAGGTCGGCCATCTGCCGGCTCAGGTTCCCGATCGCGTCCTCGGCGGGCTGCGTCTGAATTCGTGAGAGCAGGACGCCGCCGGCCAGCCCGGCGCCCGCCCCGACCAGCGTGTCAACGATCCGGCCGGACGCGGCGGCCCCGGTGTCGACGGACAGGATCAGCATCGCGCTGATCGGCACCTCGAGCATGTGCTCGCCCAGCTTCAGAACGGAGCCGAGCACCAGCCCGGCAACGATCGTCAGGCCAAGGCTCCACCAGGTCAGTCCAACGGCGGCGGAGAACGCCAGCGCGACGAGCACGCCGGCGACGACGCTGACCACGCGCTGAACGGCGCTCCTGACCGTCTGGTATGCGGTCGCCTGAACGACGAGCACAGCGGTCAGCGGCGCGAGCACGGACCGGGCGGTTCCGGGCAGGATCCAGGCGAGCAGATACGCGAATACCGCGGTCACGGTCAGCCTGGCGATGAACACCGCCTTCGGCTGCGTCTGGGAGCGGGCAATTGCGATGCGCTGCAGCGCCCGGCTCGCGGCCGCGCGCACGGCGGTGCGGAAATCTGCTGCGCACGGGCGCAGCGAAGAGTCAGTGGCCATGGTGATTTCGGGGGAGAGAGATGACAGGTACCGGTGGGGGGGCGCAGGATCGTCGCGCGCGGTCAGGCGCGGGCGCCCATCCGTGGTGCCAACAACACCGGGGGGCGGTGGCTATTTCCACTGTGACCAGGTTCACTGCCCGGCCGCCGCGGTGCGGTTCTCCCGGCCGCCGGGCGGTGCACAAGGATGGTCCTGTGAGTACATCGGCTCGGGCACCACGCATCCTTGATCGCGCGACCGAGCAGCGGATCAGGGAGGGCATCCGCCGGCAGACGCTGCTGACCACGCTGGGCATCTCGATCGCGGAACTGGCCGTCGGGCGGGTGATGCTCGACCTGCCCTACCGGGCCGACCTCTGCCAGCAGAACGGCTATGTGCACGCCGGGGCGATCACCGCGCTCGCGGACTCCGCCTGCGGGTACGCGGCAGCGAGCCTGATGCCCGAGGACCGGGACGTGCTCACCGTGGAGTTCAAGATCAACCTGCTCGCGCCAGCGCGGGGCGACCGGTTCCGCGCCACCGGCGAGGTCATCCGCGCCGGACGCACACTGACGGTCTGCTCGGCCGAGGTCGTGGCGTGGGCCGACGACATCGCCGGCAACCCAGAGGTCTCGCTGGTCCGGGTCGCGTTGATGCAGGCCACGATGATGGCCGTCACGCCGCCGGCCAGCTAGCGCCGGCAACGGCCATGAGGTGACTGGAGGGTAACGAGGTCCGCTTTGGGGTGCTCTGCCCGCCGCGCAGCATGTAGCCTTCGTTGCGTTAAAGCGCAAGGTAAATACCTGTATTGGATTGAGCCCGGTGGATATAAACAGCACTCAGGGCCGCATGGCGGACCTTCTGCGAACGAACCAGGCCAAACTGCTGGATCGGTGGCACGACACCCTGTCGGCGACCGTACGCGGCCGGCTATCAGAAGACGAGCTTCGCAGCGAGCTCGCCGACCTCTATGACCTTGTCCTCCGCGCGATGTCGGGTGCGGACGAGACCGCGAACGGAGAACTACGGGCAAGTCTCGTGGCCCTGTCACGGTCACGGGCCCGAAGCGGGTTCTCGCCGAGCGAGACTGCGCTGGCGGTCTTTTCGCTCAAGGACGCGGTGTATGAGTTCGTCGCGGACGCGGCCGAGATGGTGCCCGAGTACCTAACGTTCAGCCGCATGATCGATGATCTTGGCTTGCACACGTTCGAGGCATACGCCGCGACCAGGGAAGAGATCATCAGGCAGCAGGCCGATGCGATGCTGGAGCTCTCCACCCCGGTGGTCCGGCTGTGGGACGGCATCATCGCCGTGCCGCTGGTCGGCACGCTGGACTCGGCGCGCGCCCAGCTGGTGATGGAGAAGATGCTGGACGCCCTCGTTTCCACCGGGTCCAGCCACGCTGTGATCGACATCACCGGCGTGCCGACCGTGGACACCGAGGTGGCGCAGCACCTGCTGAAGACCGTCATGGCCGCCCGCCTGCTCGGGGCTCAGTGCACGATCTGCGGGATCCGGCCGCAGATCGCCCACACGATCGTCTCGCTTGGCATTGAGTTCGGCGACATCGCAACCAAGGCGACGCTCGCCGATGCGCTGGCTCACGCGCTCAGCGTCACGGGCCTGAAGGTCGTGCCGGCCTGATGGACCGCGTGCCGATCCTGAAGATCGGGCCGACCCTGTTCGTTTCGATCCAGATCGACCTGCAGGATCAGAGCGTCGTGCAGTTGCAGGAAGATCTCGCCGAGGAACTGGTGGCCACCCGGGCCACCGGCGTGATCATCGACATCACGGCCGTAGAAATCGTCGATTCGTTCATCGGCAGGATGCTCGCCACCATCGGCTCGATCTCCCGGTTGTTCGATGCCGAGACGGTCCTGGTCGGGATGCGCCCGGCGGTCGCCATCACCCTCGTCGAGCTGGGGCTGTCTCTGGACGGTGTGCGCACCGCGCTGGACGCCGAACAAGGCCTGCGCATGCTCAACGGGCATTCCTGAACGGCGACAACGCCATGGATGAGCTGACGATCGAGTCGGGCGACGACGTGGTCCGCGTGCGCCAGCAGGTCCGGGCGGCTGCGGCAGACACTGGGCTGTCGCTGGTGGATCAGACCAAGGTGGTGACGGCGGCGAGCGAACTTGCCCGCAACGCGCTGGTCCACGCGGGCGGCGGGATGGCGCGGGTCGAGGTGGCCGAGTCCGCGGCCGGCCGCACCGGCATCCGGGTCACCTTCACCGATGAGGGGCCAGGCATACCAGATGTGGACCTGGCGCTGACCGACGGCTGGACCACGGGCGACGGGCTCGGTCTGGGCCTGTCCGGTGCCAGGCGGCTGGTCGATGAGTTCGAGCTGGTGTCCAAGCCCGGCGCCGGGACCAGCGTCGTGGTGGCCAAGTGGTCTCGCTGAGCACGCCCCTCAGCAGCCCGGCCTCCCACGAGATGCGCTGGCTGCAGGTTGACGAGCCGAGCGCGGTCGCCGCCTCCCGCAGCGCGGCGATGGCGATGGCGAGCCAGATCGAGTTTCCGGCGATCCGGGCCGACCGGCTGGCGCTCGCGGTCACCGAGGCCGCGTCCAACCTGCACAAGCACGCCCGCGAGGGGGCTCTGCTGGTGCGGATCACCCGGGACGCTGGCTCGCCCTGCCTCGAGCTCGTCACCGTCGACGCCGGGCCGGGGCTGCCGGACGTGGGCGCGGCGCTGCGGGACGGGCATTCCACCGCCGGCACGCTAGGCATCGGGCTCGGCTCGATTAGCAGGCAGGCCGACTTCTGCGATCTTTACTCGTCCGCTGGGCGCGGCACCGCTCTCGTGGCCCGGTTCTGGGCCTCGGCCGGCCCACGGCCCGAGATCCGCTGCGCGGGCTTGACCAGACCCATCATCGGCGAGACGGAGTGCGGCGACGCGTACGGGGCGGACGGCGCAGGCGGCGTGCTGACCGCGGTGCTGTGCGACGGCCTCGGCCACGGGCCGCTGGCCGCCGCGGCGGCCCGGGAAGCGCTGGCAGCCGTGTTCGACGGACCCTCCGGCGAGCCCGCCGCGCTGCTTGAGCGGGCTCACCGGCGCATGGCGCGGACCCGCGGCGGCGCGCTGGCCATCGCCCAGACAGACGGTTCCCTGGTCCGGTTCGCCGGGCTCGGCAACGTCGCTGCCTGGATCGTCTCCCCGGACTCCCGCAGCGGCATGGCATCTATTCCCGGGATCGCCGGCCACCAGGCCCGCCGGTTCCGGCAGTTCGAGTATTCGCTGCCGCCCGACGGCATCGTGATCATGCATTCCGACGGGCTGAGCAGCCGGTGGGACATCAGCGCGCTGCCTGGCCTTGCTGGCCGCGATCCGCTGATCACCGCGGCCGCCCTGCTCGCCGAGGCGGGACGCCATCGCGACGACGCCGGGATCCTGGTGGTCAAGCCATGACCAGCGATTTTGCCCGCATCGAGGTGCTGGACGTTGGCGGGGTCTTCGCCGCGCGACAGCTCGGCCGTGAGGTGGCGGCCGAGCTTGGCCTGGAGCGCCAGGATCAGGTGCGGGTGGCCACCGCGCTCAGCGAGGTCGGCCGTAGCGCCATCCTCACCGGGCAGACGGCGGCGATCGCGTTCAGCGCCGATCAGGCCGATCTGATCCTGACCGTCACGTTCGATAGCGACCCGCCTGCCGACGGCACTCGCGCTGCCGCCCGACTGATGGATGCTGTGGAGGTGTCCGGGCCGGTGCTGCGGATGCGCAAACGGCGTCCGGCCATGACCCGGCTCGACATGCCGGTGGTCGCCGAGCGGCTTGCCGCCCTGTTTCCGCCTTCGCCCCTGGATGAGCTCCGGCGCAACAACGACGATCTCATCCGCGCCCTGGATGACCTGCGCCAGCAGAAGGAGCAGCTCATCGGCCTCAACGCCGAACTCGAGGAGACGAACCAGGGCGTGATGGCGATGTACAGCCAGCTGTCGGAGGAACTGGAGCAGACCAACCGCGGGGTGGTGGCGCTCTACGCGGAGCTCGACGAGAAGTCGGAACGGCTCAGGGAGGCGTCCGAGGCCAAGAACAGGTTCTGGGCGAACATCAGCCACGAGCTGCGCACGCCGCTGAACTCGATCATCGGGCTGACCCGGCTGCTTTCGGAACCGGAAGGCGGCCAGCTCGACCCGGAGCAGCTGCACCAGGTGGACCTCATCCAGAATGCCGGCCGCACCCTGCTCACCCTGGTCAATGACCTGCTCGACGTCGCGAAGGCCGAGTCGGGGCGGCTCCGCATCGACCCAACGGCGGTCGCCCTGCCCGCGCTGCTTACCCGGCTCCGGGGCCTCGTGCGCCCGATGGCGGAGGGGCGGCCGGTCGAGGTCATCGTCAGCGAGGAAGGGGCGCCGGCTTCGGTTTTGACCGACGAGCTGGCACTCACAGCTATCCTGCGAAACCTCCTGTCCAACGGCATCAAGTACACCAACAGCGGGGAGGTGCGGCTGAGCGTGCGCGCCGCCGGATCGCGTCTCGAGATCGTTGTCGCCGACACCGGGATCGGCATCCCGGCCGGACAGCACGAGCGCGTGTTCGAGGAGTTCTACCAGGTGCCCGGCGTCCGACGGGGCGGCACCGGGCTGGGGCTGCCCTACGCGCGGCGGCTGGCCGGACTGCTCGGCGGCGACCTGACGCTGACCAGTGAGCCCGGCGCAGGCACGACGATCGTCCTTTCGCTGCCGCACGGGCCGGCAGCGGTCGGCACGGTCCTCATCGCCGACGATGACCCGGGCTTTCGCGAGGTGCTGCGCGGGCTCCTCGACGGCGTCGCCGGCCGGTTGATCGAAACGGAGAACGGCGAGCGGGCGCTCGCCGCGGCGGCGAGGGACAACGTCGATCTGGTGCTGACCGACCTGCGGATGCCTGGCCTGGACGGCGCCGCGCTGCTGCGCCAGTTGCCCGCCGCGATACCGGCGATAGTGATCACGGGCCTGGATGTCGAGCCACCATCGCGTGCCGCCGCGCTGCTGCACAAGGACGAGCTCACCAGGGAACGGCTGGCCTTCGCGATCCGCAACGCCTGCGGGGAAACATCATGACCGAGCCAGCGGCCGTCCTTCTCCTCGTCGATGACGACATGGCGAAGCGCTATGTCCTGGCCACGTGGCTCAAACGCGCCGGGCATACCGTGATCGAGGTCGGCACCGGCCAGGAAGCGCTCGACCGGGCCACCGAGGCCGAAGTGGTCTTGCTGGACGTGAACCTGCCCGACATGAGCGGCTTCGACGTCTGCCGGGCCCTCAAGTCGGACCCGCGGACGGCGGCCATCCCGGTGATCCAGGTGTCCGCGACCGCCGTCGCGATCGAGGACCGTGCTTACGGCCTGACCCAGGGCGCCGACGCCTACCTGGTCGAGCCGACCGAGCCGGCGGAGCTGCTGCCGACGGTCACCGCGGCGCTGCGCTACTACCGGGCCCGGCAGCAGGCCGAGATGACCGCCTCCCGGCTGACGTCGCTGACCAGCGTCACCCTGAACATCAACAAGGCTCAGACCTTCGCCGGACTCGCGCGCGCCGCCGCGGCCGGCGCGGCGCGCATCTTCGAGGCCTCCGCCGTGCTGATGCTGGTCCTGCCCGACGGTCAGCTCCGCAGGATGGCGGCCTCCCCGGATCGTCCGGTGCCTGTGTCCCGCGGCGGCCGGCTCGACCTGGCGGACCGCGTCGCCGACCGCGTGCTCGGCCCTGGCGAAGGCCACGCCGCCGCGGCTATCTCACAGGCCGAATGGCTCCAGCTGATCCCGGACAGCACGCTGCGCACCGACGTCACCGTTGCCGTGGCGAGGACCAAACCGGGACGCCCTCCAGTCGCCATTACCGTCGCGTTGGGGCGCAGCCCAGGCGAAGAGGAGCTGCAGATCCTGCGCCAGCTGGTGCAGTCGACCGCGCTGGCGGTCGAGGCGCTGCGCGCCTACGCCGAAGAGCACCTGGTTGCCCTGACTCTGCAGCGCAGTTTCCTGCCGGCGGCGCTGCCCGAGACACCCGGCATCGCGATTTGCGTCCGGTACGCGCCAGCGAGCGACCAGGCCGAGGTGGGCGGCGACTTTTATGAGGCGCTGGAATGGCAAGACCGGCTGCTTGTCGCGATCGGTGATGTGCAGGGCCACTCGCTGCACGCCGCCACCGTCATGGGCGAGCTGCGGCACGCGCTGCGGGCGTTCGTCAGCGAGGACCGCTCACCGCTGGAGATCGCGGGCCTGCTCAACCAGGTGCTGCGGCACTATCATCCCAACATTCTCGCCACGCTGTGCTTGGCGCTGCTGGATCCTCCATCCGGACGGCTGGACATCGTCAACTGCGGGCACATCCCGCCGCTGATCGTCGACGACGCCACGGCCGTCTACCGCGGCGAGGGCGGCTTGCTGCTCGGCATGCCTGTGCACAAGCCGCACGCTGCGCATGCGTTCCTGCCGCCGGGTGGCACCATGCTGATGATCACCGATGGCCTGATTGAGGACCGGCAGGTCCCGATCGACGACAACATGGAGCGACTGCGGGCCGCCGCCCAAGAGGCCGCCGGAGCCGATGTCGAGGCCTTCGGCAACCACATGATGTCCCTCTTCGGCGCCCGGGAGGATGACGTGGCTATCATCGCGGTGCGAAGGAGCGCATTATGACAGCACCGGATCAAGACGTTCGGTGGACCGGCCGGCACGCGATCGTCACCATGCCCGACGAGATCGACCTGACGAACTCTGGCGACCTGCATGAGCTGGTTGCTGCGGTAATCGGCCAGTCACCGGAGACGGTCACCATCGACATGACCGCAACTACGTTCTGCGACTCGGCTGGGATCAGCGTGCTGGCCCGCGCACACGAGCTGGCCATGGCCAATGGCGGAGAGCTGCGCATTGCGCTCGGCCATTCCCCGGTAGCCCGCATCATCCAGCTCGTCGGCCTGGACCAGGTCGTGCCGGTATACCCCGACGTTCAGCACTCACTGGACGGCGATGCGTCTTCCGGGACGTAAGCCGGGACGCAGGCGGCGTTAGGCCTGCGGATGGTGAAGTTCGTGCGGGACCGCTGCAGCATGACGGCCGGCAGCCTGGCCTATCACTGGTTCCTCGCGCTCTTCCCGGCCCTGATCGCGCTGCTGGGCCTGGCCAGCCTCGTGCACGTGGGAGCCAGCACCGTGAACCGGCTGGTCGACGGGCTGAACAAGGCGCTGCAGCCTGGGGCGTCCGCGGTATTCAGCCAGGCCGTCCACGCCGCCGTCGGGCCGCCTGGCGCCGGGTACCGCAGCCCAGGGAGTTGCGCCGGGTCGATGACGTCCAGGTCCACCCGCCCGCTGCAGTCCGGCCACCGTGGCGAGTGCGGTGGTGCAGTCGCCGGACAGCACCACCGGGCGCTCGTCCCGGCTCGCCACCCCGGCCACCGCATCGGCGACCGCGCCGTAGAGCATGGCCAGCCGGTCCCACACGTCGTGCCCTATCTCCAGCGGGACGTCCAGGCCAGGCAGGTACTCGTCCAGGTGGTAGGGCACCGCTATGACCGCGCTCATAGCTCCAGAGTGCCTTAGTTGGTGAGACGATCGAGGCATGAGCGAGTTGCCGCATGAGCTCCGGGATCTGATCGGATCTGGCCCGATGGCCCATCTGAGCACCGTCAACGCCGACGGCAGCCCTCAGGTGACCGTGATCTGGATCGGGCTGGACGGCGACGATCTTGTCAGCGGGCACATGGACTGGCGCGCCAAGCTGACGAACATGCAGCGTGACCCGCGCGTCGTGCTCTCGTTCGACGCACCGCGGGCGCCGGGCGTGTTCCTGAACCCGTACGCGGTGCTGCGGGCACGCGCGGTGATCGAGCCCAGCGACGGCGCGTGGGATCTGCTCAACCGCCTGGCGAAGGTCTACGTGTCGCCCGAGGCCGAGTTCCCGGCACCTAAGAAGCCCGGCTACATCGTCCGCTACTCGATCGAGCGCGTCGGCGGCGTCGGTCCCTGGGCGGGCTGATCCGGCTCGCCGCCCCGCCAGGCGATGAACAGGTGGCCGCGGATCTCGGCGGGATCCTCTGTGGTGACGGTGTCGAAGCCGGCCTCGGCGAGCAGCCGGAGCCAGGTCACGCGGCGGAACGCGCCGAGCTGGTGGGTCTCGGTCACGACCCGGACCGTGGCGTCCGCGTCGCGCAGGACGAACTCGTACTCGGCCTGGATCCAGTCATCGGCCGGGTCCGGGTCCCAGGTCCATTCAGAGAAGCTGGCCTGGCGCCCGGTCTCGTCGCTGCCGCCGCCACCCCCGCGGTAGGGCTGGAACGCGTCGGCGACGTGGTCGGGCACGAATACCGCCAGCCCGCCGGGACGGCAGTGCGCGAACGCGGTCTCGATCACCTGCCGCAGGTCGTCCTGGGTCGTCATGTAGTCGATGGCGTCGTGCACGAGAACCGCGTCGAACGCGCGGCCGAGGCGGATCGTGCGCATGTCGGCGCTGATGTGCTCGCACTCCGGGTTGAGCCCCCGGGACACGTCAAGCATCTCGTCGGAAAGGTCGACGAGCGTCATGGCCAGCCGGTCCCTCAGGTGCACGGCCACGCCGCCGCCGCCGCTGCCGAGGTCGAGCACCTCGCGCACCGGCGTATCGGCCCCGGCGAATACGCCGGCCAGGTGCGCGGCCTCCTCCGCGTACTCCTCCGGCGGAGAGATCAGCGGCCACCAGTCGGCAAGGTCGCTATACACACGGTAGTCGCTGGACATGCGGCCATGATGGCGCATCGGCGCGGGTGCAAGCGCGTGACACAGTCGACTAGGGGATGCGGGCGCAACCGAGTAGCGTTCGGTTTATGACCGAATTGACGTGGCTGGACGCCACCGCGCAGGCCGAGCTGGTCCGTAACGGCGAGGCCAGTCCCGCCGAGCTCGTCGACGCGGCCATCGGCCGGATCGAGGCAGTGAACCCGAAGCTGGATGCCGTGATCCGGACCCGGTTCGACCAGGCCAGGGCCGAGGCCGCCGGCGACATCCCGGACGGGCCGTTCCGCGGGGTGCCGTTCCTGTTCAAGGACCTGGGCTGCACGGTCGCGGGCGAGGTGACCGCGTTCGGCGTCGGCCCGATGCGCGATCAGGCGATCCCGCTCACGTCGTACCTCGCCGAGGCGTTCCTGGCGGCCGGCTTCATCCCGCTCGGCCGCACGAACGTGCCGGAGATGGGGACCACCGTCACCACCGAGCCGATGAGCTTCCCGCCGGCCCGCAATCCGTGGGATCCATCGCATTCCACCGGCGGGTCATCGGGCGGGTCGGCGGCGGCGGTGGCCAGCGGCATGGTGCCGGCCGCGCACGCCAACGACGGCGGTGGGTCGATCCGGATCCCGGCGAGCGAGTGCGGTCTCGTCGGGCTCAAGCCGAACCGCGCGCGGGTGAGCCAGGGCCCGCTGATCGGCGAGGGCTGGGCCGGGGGCACGATCGACGGCGCGGTGGCTCGCAGCGTGCGGGACGCGGCCGCGATCCTGGACGTGATCAGCGGTACGCACCCGGGCGAGCCGTACTACCCTCCGCCGCTGCCCCGGCCGCTGCGTGAGGAGGTCGGCGCCGACCCGGGCAAGCTGCGGATCGGGTTCGTCGACCGCCCGGGCGCCGAGGGTTTTCTCGACGATCCCGAGTGCCGAGCGGCCGTGGCCCGCGCCGCGCTGCTGCTGGAAGATCTGGACCACGACGTGGAGCCCTCCGCGCCGGACGTGATGTTCGACGAGGGTTTCATCCGCCACTTCACCACGATCATCGCCGCCGACACCGAGGCGACGTTCCGCGTGTTCGAGGACCTGCTCGGCCGGCGGATCGGCGAGGACGAGATCGAGCCGCGCAACGTCGCCTACCGCAAGATCGGCGCGGCCATGGACGCCGTGACCTACCTGCAGAGCCGGGCCTGGCTCGGGATGTGGGTGCGGCAGATGGCGTCCTGGTGGACCGAGTACGACCTGCTGCTCACGCCGACGCTGGGCGCGCCGCCGCCGGAGCTCGGCTGGTTCACCGGGGACGGTCCCGAGAACGAGGGCGGCCGGGTGGTCAGCTTCATCCCGTACACCGCGCAGTTCAACATGACCGGCCAGCCCGCGGTGACCCTGCCGCTGCACTGGACGCCGGGCGGGCTTCCGGTCGGGGTCCAGCTGGTGGCCGGCTACGGCCGGGAGGACCTGCTGGTCCGGGTGGCCAGCCAGCTCGAGCAGGCGGCACCCTGGCGGGACCGGCATCCTCAGGTGCACGCGTAGGCCGCGGCTCAGGACGGGCGGGCCGGCAGCTCGCCCTGGCCGGTCCTCCCGTCCGAGCCAGGCGGCAGGGCCGCCCGCTGCGGCGCCGTGGTCCGCCAGAGCTCGCGGACCAGCACCTGGATCGCCCCAGCGGCGGGGATCGCGAGCAGCGCCGCGACGAACGCGCCGAAGATCCCGCCGATCCAGCTTCCGATTTCCGCCCCGATCAGGATGGACAGCAGCACGAGCAGCGGGTTCACCTTGACCGTGCGGCTCATCACGATCGGGTTCAGGATGTGGTTCTCGATCTGCGTGTACACCAGGAACACGACCAGCGTGACGATGCCGGCCGTGGTCGAGTGAACGAAGGCGAACAGGACCGTGGGGATGCCCGCCAGGGCCCCGCCGATCATCGGCAGGAAGTCGACCAGGGCCACCCACAATGCCCACAGGAACGCGAACGGCACCCCCGTGACCGTCAGCGACACGAACACGACCCCGCCCGCGATGATCGAGGTCAGGAAGTTCCCGAGCATGTACCCGGTGACCGAGCGGTTGACGTCCCTGGCGACCTGCGAGTAGCGCTCCGCCCGCTCCGGCGACATGTTGCTGAGCACAGCGGCCCGCATCTTGGGTCCCTCGAGCAGCAGCAGTATCACCAGCACGAAGATCGTAAAAAGCGCGATCAGCAGCGAGAACGCGCCCTTGCCGACGCTCAGGGCCGGCTGCGCGAGTCCCTTGCCGAAGTCGACGAGCTTCGGGGTGTTTTTCTGCACCCACTGCTGGACGTGATATCTGCGGACCAGATGCCCGATCCAGCCCTTGCCGTGCTCGGCCTTGCTTACGTACCCCGGCAGCGTGTTGGCCAGGTGCGTGATCGCGCTCACCAGCGGGAGCCCGAACGCCAGGGTGAGGCCGAAAAATACGATCACGCCCCATAGCGTGACCACGGCCACGGCCCAGCCGCGGCGCTTGATCCCCCACCGCTGCAGGGCCACCACCAGCGGGTTCAGGATGAGCGCGACAAACCCGGCCACGACGATCAGCAGGATGACGTCGCGCAGACGGTAGACCAGCTTGCCGAGCAGGTAGGCCACCGCCACGACCGCGACGGTGACCAGGATCGTTCGCAGCGGTATCCCACGGATATCCGCGGCCTTCCACAGCCGCGCCCGACGGGTGTCGGGCTGAGGCATTTCATCGGCCATTTGACCATCATGACAGCCGCGCGCCCGGGGATCTCCCCAAGCGCGCGGCGATGGGTCAGGCGGGCAGCCGGGTCGGCGCCGGCTCGCTGGCCCGGTTCGGCGCCGGCGCGATCCCGGCTCTGGAGCCCGGAAGCCATCGCAGCCAGCGGGGCAGGTACCAGCAGCGGTCGCCGAGCAGGGCCATGGCGGCCGGGACCAGGACGCCGCGGACCACGGTCGCGTCGATCAGCACCGCAGCGGGCAGGCCGATGCCGAGCATCTTCAGCTCGAACAGGTGCAGCGAGGCGAAGATGGAGAACACCGCAACCATGATCACCGCCGCACCGGTCACCACCCCGGCGCTGCTCGCGATGCCCCGGGTCACCGCGTCCTTGGTACTGGCGCCACCGAGCCTGATCTCCCGGATCCGGCTCAGGATGAAGACGTGGTAGTCCATGGACAGCCCGAACAGGAACACGAACAGGAACAGCGGCACCCACGGCGTGATCGCGCCGAAGCTGGTGTAGTCGAGCGGGCCCTGCAGCCTGCCGTCCTGGAAGACGAGCGTGATCAGGCCGAAGGCGGCGCCCACCGACAGCAGGTTGAGCCCGATCGAGACCAGCGGCAGCGTGACCGACCGGAACGCGACGAGCAGCAGCAAGAACGCCAGCGCCGCCACAGCCGCGAACACGAGCGGGTACCGGGCGTCGATCTGGTGGGTGTCGTCGTAGCTGGACGCGGTGTTGCCGGTCACGGCGTAGCTGATCCCGTGGACCCGGCCCAGCGTGGCGGGCAGCACCCGGTCCCGCAGCGTCAGCAGGGCGTCGTTGGACGTGGTATCCGTGCCGTTGCCGGCCAGCGTGACGTTCACGATCAGGGCGCGCCCGTCCGCCACCGGCGCCGCGGTGATCGGCTCGCGGATCGGGCCGTTCGCCGACGCCCTGGCCTGCAGCGCGGTGATCGCGCCGCGCACCGCTGGGCCGGACAGCCCGGTGCCGGTCACCACGACCTGGGCCGGCGACGGGGCTTGCGGGAACGCCTGCTGGATCCGGTCGTAGGTGGCGACGATCGGCACGTTGCGCGGCACATCGATCGCTGGGTAGACCAGCCGCATGCCCAGCGCGGGCGCGGCGAGCGCGAGCATGGCCACCGCGGCCACGCCGCCCCACAGCAGCGGGCGCCGCACCACCCGGCGCACGAGCGCGGCCCACAGCCGCGACGGCTTCGCCGCGGTCCGTCGCCGGCCGAGGAACGGGATCCGCGCCCGGTCGGCCCACTTCCCGAGCCAGGACAGCAGCGCGGGCACGAACGTCAGGGAGCCGATCACGGCCACACCGACCACGGCGATCGCACCGAACGCGACGCCGGTGAACTCCGCGGCACCGACCAGGAAGAGGCCGGCCAGCGCGATCATCACGGTCAGGCCCGAGATCACGATCGCCCGTCCCGACGTGCCCGCCGCGATCCGCAGCGCCTCGGCTACCGTCGCCCCCCGGGCCCGTTCTTCGCGCTCGCGCCGCAGGTAGAACAGGGAGTAGTCGATGCCGACCGCCATGCCGATGAGCAGCGTCACCTCGGAGGTGGCCTGGCCGACCGGCAGCCAGTGGCCGGGGATGGCCAGCAGCGCGAGCGCGGTGATCACCGAGGTCGCGGCCAGCAGCAGCGGGATGCCGGCGGCGATCAGCGCGCCGAACACGATGGCCAGCAGGGCCAGCGTGATCGGCACCGAGGTCTCTTCCGCCTTCCTGAAGTCCCCGGAGACCAGGCCATTGATGGCCCGGTCGGCGCTCGCGTCCCCCATCTCCTGGACGAGCAGGCCGGGGTGGCTGGCCTGGATGGCAGCGACCGCGTTGAGGTCGGGCACCACGGTCTGATCCTCGTTGTCCGAGTTACCAGGGACATTGAACGTGACGAGCGCGCTGCGCCCGTTGGCGGAGATCAGCGAGGCGCCGCCGCTGCTGTCCGGCGAGCGGATGTCGGCCGCGGCGTGCGGAAGGCCGCGCAGCGCGGTGACCACCTGCCGGGTCGCCTGCCGCAGCTGGGCGTCGGTGGCGAAGGTGGCGCCGGGCGTGCGGGACTGGATCAGCACGCTCTCGGCGGGGGGGAACGTGACGTTCAGCCGGTTCAGCGTCTGCTCGGCCTGACCTGACTGGCCCGCGTCGTACGACTGCACGTTCGTGCCCGGGATCATGTGCGTGCCCACGACCACGGCGGCGACCAGCAGGAACCAGCCGAGCACCGCGGTCTTGCGGTGACGCGCGCTCCAGCCGGCGATCCGCTCCACGATCGGCGGCCTGGTCCCGGTGACCGGGGCCTGCGTCGGATGCGCATGCATGAGGACCTCATTCGGTAGGTAGCTGTCTGCCACGACAGGCTCCCTTGCCGTGCCCTCGCCGCGACATCCCGCAGGCCGCCCAATCCGGGTGGGGCTAGCCTCCGCATGCACCGGGGGGACGGCGGTATGGGCAGCCATACCGACGTTCGCCTACGGTCAGATCACCGAGCCCAAGCCGGGGCAGGGCGGACGGGCCAAGGGGAGGGAAGGCACATGGCTGCGGCGGGCATCAGATCGGGCGCCGCGTGGGCCGGGCTGCCGGTGACCGCGCTGCGTGCCGTCGTGTCCGCCCGCACCTGGCTGGCCATCATCCACCTGCTCTCCGGGTGGGTCATCGGCCTGGCGGCGTTCGTCATGATCGTGGCAGGAGTCCCCGTCGGCTGCGCCCTGCTCGTGGTCGCGCTCAGCGGGATCGTGGTCTTCTGGGCGGTGCTGCTGCTGTGCGGTCAGCTCGCGCGCGCCGAGCGGCGCAGGTTCGAGGTCCTGCTCGGGGAGCACATCACGGCGCCGCCCGTCATCGGCCGGCCGGCCAGCGGATGGCGGGGTGGATGGCGGGGCTGGTGGCAGTTGTTCTGGCGGCCCTTCGGCGCCCTGGACACCTGGAGGGAGTTCCTCTATGCGCTGCTCCGGTTCCCGCTCAGCACGGCGGAAGGCGCGATCCTGGTGGGGGTGTGGTCGATCGGCTTTGCGATGGCTGCGCTGCCGGGCTATGTCTGGCTGCTTCCGCGCGGCAGCACCCTCTGGAGCACGGCCACCCCGGTGCCGCGCTCTCCAGCCGCTGTGGCGGCTATCGCGATCGCCGGCCTGGTGCTGCTGCTGGCCGCTCCGCAGCTGACCAGGGCCCTGGCGATCGCCGATACGGCGGTAGCACGGTTCCTGCTCGGCTCGCGGGACCGGTCCGCGCTGCAGGCCAGGATCGGTGAACTGGAGCGCAGCCGGGCCCGCGTGGTGGACTCCGCCGAGGCGGAGCGCCGCCGGATCGAGCGGGACCTGCACGACGGCGCCCAGCAGCGCCTGGTGGCGCTGGCCATGGATCTCGGCCGGGCCAGAGCCCGGTTCGCCGACGACCCGGAGGCGGCGCGGGCGATCGTCGACCAGGCGCACGCCGAGGCCAAGGAGGCCCTGGTCGAACTGCGCAACCTGGTGCGCGGGGTGCACCCGCCGGTGCTGACCGACCGCGGGCTCGACGCCGCCCTGTCCGGCCTGGCGGCGCTCAGCCCGGTCCCGGTGACCGTGACCGTGGATGTATCACGCAGACCTCCGGCGTCGATCGAGGCCATCGCCTACTTCGTCGTCGCCGAGGCGCTCACCAACGTCGCTAAGCATTCCCGGGCCGCCGCGGCCCAGGTCCGCGTCGAGCGGCACGGGGACACGCTCGGCATCGTGATCCGCGACAACGGGACCGGCGGTGCCGACCCGGCCGGCCGGGGCCTGTCCGGGCTCGCTGACCGGGTCGCCGGGGTGGACGGCGGGCTGTCGATCGACAGCCCGCCCGGCGGCGGCACCCTGATCAAAGTGGAGCTGCCGTGCGGGTCGTGATCGCCGAGGACTCGGTGCTGCTGCGCGAGGGGCTGACCCGGCTGCTGGCCGAGGCTGGGCACGACGTGGTGGCCGCCGCCGGGCAGGCCGAGGACTTCCTGCGCCAGGTCGGCAGGCACCAGCCGGACGTCGTCGTGGTGGACGTGCGGATGCCCCCGACGTTCACCGACGAGGGCCTGCGCGCCGCACTGGTAGTACGCGGCCGCTGGCCCGACGTTGGTGTGCTCGTCCTCTCCCAGTACGTGGAGGAACGCTACGCGACCGAACTGCTCTCGGAACGGCCGCATGGCGTGGGCTACCTGCTCAAGGACCGGGTCGCCGACCTGTCCGAGTTCCTCGGCGCCCTGGACCGGGTTGCCGGCGGAGGCAGCGCGCTGGATCCCGAGGTCGTGGCGCAGTTGCTGGCCCGCAGCCGCCACCCGCTCGCCGCGCTGACCGCCCGGGAGCGGGAGGTGCTCGCGCTGATGGCCGAGGGCCTCACGAATACGGCCATCGCTGCTGCGCTGTCCGTCGGCGAGGGCGCGGTCGAGAAGCACATCAACAGCATCTTCGCCAAGCTCGGCCTGGCTCCCGCGGACCGTGATCACCGGCGGGTGCTCGCCGTGCTGCGCTACCTCGGAGCGGACGGGACATGACCGGGGCCATGCCCATGACCACGGGCCGCCGGGTGATCCTGATCCTCGGCGTCCCGGTCGCGCTCGCCGTCCTCGCCGCGGGCTCCTACGACGTCGCCGCCCAGACCTACCAGGTCGGCTACCGCGTTCACCTCAGCATCCCGGCCAGCGGCCGGCGGGCACGGGTGTCGGTCGACAACGCCGATGCCAGCGTCCGTCCCGGCACTGGCAGCCGGATCGTGGTCGACGGGACGCTCCGCGGCAGCCTCGCCAGGCCCGCGTTCAGCTCGCGGCCGACCGCTACCGGCCTGGCCCTGCATTCCTCGTGCCGGCTGGGATTCGAGGGCTCGTGCACGATGACACTTGACATCAGCGTGCCGGGTGGTGTGCCGGTTGCCGTGACCGACACGAACGGGGACCTGACCGTCAGCGGGCTGAGCGGCCAGGTCGCGCTGTCGGATGGATCGGGGGACATCACCGCGTCGGGGCTGAGCGGCAGCATCAGGCTGAGCGACGACTCCGGCGACATCGCCGTCACCGGCCTGGCCGGCACCGACGTGACCGGCGCCGAGGGATCCGGCGACATCACGCTCACGTTCACGCGGGTCCCGCACCGGGTGGACGTCACCGCCGCGACCGGCGATATCACGCTGATCCTGCCGCGGGGACCCACCGCTTACCGGGTGGCTGCCAGCTCCGGGTCGGGGGGCGTCAGCGACGCGCTGAAACAGCGTCCGAGCTCACCCGACATCATCGTCGCCCGCTGCGGCTCCGGCGACGTCAGCATCGGCTATTGACTTCCCACCCTCCCCGCCCTTGCCGCCGGCGCGGTCTGGGTGGGATCGATGAACACGTGCGGTACCACCGGCAGCTTTTCGGCGAGGCGCCGGTCGATCTCGTCGGCGAGATCCTCGGCCCGGTCGGCGCTGATCTCGTCGTCGAGCGCCACCCGGGCGGCGACGATCAGCTGATCCGGGCCCAGGTGCATGGTGAGCAGGTCGAGCACGTCGTCGATACCCGGCGTGTTGCAGATCTCGTCGCGGATCATCTGCAGCACCCGCGGATCGGCGGACTCACCGATCAGCAAGTCTCTGCTGTCCAGACCGAGCCGGACGGCGACCACAACCAGCAGCACGCCGATGGCAATCGAGGCACCGCCGTCCCACACCGGTGACCCGGTGACCTGCTGCAGGACCAGTCCCCCAGCGGCCAGCACCAGACCGGCCACGGCGGTGCTGTCCTCGAACAGCGTGGCCTTGACCGTGGTGTCGCGGCTTCCCCTGACGTGCTCGATGAGCTGCGTGTCGCTGCTGCGCGCCTCGCCGCTGACCTGACGGTAGGCACGCACCAGCGAGGTGCCCTCCGCGGCGAGCGACACCGCCAGCACGACGTAGGCGACCGTGAACGAGTGGCCGCCACCATGGCGCAGGGTAAGCAGCCCCTCGAACACCGAGAAGCCCGCGCCCGCGATGAAGATGCCGAACGCGGCGAGCAGTGACCAGAAGTAGCGTTCCTGGCCGTAGCCGAAGGGGTGCCGGTCGTCGGCCGGCCGGTTCCCCCGGCGCAGCGACGTGAGCAGGAACGCCTGGTTCATCGTGTCAGCCACGGAGTGGGCCGCCTCGGCCAGCATCGCGCTCGAGCCGGTCAGCAGCCCGGCGGCCAGCTTGGCCACGGCCACGATCACGTTGGCTGCGCCCGCGATGAGCACGGTACGGCGCGTGGATCCCCCCGCTGCAGACCTGGCCACCCGGCAACGCTCCCCGGCAGTCGGCGGCGTAAACACCGCCCTGCGGCTTGCCGCGGTGCCGTGTAGCCATGCCAGCCGCGGGTAGGGCGCCAGTCTGGCGCCGGAGCGCCCGGCGCAGCGATCACGAACGCGGCGGGAACGGAGGTTAGGCGATGTCATCTCCTGACGACCACGAAGACGACCGGATCCAGCGGGTGAGCCGCGGCGACCGGGCCGACCGGGGATCCCGGTGGAACCGTGGCGACCAGCCCTACGTTGATGCGCAGGTCCTCACCGACGTCGGCGCCCAGGTGTACGAGGCGGTCGCCACGCTCGAGTACTCGGGTCGCGCGGTCACCAGAGACGAGGTCATGGAGGCAACCGACCTCGACAACCCCACCGTGAGCGAGGTTCTCGACGCGCTCACCGCCCAGGGCGTGCTGATCCGCACGCCGGCCGGCGACGGCGACGCCTTCGAGCTGGCCCGCCGCGACTGGAGCGCAACCCCGGAAACCCGGTCGCGCTGACCGCTTGCCACCATGGAAAACCGCATGGTGGTCAACCTGCGGTTGACGATGCTCATACGTCAACCTATGGTTGACGTATGAGCACTCCACCCGTGTCGCTGGACGAGCTGATCAGCTACGTGAAGACCATGACGCCCGCTGGCGGGCCGCTGGACAACCTGGCCGACGCGGTCAGCGTCGGCGCCGACCTCGACGAGACGTCCGACGCGCTGATCGGCCACTTCGTGGACCGGGCCCGCCGGTCCGGAGCAACCTGGAGCCAGATCGGGTCCAGCATGGGCGTAACCAAGCAGGCGGCGCAGAAGCGGTTCGTGGCGCAATGGGAAAGCGCCGAGTTCTCGCGGTTCACGCAGCGCTCACGCAACGTGCTGGCCGCGGCTGGGAAGATCGCCGAGGGCGCGGAATCCGCCACGATCGGCGCCTCGCACCTCGCGGCCGGGTTGCTCAGCGAGCCCGACGGCCTCGCCGCTAAGGTCATCCACGGCGCCGGCCGGACCGACGAGCAGGTGCTGGCCGCGCTCGGCCTCGAGCGGGCCGCGGAGGTCACTGACGAGGAAGCAGTTCCCGAAGAGCTACGGCGGCTGCGCTTCACCGAGGACGGCCGGGCCGCGATCAGGGATGCCGTGGTCGCCGCGCTCAAGCTGAAGCACAACTACATAGGCACCGAGCATCTGCTGCTGGGGATCCTGGACGCCAGGGGCCACACCGCGGAGGTCCTTATCGAGCTCGGGATCACCACCGGTTCGATGAAGAGATTGCTCGCGGACGAGTTCGCGAAGGTTCAGGCGCTGCGCAACGCGGCGGGATGATAAGCGCGACCCAACGGGAGGCATGGATGAAGGCACTGGTCAGCTGGGATGACGCCGAGGGCGTGACCCACCGCTTCCAGATCGTCTACGACCCGGACGACGTGGAGGCCAGGGGATTCCTCGAGGGGATCGAACTGCACGTGAGGTTCCGGCTCGAGACGTTCGACGCCGAAGGCAACGCCAGCTGGCCCGAAGTCCCGTGACAGGGAAGGGTTATCATTGTTCGGATTGCGACCGCCGTGGCGCCGTGCAGACAGCCACGGGCATACCTGGGCGCTGGTGAGTACAAGGTGACCGTAACTCCGGCACCGCCGGCCGAGACCGTTGGCGGGTACCGGCACGAAGCCTTCCTGTATTCGGGCCTGCCCGAGTTTCTCTCCGGCACGCTGTCGTTCATCCGCCGCGCGGTCAGCGCGGGTGACCCGGTCCTCGTGGTCGTGAGCACGGAAAAGATCGGCCTGCTGCGCCAGCAACTCGGTGCCGAGGCCGGGCACGTGACCTTCGCCGACATGGCCGATGTCGGCGGCAACCCTGCCCGCATCATCGCGCTATGGCAGACGTTCACGGCGGGCAATGCCGGGGCTGCGCAGCTCTGCGGCATCGGGGAGCCGGTCGATCCCGAGCGCTCCCCGGCCGAGCTCGCCGAGTGCCAGCTGCATGAGGCGCTGCTGAACGTTGCGTTTGACGCCGACACCCCGCTCTGGCTGTTGTGCCCCTACGACCTCGAGGCGCTGGCCGCGGCAGTCATCGATGAGGCGCAGCGGGCCCACCCGTTCGTCGCCCATGGTGACCAGCGCCGGCCGAGCAGCGCCTTCGAGCCGATCGACCTGGCAGCACCCTTCGACCGTCCGCTGCCACCGCCCGCGGTCGGGGCGGCGTCCACGGCCTTTGGCAGCGGCGACCTGCGCCGACTGCGCGCATTCGTGGCTGGCCACGCCGAGCGAGCCGGGCTCGGGAATGAATCGGCCACCGGGGTGGTGCTGGCGGTCAGCGAGCTCGCCAGCAACAGCATCAGGCACGGCGGCGGCCACGGCGAGCTTCGCATCTGGACCGAGGGGCGCATCTTCGTCTGCGAGGTTTCGGACGGGGGTCACATCACGTCACCGCTCGTTGGCCGGGTACGGCCGGCGCCTGACGCGGCAGGCGGGGCCGGGCTGTGGCTGGCGAACCAGCTCTGCGATCTCGTGCAGATCTCCTCGTCGGCCCGGGGCAGCACGGTACGGGTTCACCAGGCGGCCGGCCGCTGACCAGACGGCCGGCGGCGCAGCGCTCAGGGCTCCTGATGGGGCTGCGATGGCGGCCGGCCACCGACCCGCATCACGATCTCGGTGGCGAGGTCCCGCAGCTTCATGTTCCGGTTGTTCGATGCCCGGCTCAGCGTCGCGAACGCCTGGTCTGCGTCGCATCGTGATTCGGCCATCACAATCCCGATCGCCTGATCGATCACGGCCCTCGACCGGAGCGCGTGCTCGAGCTGCGCGGCCAGGTCCCGGGCTTCGGCGTACCGGCCGACCACGACGATGGCGGCCGAGGCCGGCACCGTGAACAGCGAGATCAGGTCCTCGTCCAGCTGGCTGAAGCCGTCGGCATGGTGGCTGGACAGGTTCAGCGCCCCAAGACGCCGGCCCGCCAGGCCAAGGCCGGCGGACAGGTAGCTGTGCAGCCCCATCTCTCCGGCCAGGCTGGTGAACTCGGGCCAGCGCTGTTCGGCCTCGTGCAGGCTCCACCGGTTGACCTGCTGCCGCCGGGCAGCATCCAGGCACGGGCCGTCGTTCAGTACATACTGACGCCGGTCCAGCTCGTATGTGTTTTCGTCGGTGGCCGCGATGGTGCTGGGCTGGTCCTTTGCGTCGAGGACCGTGACGCTCGCGGCGTGGCAGCTCGGAATCGAGCGCAGGGCGAGCGCCAGGATGCTGCCCAGCGTGTCGCGGACCGACTCGTTCTCAGTCAGCGTCCTGGCCAATTCGGTCAGGGACTCGACGAGATCCTCGTAGCGTCCGCTCAGCATGGAGGCGGGCGCCGGGTCGGGGGCTACCATACCCATTCCCTCTGATCCATCCGGTTGCTGCTAAACCCTCTCCGCTCGGCTCCGGGGCTGGCCAGTGCGTACACCCCTGACCCAGGGTAGGAGCTTGGCGGCAGAAAGACGAAAGAGCCGGAAAAACCGGAACGCTGGACCGGCGAGCCGGCTTTCTGGGCATGGCTAGCTCCCACTGCCACAAGACGTGAGGTAGCCTCGCTGCCGGACCACGTATCGCGGGCTGAGCCGCGCGCTTGACAGTATGGCCGAGCCGTCTCGTTCCGGTCAAAGCAGCGAGCCGGAGCCCCGCCGTATCCACCGGGCCGCGCCCGGGATCAGGCCGGGTACCTGGTCCCCGGCTGGGCCGCCATCTCCTGGTCGTGGCTGCTCGGGATCTGCAGCTGGATCGTCGAGCCCGCGGCGTCGGACCTGATCTCCATCCAGTCGCAGATCTGGTTCGCCAGCCACAGGCCGTCGCCATCGCCCGGCACAAGCTCGGCCGGCCGCAGGCCCAGGAACGGGTCGCTGATGATGGCGCCGGGCTGGCGGAAGTCGCAGACGATCGAGCCCGGCTGCTCCCACGTCCGCACGGTGGCGCTGGCCGGCCACTGGCTCTTCAGGTACGCGCCGATCTCGCTCACGGCGAGCACCAGCATGTCGGCGCGGTCGCCGGAAACGCCGTGTGCGCCAGCGCTGCCGGCAATGAACCGGCGAAGGGCTCGCAGGTCCCCGTCGAAGCCGAAGGTCTCAGCACCCTCCGGCGGCTGCGCGAGCGGCCTGGCGTCACAGGACCGCGCGAACGCCGCTGGGTCGGTGTATTGCGGCGAGGGGCTGTGCCGCGACCCCGCGACCTGTGCCGGGTGGGTGCGCAGGGCATCAGCGAGAATGTGGGCGTCGGTGGTCCGCGCGTCGTAGGGGCAGATCATCGAGATGCTCGTGGATGCCAGCGTGACGTTGAGCGCGGATTCCATCCGTGTCCACGCGGTGATCTCCCGGGCCGAGCGCCCCGACCACACCGGCTCCGCGACGATGCGTACGCGGCGGCCCCCGGAGATGTCCTGGCCGCCCTTCCAGTAACGGTAGAACGCGCCGACGCGCCGCGGCGGGCGGCGGCCGAAGAAGGCCGATTCCGCGTAGTCCACCTCTGCGCTGCGCTCCCCGAGCGCGGCGCCGAGGAGTTCGAGGTTGGCGGCGGTGGTGACGACGAGCACGGGCTCGCCGAGCGCCAGCCCATCGGCGAGGAACGGCAGCACCGTCTCCAGGAACTGGCTGTCGTCGTCGTAGATGCAGGCCCAGTGCTCGAATGCCCCCTCGGCGCGGCTCACCAGGCCACGCTCCCCGGCTGGCCGCCGGCCCGGGGGTCAGGTGATCCCGGTGGCTGGTCCACGGCAAGCCCTGGCGTGGAGTCCCAGCCGACGATCCGCAGCACGGTTGCGAGCTGCGGCGGGACCTCATGCAGCACCACCCGCCGGGTGTCGCCCTCGCCGTTGCAGCCCGCGCCGCCGCGATCGGCTCCGGTCGCGCAGACGATGGCCCGCAGCCCCGCAAGATCGCAGTAACTCACGCCGCCGAGGCTGACGTGGACCTCGGCCGGCCCGTGCGCTACCTTGCCCAGCGCGCCGACCAGCGCGTCGTAGGTGGATTCGTCGATCTCACCAGCGATGGCCAGGCCGGGCGGGTCGTCTGTGTTGGTGATCCGCAGGACTCCGTCGTCGTAGACGGCGCAGTCGTTCGTCATCGCGAATCATCGCCCCTCGGGCAGGTCAGCGGCTGATGCCGGGGCCACACCGGGCAGCGGCGGCCGGGGCGGGCATGGATACGGAAGGCCCCTCAATATCCTCGCTGCTAGAATCTGCAAACTATACCTGCGGCGGGGCCGGCAGGGCGCCACAAAGACGGCGCAAAGGATGTCCCGGGTCGCGCAGCGATGCTGGGGCGCTCCTGGAGGGGATTTGATGCCTCCTCTCGGTGGCTTGCTTGCTGCTGCATTTCTGGTAATCCCGCTGGCTCGGTACCCCCACGACGGAACCAGCGGCCAAGGGCTGGCCGGGTGCTCTTTCCGGCTGGCCGGGGGCTGGGTGCCTGATGGGACGTGAGATGGCCTGGGCCGCTGCTGATGGTGAGGTGGATGTGGGTTCCGCGGAGGCGGGGCTGACGGTGCTGCTGGAGGCGTGTGAGCGGGCGG
>Ga0335073_10001801_pt1 | contig 28986 bp, 24 predicted proteins | sample Lox_Sample_22_FD_207093 | JGI IMG/M metagenome (GOLD analysis project Ga0335073, IMG submission 207093) | Soil microbial communities from Loxahatchee National Wildlife Refuge, Florida, United States - Lox_Sample_2.2 | ecosystem: Environmental > Terrestrial > Soil > Wetlands | place: USA... | reverse complement strand
CGACGGCCTTGCCGATCCAGCTTCGGCTGACGTCCTCCTTGATCTTGTCGAAGGACTCCTGCAGCGAATCGACATTGCTGCGGTAGGACTCGGCCAGCGTGTCAGCCAGCTCCTGCTCCTCAGCGCGGACGCTGTCCTCCAGCGTGGCGAATTGCAGCCGAAAGACCTGGTACGCCTCCTGCGAAAGCCCCTGTTGCTTCTTGGTAAGGCCGTCAAAGAAGGTCTTGGCATCCCGCCTGCCGGTTTCGACGCGGACGATGGCCGTGTTGAGGGAGGTAGCGATGAGGGCCGCGATCTGGTTGAGAACGTCGCCCATCGTCGTCAGGAAGCGTTCCTTTTCCTGACTGAAGACGGCGTTGATGGCCTCGGTGTCCTCACCGAAGATCAAGTCGTCGAGGCGTGTCCAGCCATAGATGTCGTCGAGCCGGTCTTCGACGCGCGCCTCGAAAATGTTCTTCGCCACCTCCATCCGGATGGAGAAGATGCTGTCGACGGTCTTCGTCAGGAGTTCGAGATACCCGTCAACGTCGGACTTCGTCCGGGCGTAGATGTGGTCAAGCTCCCCCTGAATCCTGACCTGCTCGGCCTTGTCTGCGGCGACGGTCAAGTTCTGCTTGGAGAAGACGATGGTGAAGGCCCCCTTGCGCGTCTGGAACATTCCGCCGAAGCCATTGGCTCCGATGCGCTCGGCCTGGCCACGCGCCTTCTCCAGTACCTTCTGTTCGCCTTGGCGGTAGACGCCGGGGGCGTCGGCGGCTTTCTGCTGCGCCTCCTTCTTCGTGCCGAGAGCCTGGACGAACTGCGGCTCGTTCGAGACGGCCAGCTGGTCCTCGGTCAGCTTGTTCTTGGCCATCAGCTCGTCGAGCGACGCGCTCTCTTTCGCCAAAGAGATTTCGTTATCCAGGCGAGGCTTGGGGGCGGCGGCGGTGCGGCTGATGGGGGTCGGTTCTCTACCAGCTTTCTCCTCCACCAGTTGGCGCGGCTTCGTAACCGGCCGCTGGCTGTCCGGCGGCTGCTCGACGCCAACCTTGTTGGCGAGGGGGCCAACAACGTTCTGCTTCTGCTCCTCGACCTGACCACGGATGCTCTGCTTCGCCCCTTCCAGCGGCCGTTCGTCCTTGAACTCCTTGGCCTTGTCCTCGGTATCCGGGAGCTGAATCTTGTTGATGCTTTCGTTGAGCTTCGCCCTGAACTCGTCGGGCGTGAAGCGCTTCTTCTTGGACTCCTCGGCTGTCTCGCCGATCTCGTCGAAGTGGGCATCGCGGTCGTTGATCTTGTGCTGCCGTTCCTCGGGGAGGGAAGCGGCGTCGCCCGTCTCTTTCTGCTTGTCGGTGGGCGGTGCGTGCGCGGCCTGCGCCTTGCGCGTGCGGCCGACCTTGCCGACGGTCTGCTTGAAGTCGGGGTCTTCCTCCGGGGTCCGCGGGGCGTGCGCCTCCTGTTCGACCGGCTCGCCGCCCTCGCCCACGGGCTTCTCCGGTTCCGCCGCTGCCGCCTTGGCGGGCTGGCTAGCGGTGGTGCCCGCCGCGGGGACGGCCGGTCCCGGCGTCGCGCCCGCGCCGCCGACGGGAACGTGCGGTTGCTTCGCCGGCGAGGAAATCGCGGAGCCGCCGCCCTGGTCGGTGTCCTGGTCGAGGAGGCTCGCGACCTGGTCGGCCGCTTGCTCCAGCGGCACTGACCTGGAACTAGAGGCCAGGTAATCCGCGGGGCGGCGGAGCAGGTCGCGCTGCGCCTGGTCGACGTGGGCGACCTCGTGCGCGATCAGCCGGTCGCCCGCGGGGGTGCCCGGCCGGTAATGCCCTCGCGCGAAGAAGATGTTGTTGCCGTGGGCCACCGCCAGCGCGCGGTGGCCGGCCGCGTACTGCTCCGCCACGGCATCGGTGTGCACCCGGGCCGCGTTGACCGCCGGACGGCCGACGAGCGACTCGAGCCGGCCCCGCAGGGGCGAGGGAAGCGCCAGCCCGGGTCCGCCGGTCGGCATCAGGTCCGGCTTGTGGCCGGCTTCTTTCCCAGCGGGGCGGTCGGGTCCGGTTCCCGGCCCGGCGTCCAGGGGCACTCCGCCCTGGCGAAGCTGCGCGGCTCGCGTGAGTTCCCGGGCGGCCCGTCGGCCGCTGTCGGTCTGTGTTGCGGCCGTGAGCTGCTGCCCGGGCGGCGCGGCGGGCACGTCTTTCGGGTGCGTCGCCGCAGGCACCTCCTTCGGGCGCGATTCCGCGGGCGTTTCCTTCGGATGCGGCGCCGCGGGTGCGCCTTTCGGGTACAGCCCGGCAGGCATGTCTTTCCCACGCAGCACGGCGAGCGCGTCGGCGGCATCGGGTTCTGCGGCCTGCTCGTGGTGGACTCGGATTCCCGAGAGGTCCTGGGCCGGCTGGTCAGCCTTCTCCGCCGGAAGCAGCACCGGGTGCGCCGCGGGAAGCGGCATCAAGCCGCTGCCATGGGCGATGACGGCTCGCGTGGCCAGGCCCCCCCGCTGGCGCTTGCCCTGGGCGAGGTGCGCGGTGGCCGCCGGCGGCGCCGTCTTCGTGGCTCTTATTTGCTCAGCCATGGCGCACCCGGGCGGCCGCGGACTCGCACCGAGCGTGGAAGTCCGGGTCTTCGCTGCGCACGCGCTGCGCCAGGCGGCCGGTTGTTTCCGGGTGGTTCTTTGCGGTGCCTAGCAGGTGGGTGTAGCCGACGCGGCGGGCTGCGACCGGGTTGGACGCCTCCTGCCAGGACTGGAAGAGGTAGCGGAGGTGGCTGCCCCGGTACGGGGAGGCGGGGGCGAAGCGGTGATAGTCCGCGTGCGCGGCGAGCAGGAACTGCTCGAGGGTCATGTTCAGCCCGCCGTCGAACGGTATGGCGGACCATGCGGGCACGTACTTCGGATTGAGCGCCAGGTCGAGGGCTAGGTGGGCGTAGTCAGCGATGAGGGCGGGGTTCGTTCCGCCGACGATGCCGCAGTTCGCGTCCCGGCAGGTTCCCCCCTGCGAGCGGGGACCCCCGCCGGAGGGGTGCGACCGGTACCACCGCCACTCGGGCGGCAGTGGCAGCCCGCACGACCGGAAGCCATGTTCTACGGCCTCGGGGCGGCCCGGGCCAGATGCCGGACGGTCCTCGGGATGCTGCGCGTAGACCGGCGCGGCGACCAGTGCGTCTGGCAGCGGCTCCCATAGGAACACGTCGCTATCAAGATGTACGAACGGGCGGTCTTGCATGCCGTACGCCGCCAGTTTGCCCAGCATCCACAGCCGGGGATCGGCATCGGCCAGGTCATCGAGCGCGGTGGAGACCTCGCCGAACGACAGGCCGAGCTCGTCCACCAGCAGCGACCGTCCCGGTGTGTCCGTGACGAGCATCGTGTCCGGGTAGTGGGCGCTCGCCAGCCGCACCGACAGGCCCCAGGCGAGCAGGTGATGCAACGGCGACTGCCAGCCTGGCCCCGTTCCGGTATGGTACGGGCGGCTCCAGAACGACCAGACGGCGCGCATGTGGCTCATTCGTCATCACGACTTCGCAGGCGGCGGGGCCGGCCGGTCGGAGGGCTCCGGGGCCTGCGGTGGTTGGGGCTGCGCGGGTGGTTCTGCCTGCGCGGGGGACTCGGGCTGCGGCAGACCTGGCGCGGGGATTGGCAGAGCTGGGGGACCGGGAACGGGCGTCCCGCCTGTGGGGGCGGGCGGGGTTGGGCCTGCGGGTGTGACTGGGGCCGGTGTCGTACCGCCGGGGGCGGAGAGCGTGACGGTGGTGGTCGCAGGCGGCGCGTTCGGGATCTGTTCGCTGGCCGATACCACCGTCGCGTCGATGGTGATCGTGGCGGGCGGGGTGCCCGCAGGCAGGTTCCCCGAGAACGTGAGCGGGATAGTCACGGAGGATTGCGCGGGGGCGATCGCGACCGTAGCGGGAGCGCTCACGACGGTCACGGGCGGGCTGGTGGAGATCGTGACGCTGAGCGTGCTGTTGACGACGGCAGGGTAGAGAAGCGTCGCTGTCACCTCCGCCTCGGTGACCGGCGTGACGCCTGTCGATCCCGTTGGGACGACCCCGGTGAAGTTGCCGCCGCTGTCGGCGACGGTGGTGAACGCGCTCCCGCTCGTCGGCGTGAGCGCGGTGGCCGTGAGGGCGGGCGCGAGGTAGAACCACGACTCCAGGTCGCTGGCGGCTGAGCCGTCCCCAGACGGGAACCGTAGGTCCACCTTCGGGGTCGTGCCGTCCGTCCGGGTTCCGGGCTGCCCGAAGGCCCGGCCGTCCAGGTAGATCAGTTCGGTCCCGTAGGCCGCGAAGTAGGCCTGCCCTGGCAGCCGGACGCGGACGCGAACGGACTGGCCGACTGCCCCGGTGAAGCCAATGAGCGCCTGGACGTAGCCAAGTGCGGGCTGCCCCAGCTGCCAGGTGAGTTGCTGCCCGGATGCGACGATGGACGAGTCCAGGACGTAGCTGGCGGGCAGCGCCACTCCGTTGGCTTGCTTGACAAGGTTCGGGGAGGTGAGCGCCTCAAGCGTGACGATGAAGCGCCCGCTATCGACCGGACCGGACACTGCCTGGTCCAGGGTGACCATCAGGCCGTTCGCCGCCAGCACGTCGATCGGCAACAGGTCGTCGTTTGGCCAGCTGATCGACTGCACGTGAATCGGCTGCGTAATCGCCAGGGGGCGGAACGGCCGCCGGCAGTCTTCGATGACCAGCTGCTGGGTGGGGGCGGCACCAGACCGGCCACCGATGATGACGATCCCGTGGCCCCCGCCGGCGAGCAGGCCGCCGAGGTTGATCGAGGTCTTCTCGGCCCCGCCGGCCTGCTGGAGCACCGTGGCGGCCGGCGCCACTGCTTCTTCTCGCAAGACCGGCCCCCGGGCTACCCCCGATGACGGCCCGCGAGCCACCGACGACCCGGCCGGCCCGGCCGACGTCCCCGCCGACGGCGCGGGACCCTCCCAGGGCACGTACACGCACGCCAGGGGCGCCTCGTGCACCTCTGTCGAGCACGGCGGCTGGGCGGCGCTCCCGTCGCTGTCGCACGGCGGCCACTCCACGGTCCCGGTCGCCGTCCGCGCGGGGAACGTCCAGTAGTCGCCCGTCCGGTATGTCCCGGGGCCGAACGTCACCAGGATCCCGTCCTCCAGCTCGAATTGCATGCCGCCACCAGGCACTGGGGTGCCCGCCGCCAGCGGTACCCCGGCCGGGCCGGCGGCCGGCCCGGCCTGATCCCACCGGCGGACCCGGGCGTTGCGGCTGGAGTCGGCCGACACCGGTCCCGCGAACGTCATCGTGAGCGTGTCCTTGTCGGTGGCCTGGACCTGGTACAAGGTGCCGGCGGCGCCCGGCGGGTCGGCGAACTCGCGGGTGTCGTCGGTCAGCTCCACCCACTGCCCGGCCTGGAAGCCCAGGTTCAGGTCCGGCCCCAGCGACGAGACCTGCACCGTCGATCCGCTGCCGCCCGAGCCGAGGGCGACGGACTCTACGGACTCTACGACCGAGCCGTTCTCCCGCGACCACTTGAACGCCGCCGAGCTGAGGTCGCCCGGCGTGTGGATCTCGACCCGGTAGAGCTGGTTCTCCACGCCCTGATAGCCGGCGGCGGCCACCGGCCCGCACCCGCAGGCTGACCCGCTCGCACCCGTGCTGACGCTGAGCGTCCCGGTGCTCGCCGCGGGCTGGTTCCCGTACAGGACGGGGCAGAACGGCCCCGCCGGGCTGTTCGCGCCCGCCGGTACCGGGCGCGCGAGGACACGCCACAGCGTCTGCAGCCGTACCGTCGTGTCCGCCTGGCCCAGCGCGGGATCGCGCAGGCACGGGTCGTCGAGGGCGGTCACCAGCCGCTGCCACACCTGGAGGACCACCGCGAGGTACACCGGCTCGCCCGACGGGCCGGGCAGCATGCCGAGTAGCGCGGCGGCGCTGTCCGCCCCCGGCGGAAGGGAGACCAGCTGGCTGTCGTAGGACACCGGAGACGGGTTGTCGGCCCGCAGCCCGGCGACATAGTAGCTTCCTGCCCCGATGAGGATCTGGTTGCCAGCCTCGGGGACAGTGATGGCGAAGCCTTGCCCGCCGAACTCCCCGATGACGTCAGCCGTCCCCGTCCGGCGCAGCCGCTCGTCAAGAAAGCGCTGCTCGTTCGCGTCGGCGTCCAGGGACACCCGGCCCTGCTGCTCGAGCACCGACGTGTAGCCCGTGCCCCTGCCTCGCCGTATCCGGCTGAAGTCGCCTCTCATGCCCGTTCCTCCTCAGATGAGGTCCGCGCCGACACCGGTGAAGCCGCCCGCGTGCCCGGACCCGGGCCAGTAGCCGGAGCCGTAGCCGCCGAGCGGGCGCGGATGCGGCCTGGCCTGGGCCGGATGCAGGAAAACCCCGGCCTCCAGCCGGGCCGGCAGGTACTCCGGCGCCCGGATCTGGACGTTGCGCACTGCCTCGGTCTCCTGAGCCTGCTGGTAGACGCCCAGCTGCGATCCGTTGTCCGCCCCCGTCCATACCGCGGCCGGGCAATCGCCAGATAGCAGGCAATACGACGGATGGCCATAACGAGTCGTCACGAAATGCGGAGCGTACGCGTCCTCGGTTGCCTGGCTCGGCGGCAGGCACTCGTACTGCCGCGGCGTAATCGAGTTCGCCGGCAGCCAGCAGAACCGCACGCACCCGGCCTGGCGCCTGCTCGCCCACACCGGAGCCTGCCACGGGTCGGCGTCGCCGAGCCGGGCATGGAAGACCGAGGCTGACGCGAGCGTGATCGTCCGGGCGCGGACCTTGCCGATGACCGTGCTGCCCGCAATGCTCAGGTCCGGCCCGCCAGAGGCCAGGTCGGACCCGGCATGCGCAACGTAGTACGGCGAGGTCGCGTCGAGGACGCTGCCGGTGACCGAGGTCATCCCGCCCTCCGCCGCCGCGACCGGGCCGCTGATCACCCGGGTGAGCGCCAGCGACGCGCCCCCCTCGGCGGTGACGAGCAGGCTCGGCTCGCCGGGGTGGAGCGGGGCACCATCAGGAAGCATGCCGTGGCCGGGAACCAGCGTGCAGTCGGTGAGCACGACCGTGCACGGAGCGCCGGAGACCGTGAGCTGCCCGGACAGCCAGATCCCGCTGAACAGCAGCTGCCCGCTGGCCGCCGGCGCCCCGGACGCGGTCGTCCCAGGCCCGCTGGCCGCCGGGAGGCCGGTCACCTCGATGTCCCCGGTGATGACGGCCAGGGCGTTGTCGTAGGGTGCCGCGACGATCGCCAGGTTACTGCCGGGCGGGAGCCGGATCGCGGCCGCCTGTGTGATGTCCCCGGCCAGCGCCGCGAACCCCGGCAGCGTGATGACCCCGGTGGGGCTGGCCGGACCGGGATGCCCGCCGGTACCGGCCACGTAGGAGTTCCACCCCGCGACGGCGCTTGCCAGCGTGGGGTACTCGGCCGACCCGACGACCGCGGCGAAGCCGGGGCTGGCCGGGACCACGCCGTTGAGCGACGCGCTCCGGTCGTATGGCCCGCCGCCGATCGCCCAGGGCAGCCCGTAACAGTAGGTCACCAGAAGCGACCGCGGCACGGGTACGTCTGCGGCGAGCTCGATCCGGCCTAGTTCGGGGTCGATGGCGATCATGCCGGGCGGTACCGTGCACCAGGTCGCATCCGGGGTGGCGGCGGCCGGGCTGCCCGCCGAAGATGAGCCGCCTGCCGGGCGGGGGCGGTCGGCTAGGTTAGCCGCGTAGACCTGGCCGGTGGTCACGGCGACGCCGTCGGCTGTCAGCGATACCGCGCCGGATGGCCCGTAGAACCGCGCGAGCTCCGCGCGGGCGATCGGCTGTGGCACATTGCCGCGGGTGACGAACGTGGTGAACTCCTCCGCGGGGAGGTTTTGCGGGGTGAACAGCGCCAGGTCCGCGCCGAGCGGGCTGAAGCGGTACCGCCGGCCGCCGGGGCCGTCCACCGGGAACGCCGCCGCCTGGGTGACCTTGAACGCCCGCCACCGCCACAGGTGGATGCCCACGTCGGGGATGTTCGCCCGGCCCGGCCCGTGCAGCGCGATGTCGAGCGGGGTCGCGTCGGGCAGTGGCGGGTCCGCGCACGAGGCGGTCGCGGCGCGGGGCGCGATCCGGCGCACGTCGATCATCCGGGTCGCCAGGTCGAACGGGCTGTCAGCGATCCCGTTGGAGGACGCCTCCCGCAGCAGCCGCCCGGAAGAGCGGACGGCGACCGTCGCCACGTTCCCGGGCCGCAGGTATCGCATGCTCTGCGTGGTGATCAGCCGGTGGAACTCCTCCACGACGGCGGCGGCGCGCCCGGAGACGTCGATCGCGACTTGCTGCAACGCGATCTTCGTCCCCTTGCGCTGCCGGGAGCCGATGGTGTCCGCGACCTCGGCGCGGCTGTCGGTCACGGCCGTGATCTCGTACTGCGAGTTGTAGCCGATCAGGTCGCCGATATAGGGAATCGCCCATGGCGCGCACGTCTCGATGAAGTGGTCGTCGTAGAGCTGCCGGAGGTTCGCCTCGACGATGTCCGACTGGGCAGCCAGCGCCTCGAACAGGGCCCGGAGCTGTCCGCCGGACGCCGCGTCCCTGGTGCGGTAGACGGCGGGCAGGAGCGCGTACATCTGGCCGGCATCCAGGCTCATGACCACGCGCCTAGCTGCCCCTGGGCGGCCGGGTCGAGCAGCAGGAGCTCCGCGCCGAGCGCCGGCTGGGTCCCCGATGGCGGCCGGGGGCCTGCCGCCCGGAGCACTGTCCCGGCCGTTGCCGGGTCGCCGCTGCGCTGCAACCCGGTCAGCCGGGCGGCGAGCACGCCCGGGACGCCCTGGATGACCTTGATGATCTCGCTGGCCGCCACGCCTTGCCCGAGTTCCCGCTGGCCGAACGCGAACGCTGCCGACACCGCCTGCCAGACCTGCCCGAGCACGGCCGATGGGTCGTAGGTGGTCGTGTCGATCGCGACGGCGGCGGCGAACGTGAACAGGACGGGCACGTGCGGCACGACGCTCACTGGCACGTACGGGTCCCCGGCCTGGCGCAGGGCGGTCAGGAGCGAGGTGAAGACCGGGTCGCCGGGGGCGAGGACCGCGCCATTCGCGCCCGAGGCCGTGAGGGACACCCCTCGCGTATCGCCGGACCAGGCATAGGTGGCGAGCGCCTTGCCGATCCCGGCGAAGGCGAGCGCGTAGTCCTGGTAATCCTGCAGCGAGACGACCCGGCCGAGAGTGAGCGTCGGCAGCGGGGCGCTCGCCCGCACCTCATCGGCCGTCGCGGGGTCTTGGCCGCCGGTGGCCGGGCTGGGGTTCGTGACCGATGACAGCCCCTGCGGCCGGTCCAGCGGCTGGCTGAGCTGCCCGTCGGCGACCATGCCCGCGACCCCGGTGCCCGTTCGGTACACGGCGCGGATATTCGCCTGCCCGGTGGGCGGCCGCCCGCCCCGGCTCCCGTCGCCGAACCGCACGATCGTGTGGGCGGTGGCGTCCACGCTGGTGGTGTAGACGCGGTCGGCCGGGTCGGAGCCGAGCAGGCTTGGGACTTCCTGCCAGCGCAGGTTGTTGACCCACACCTCAAGCGTGGACTGGGCGCCGGAGCCAGCCGGTCCGGAGAGGTAGGTGAGTGGCGCCTGCTTGAGGGAGAACGACAAGGCCGCGTTCGTCGCGTCGCCAGAGCCGAGGATCTCCTGCGTGGTCTGTCCGTGCGTGGCGAGCACGGCGTTGGCGTTGACGGTGACCGTCGAGCAGTCGTAGGCCCGCGTCAGCGGCGAGGCCAGGTACAGCGTGGTCACGCCGCCGGCCAGCGTCACGCCCTGGACGATGACCGCCTCGCCGGCCACCGGATCCGCCTGGTCGGCCGGCAGGAACCCGGTGATCGACGGCCCGCCCGACTGGTTCGGCAGCAGCAGCGTCCCGGCGACGCCGGTCGTCGTGATCACGGACAGCACGGCGTTCCCGGCCGGGTCGACAGTTTGCTGGGCGGAGTCCAGCAGGACGACCTGCCCGTCCGCGGATGACCCGCCCGAGCCCCCGGCCGGGGTGAACACGGAGTTGGCCCCGGCCGGGATGAGCAGCCGTACCCGCTTGCCGGAGACCGCCGCCCGCTGCCCGGGCGGGATCTGCTGCCCGCCGGCCACAGCGACCGACTGCCCCCACACGGCGGACGTGACCGGCAGGCTCGCCCCGGTGAGCTGCTCGCTCTGTACGTAGGCCGTGACATTGGCCGTGTCGCCAATGTAGGTCGCGAGCACGTCGGTGGCCAAGATGTCCGAACGGCTGGGTGACTGGGGGAAGGAAGCGAGCGGCAGGACGGTGTCGCCTACGTTCAAAGCGGTGGCCCGGGAGGAGATGTTGTACGTCTGGGGGTTCTCGTCATGGGCCGAGGTGACGGTGAACAGCGCGGCGTACGTGACGGTCTTCGGGCCCACCGCTCCCGTGAAGCTCTCCGCCGCTCCCGCGGCGGCGGTTTCGCCGATGATGGCGGCCGCTTCGCCGCGGCCGGCGGCTTCCAGGCGCGTGTCGACGCTGATCGCGTGGCGGGGAGTCGCCTGGGTCAGGGTCAGCGCCAGCCATTGTGGTCCGCCGGGGCCAGGCCCGAGTCCTGGGTAGGTGGTGTCGAGGACGACTGCGTGTCGTTCTGCCCAGGGTTCATAGCTCGGCGTGCCCATTCTGGTCGTCGTTTCGTCGGTCTCGGACGCGGCATCGTATGTGGTCGTGCTCGTCACGGTCCCCGCGCTCGCGCCGAACAGGGCCGCCTTCGTCCGGAAGACATAGACATTCACGCCGTCGGCGAAGGCGGTCGAGTTCAGCGCCGTGTCCCAGGTGACCTGGGTGGCGTTCGCGATCGAGTCGGCGGACACCGCCGTGATGTAGTGGAGCTCGGCCGGGCCGCCGCCCAGGTCCGGCGTCCCGCCGGGGGCGGCCACAAACAGCAGGGCGTCGCCGATGCTCAGGTTGTTCGACGTGCCGGTGAACCACGTGGACTGCTCGTTCCCGGACAGGGACCACGGGGTCGTCGCCTGGGCCGGGAGCGCGTTCCAGGCGGCCAGGGCGGTCAGGTCGGCGGAGGTCTCGAACACCTGCGGTGACTGGCCCGGCCCCGGCACGCTCTGCACGCGGGTGCCTGCCGGGATCGGCACGACAGCGGGGGACCCGGGAGCGGACGCCAGCGTGAACGCGAGCGTCGCGGACGCCGACACGCCGGGCGACGGGACGTACCCGACGAGGGCCGCGATCTCGGTGACCGACCGCTGCTCGACCGCCGTGCGCAGGAACGCTTCGTTCGCGACTCGCTCGCTGTAGAACGTCAGGATGTCCAGCACGACCGCCCAGGAGTCGAGCAGCGCGATCGTGAAGTCGGCCGGGTCCCGGGTCCGCAACGCGGTCAGCGGCGCGAGTTCCGGGTCGCCGGTCCCGGACAGGGCCGCGCGCATGCTGGCCAGGAATGTCGCGTACCGCCCCGCCCGGTAGGACACCTGGCCGAGTGCGGGACGGTTGCCGATCGCCTCCGGGGTCTGCGGGGCCGTGCCCTGGCAGCAGCATTCGCCGGCGCAGTCGCACATGTCACTTCCCCCCGTCCAGCGTTATGGTGAACAGCCCGTGGTCGAGGTGGTCCGGGTCGTTGTCGCAGTGCGGGATCTCCAGCCGCCCCATGGTCAGGAAGCCGGCGGCGACCCCGTCTACCCAGGGGGCGTCCAGCCGGGAGAACGTCGCCAGCGTGACGGACGTGACGCCCTCGATACCCTGCGCGGTGGCGATCAGCGGGCTGGCGTAGACCGTCTGGCCGAAGGTGAAGTTCGCCGCGCTCAGCAGCCCGCCCGGCCCGGTGAAGCGGGCCATCAGGGCCGTGTACACGTCGCCCTGGAAGTAGCCGGCATCGACGCAGACCGCGAGCGCGATCCGGAGGCCCACGATGACCGCCCCTTCGGTCGCGAGGTCGATGCCGAGCAGCCGCAGCTGGCCCATGGGCCCGCTCACGTCCACGGTCGCCGGGTCAACCGAGACGAACGCCGTATACCAGCTCCCGGTCCACCGCAGCGTGCCGCGCGCCTCGCGCACGCCGGGCAGCATTGCGGCCTGCTGGCCGTAGTCGTCCTCGGTGACGCACCGTTTCTGCTGCTGGAATGCGAACGGCGCGACCTGCCGCACGTGGTCGATCGTCTCGGGGTCGATGCCGCTGGCGACCGGGAGCGGGTTGCGGACGCCGGTGATCTGCGCCACCGGGAACGGCAGCGCCGGGGAGGCGGGCGGGGCGAAGACCGCGTGGCCGAGCGCTTCCTGGCCGATGTTGCCGGCGCTGCCGTTGCCGACCCGGTACGTTGCCTGGAACGTCAAGGTGCCGGCCGGCGGCAGGCCGTGTTCGCCGTCACCGAACCGCAGCCACGCGGCACCGTCGCTCTCGACCTCCGGTACGAAGCAGGTGTCGGTAGGCCCGGCGGACAGCAGGTCACGCTGGGGCTGCCAGGTCCGGCCCTCGCTATCGCTGAGGCTGACGGCCGGGGCGGCGAGGGATGTGTCCGGAGTGGTGTAGGCCGTGGCGGAGGCGCCGGGATCGGGCGGGGCGGGCGGCAGGGGCGCGCGGAACGACAACGGTGCGGAGTTGAGCTGCGGATAGTAGCGGCCGGCGGCCGGTATCAGGGCGAGTGGTTCGTCGCTGATCTCTGTGCCGTGCTCGGCCGGCACCACGTTGCCGCGCGCCACGCTGACGTCGGGCACGGCCTGCCCGCCGATGACGCTGCTCACGCGCAGCGGGAACGGCAGCGCGTCCGCGTCCGCCCAGGTGACTTGCGTGATGGGCGTGGGCGTGCCGGTCTGGGGGTCCGGCACCGGGTCAGTCAGCGGCTGCCCCTGGTAGTCGAGGTAGCGGACGGCGGTGAGCATGACGGCGCACCGATGGGCCGGGTCGGCGTCCCCAGGTATCCCGGTGGCGGGTCCCTTCACCTCCTCGAAGATCAGCAGGGTACCGGGTGCGAGGCTGGTCAGCGTGCCCTTGAGCGTCGCTGACGTGGTGCCCTGGGGGAGGCAGCAGTCATCATCGCGCCAGGGGTAGAACGAGATGGTGTTCTGCTCGGTGGCCACCGCGAGGTTGAACAGGGAGGAGAAGACGGGGCCCGTCTGGCTGAGGACGGCCGCTGCGGGATCACCTGCGTGGGCGGCGGCGGGCAGGCCCGGGGCGGCGGGATAGAAGAGGGTGCGCGCCGGCACCGTCAGGTTGTCGGCCTGCGTGGTGAGGGTGACGAGAGCGCGCGCCGCGCAGCCCTCGCCGATGTAGTAGTCAACGAGGCGGGCGTGCCGGCGCGCGGAGATCCGGCTGCGCGCCGTGCCGAGGTATGCCTCCGTCCCTACGGCGTCCTGCTGGTAGCTGAGGTGGTCCGCGGCATAGGCGAGGATCTCGGCGAGGACGACGCCGAGATCGGCGGCGTGTCGCTCGGTCCAGACCGGGGCGAGGACCGCGAGCCGGTCGAGCATGACCTGCCGGAAGCCGTCGTAGTCGCGTGCGAGGTAGTTGATGTCCGGCGGAGGCTCCGCCGGGTCCGGGGTGCAGGTCGCGGGGAGGCAGTCGGCGGGGGAGGGGCATCCGGCCTTGAAGGAGAACGTGACGCATGACAGCACGGGGTCTAGGCCGTCCGGCGGGTCCGGCTCGACCGTCACGGTGCCGTCGGCGGCGGTGACCGCGGCGGCGAGCCGCAGCGTGTAGGGGCTGAAGTCGCCGGTGGCGTCAAGCCGGACGATGACCGTGTAGGGATCCTCAGACGCGGCGGGCGTGCTTACCTGGGTGGCGGTCACCGGTGTCTCGCCCGTCAAGACGATGTTCTGCGTCGCCAGGGTCAGGCCGGTGGCGTCCTTGAGGAACGTGATGGCGAGCTCGGTGCCGCTGCCAGGCGGGCCGAGCACCTCCACGTAGTCGATGCCGTTGAGGCCCGGCGTCGCCAGCACCTGCTCGCGCCGGCTGGTCTGGCCGCACGGGTACGTCATGGCGTCTCCCCGGCGGGGGCGCCGTAGACGAACTGCTGGGTGAGCTGCTGCTGGGCGGCGAGCACCGTGTAGGAGACGGTGACCGAGAGCGTCGATTCGCCGGCGGTGACCGTGACCGACTGGACCCCGATCAGGTCCGGCAGCCACTGCTGCAGGCCCGCCTGGATGGCCTGTTGCGCGGCGGCCGCCAGCACGGCCGAGGCGGGCTCGAAGGCGAGCTGGGCGGTGCCGCTGCCGAATGTCGGCCGGTTGACCCGCTCGCCCGGTGCGGTGAACAGGATCTGCTCGATCATGTCGGCGATATGCGCCGCCGGGCTCGCCACCTGCGCGGTGTGCCCGGTGCTGTCAAAGCCGTAGGGAAAGGCCAGGTCCACGAGTGTCACCTCAGGTCGCCGTGACGCGGAGCTGGGTGGCGCCCGGGACCAGCGGCGTGCCGTTCGGGATGCAGGTCGCCTCGCCGCCGACGATGACGATCGGCTGGCCGTTTGAGGTGACCCGGGTCGTCCCGGTGTCCCACTGGGCGGTGGCGCACGACGGGATGCCGGACGGCGGGATGCCGGGGCAGCCCGCGATCGTCCACTGGCCGCTGATCACCGACGTGGGTGCGCCGCTCGCGGTGACGCGGGGGTTCGGGGCGGCCGCTGTCGCCTGGCCGCCGTGCAAGCATCGCACCGTCGCGCCTTGCTGGATCAGGGGGGCAGGCATCGGTCAGGTCACCACCAGCGCGGTCCCGTTGATCGCGACCGAGTTGCCGACCATGCTGATCGTCGCGCCCTGGCCGTTGTTGATGACGATCCCGGCGCTGGAGATCGACAGCATCGCGGTCGGGGTGCGAAGCGCGATCCCGCCGGCGGGACCGGGGGTGTCGCTGATCAGCAGCATGGCCTGCCCGATGGTCTGCACGACGACCTGCTGAACGCCAGGCGCGCCCGCGAGGGCCAGCGGCGGGACAGTGGCGGGCGTATCCCAGAAGCAGCCGGTCCAGATCGGGTAGCTCGGGTCCCCGTGCTCGAACTCCACCCAGACCGATGCCTGCGGCGGCGGGACCGCGAAGAAGCCGTGCTGGGGGCCAGCGAAGGGCAGGCAGGGCAGTGCCCAGCTGGACGGCAGCGCACCGCCGACATCGGCGACCTGCACCAGCAGGCGGCCCCGCTGCTCCGGGTCGACGTTGTCCAAGACCGTGCCCCGGTACTTGCCGTAGAACCTCTTGTCGTCCATCGAAGCTCCCTTGCGGGGTCAGTAAGGTGCCGTCGGCACGAGGGGCAGGCTGGTGACCAGGGCGTTGCGCTTGAGCGTGAAGGACTGCTTGTACTCGCCCGGCTTGATGTCGTGCGTGACGCTGTCCACGTAGTAGAAGCCGTCGAAGGCCAGCCCCGCGCCGCGCACCCCGACCAGGCTGCGCGCCCGCAGGATCGTGCCGTACCGGTCTATGGTGAGCGTGCCGTTCCCGGTCACCACGTCGCCGTGCTTGACGACCTCGGCCATGCCGCGCATGAGCGCCTCCGCGGGCGTCTTGTTCGCGACGTTGTCTAGTTTCGGGAAGTCCTGCGGCGACGGCACCACCGCGCCCAGCGGCGGGCTGAACGGCGCCACCGGCGGGATAACGACCGGAACCGGGCCGGCCGCCGGGACCGCAATGGAGGCGACCGGGGCGACCGCCCCCTGCGGCTGATAGGTGAAGCTGAGGCTCTCCACGTTCGTCCAGGAGTCCATGTTCACCGTGAGCGCGGGCTGCGGGAGGCCGATGCGGATCTCCGGGCCGAAGTACGCCTGGCTGGTCCCCGGCACCGGGCCGGGCACCAGGTAGAAGACGTAACCGACACATTTCGCGAGCTCATTGAGGTAATCGAAGTCGCTGCCGCGTTGAATGGGGATCCGCGTTGTCGGCACCGGGACATTCAGGACCGGCGCCGGGATGACCTGGGGTGTAATGCCGAGGAACGCGTACTGCGCGAGGATGCCCGCCGCGAGCCCGTCGGGTGAGGCGGGCGGGAGCGGCACCCCGGAGCGGTCCACGTGCTTCATCACGGCGGTCAGGTCGGCGCCCTTGACGACCAGCCGCGCGGATCCCCCGGTCGCGCTCGGATGGACCTCCGTGTGCTCGATCACCCCGTCGATGAGGACCTGCGGCAGTCCGCCCCAGGTGGCGGCGAGGATCACTCGCAGCAGCGGCACGGGTGAGCTCCCCACCAAGATGAGCGCCTGCAGCGGCGAGTCGTTCGCGAGCGTGAACGTCAGCTCGAACCCGCTCTGCCCGGTCGCCGCCTCGGCCACCTGGGCCGAGACGAAGGTGTCCATGACCGGCTTGGGCACCGGGACCGCCTCGACCGGGCCTGCCAGCAGCGTGAGGTACAGGGGACCGTTAGCCATCGCGGGCTCCTGGCGGCAGCGCGGCGCCCAGCGGGATCTCGATCGTCCGGCCCGGCTGCGCGGTCAGGTCATCGGGGGCGGTCGTGCCGTTGGCGTCGCAGATCATCCAGTACAGCGAAGGGTCGCCGAGGAACCGCTGCGCGAGATTGTCCAGCCGGTCCCCGTCCGCGATGACGTAGGTGGTCGTCGCGGTGTAGACGGACGGCTGCGGGATGATGCGCCGGGCGAGGTACTTGACCGGCGTCCCGCCTGGCAGCGCCAGGTCCTGGATCGCCGCGCCGTAGTAGCGGGAGTTCGGGTTCGCCGGGCCGCCGGTCCCGGCCGCCGAGGCGATCAGCGCCGCGAGTGACTGGTCCATTCCCTTACGCTCCCAGCCCGCCGAGCGCCTGCCCGAGTGGTCCTAGGCCGCCGAGCGCCGTGCCCAGTGCCGCGCCCGCTGACTGGCCTGGTCCCTGGCTGGGTGCCTGTAGCGCCATCGATTCCTTGGTGAGCTGGTAGGCCATGTAGAGCGCGCCGGCCGGGGTGACGAAGCCGACATCGTCGACGTTCAGGACTCGCATTCCGAGCGACACCTTGGCGTGGATCGGGTTCAGGTTCGGGTCGAACGCCTCCTCGCTGATCTCCAGGTCGGTGATCCGCACCGGCGTTATCCGCTGGGTTCCCCACGCGAACACCGTGAGGGCCGATTCCATCGGCAGGATCTCGACCGTGCCGATGAGCGACAGCACCTCGTTCGCGATCAGGGTCGCGCTTGCCGGGTAGACCAGCAACTCCAACTGGGCGAGCTGCGGCGCGATGCCCAGGCTTACCGCCGTCGGGTCCGGCGGGCTGGCGGCGAGCTGGTCGGTCGCGTCGATCTCGACTTCGGCCTTGATCGACTCGGTTGGCGGTCCCTTGAGCCGGTAGATCTCGGTGCGGTCCGGCTCGTCCCCGACCGCCTGCGGCTTCAGCGAGCGGGTCAGCTTCTCCGGGTTGTACTGCAGCATGATAGCGCCGAGCGGTATCCCGGTCGTCGGGTCGAGCGTGAGGATCGCGCCCTTGCGCAGCAGCGGAGAGATGCTAGGCACCGGGGCCTCCCAGTCGTGCGTCAACCGCGTCCAGGATCGCCTCGGCGGCCCGATGCGCCTGCTGAACCGGTGCTCCCCGCCGTGTGAGCTGGGCGGTCAGTTCCTGCGCGAAGTGCTTGCGCCGAAGGGGGGAGTAGCCGTCCAGCGTGACCCGCCGGATGTCCAGCCGGACGCCTCGCGCGGAGTTCGCCGGTCCCGCGGCCGTTCGCCCTGTGCCGGGCCTTACGTCGCCCGGTCCCGTGTTCCCCGCCGTCATGCCAGGCCTCGCGTTTCCGCCGCGGTCAGCGGCTTGTCGAGCTTCGCGTACTCGGTGCGGGCGGCCGACAGGATGTGCCTGGCCTCCACTCGCCCGCCGTCCCCGGCGGCCAGGAAGGCGGCGAGGATGGCGATGTTCCGGATCACCCCACCCGAAACGTTGAGCCGCGCGAGGGCGGCGAAGTCCAGGTTCCCAACTGGGGTCGCCGCAGGGAACACACCCCGCCAGATCCTCTCCCGCGCGGGTGCGTCCGGGAACGGGAACTGCACCACGAACCGCAGCCTCCGCAGGAACGCGGGATCAAGCGCGTGCTGCATGTTCGTGGTCAAGATCGCCACCCCCTGGTATGCCTCCATCTGCTGGAGCAGGTAGCTAACCTCGAGGTTCGCGTACCGGTCGTGGCTGTCGCGGACCTCGCTACGCCTGCCGAACAGCGCGTCCGCCTCGTCGAACAGCAAGATCGCCCCGCTGTGCGTGGCGGCGGCGAAGATGGCCTGGAGGTTCTTCTCGGTCTCGCCGATGTACTTGCTCACGACCGTGGCCAGGTCGATCCGGTACAGGTCCAGGCCAAGCTCGCCCGCGATCACCTCCGCCGCCATCGTCTTACCCGTCCCGCTGGCCCCGGCGAACAGCGCGGTTAGCCCGAGTCCGCGCGGGTGCTTGCCGGTGAAGCCCCACCGCCCGTTCACCAGGTCCCGATGCCGGACGTGCAGTGCCACCTGCCGCAAGGTTTCCAGCTGGGCGCAGGGCAGGACGAGGTCGTCCCAGCTCGCGGTGGGCTCCACCTGGGTCGCGCGGCCTTGCAGGCCGTGCCGGGCGTGCTCGCGGCGCTCCTGGCTGGTCAGGGACGTCAGCTCTAGCCGCAGCCCGGGCAGGCGCTCAGCCGGGCCGCCAGGCAGAGCCTCGACCGCCACCGGGGCGGCCAGGCAGGACAGGAGGGAAGAGACACCTGGGATAAGGTCCAGGGAGTCGGCGCGGACGTACAGGGCCGCACCGTTCAGGGCCGCCTCGCGGGTCCACAGGCGGGCGAGCTGCTCGCGGTCGGCGGGGCTGGCTGGCATGTCGGTAGCGTCCAGGACGTAGGGCAGCAGGCCCGCCGAGGCGCAGATCGCGGCGAACGCGCGTTCGCACGCTGCGCGAACTAGGCCGGCGAGCAGCAGCGGCTGGCGCGCGGCGGCGGGCGACGCCCAATGCCGGGCACCTGCCAGCACCGTCCCGTCATCGACCCCCGCCCGGGCGTCGTCCCCGGCGTCGGCGGCGCGCAGCGGGCGGGTGAACGGGCGCAGGCGCTCATCGAGCGACGGCATGCCGATGAGCTGTGCCAGGACCGGCTCGTCCAGGCGCAGCGTCCCGTGCAGCAGGCTGCCGGGGTCGGCGGTCACCAGCTGCCAGTATCGCAGCGGCCTGGCGGCCGACAGCGCGCTCCAGTGCGGCTCGTCCAGCGCGGCGAGGGCCAGCCCGAAGGTCGGCGTTCCGGCCCGAGCGAACCTGGCCTCCAAGGTGTAGCCGACCAGCATGACCAGGACATCCCGCTCGAACGCGGTGAGGCCGAACACATCGCTCAGCTCGTCCAGCGCCGTCCACGGCTCGGTGGCCGCCGCCGGGGAACCCGGGACCGCCGCGACGCCCGGGCCGGGCGCGGCGTGAGCGTCCGTGCCCGTCACGGCGGTGATGGCTTCGTAGACCCGGTCCAGGGCCTTCGGCAGTGGTTCCATCACGTCACCTGCACCTGGGGCGTCCACTGCCCGGAGGACTGCGTCAGCAGGCTGCTCGCCCCGTCGACCTCGACACGGACCGGGAAGGTGCCCGGCCCGGTCCCGACGGGCGGGTTGTCGGCGGGGACCGTGACCGTAACGGCTGGGCTGGTGGCCGGGGCGGAGGGCAGGCTGGCCGGGACGGGAATCGCGACGTCGCCCAGGTACACCGTCGCCTGCTGGCCACGGCCGATGTCCGGAGTGACGTTCACGGTGAGGGCAGCGCCACGGGCCACGGGCGTCGGCGAGGTGCCGGTGATGGCGGGCACGAGCTGGAACGGGGCGGGGCTGGAGCTGAATCCGGGACGCGAGTCGGTCTCTCCGGGGAAGGTGACGTTCCGCAGGACGCGGACCTGCCGGGTTCCCGCCCGGAGGGTCGACGGCAGTGTCACCTTGACTACGCCATCCTGCACGAAGTCCGCCGCGATCGGCTCGCCACCATCGAAGGACACCAGAGTGTCCGTCAGCACTTGGCCAAGGAAGTTGGCGCCCGTGATCGTGAGTAGCTGACCCGCCGTCGGCATGGCCGGCGTTACGCCGCTGATGACAGGGGACTGCAGCGGCATGGCCAGCAGATGCCGGTGCCGGACCGGCGGGCCCGACTGGACCGGGGTGGTGTCCTGGATAACCACGACGGACACCTGGAACGCGCTGCTTGGCCGGTAACGCGCCTGGAATGCTGGCCAGAGCCGATAGATCTCCTCGATCGTGAGTGCTTCGGGGGTGATCCGCAGGTGCTCGGCCTGGCCGGCCAGCGTACTGAGGGCGAGATACGCCACCGAAGTCTGCGACGACTGGGCTGACAGGGCGGCCTGGATCGAAGCGCGGGAGACGACCGCGTTGTCGTGCAGCACCTTCATCCCCCAGCCGAGCAGCACCTCCCCGATGAGCTGCGTCTGCGGCGTGGTGCCATAGCCAGAGATCAGGTAGTGCAGGCTCAGCGGGAGTGGCGGGTTGCTGATCTTATTGCCCGCGCCGTCGAGCGACGGCAGGTCGAGGTTACGCAGCGCCGGGTTAAGGCTGACATAGTAGAGGAAGAGGTTAAGCTGCGGCTGCTCGTTTGAGCCCACAGTGATCAGGTCGGGGGACACCGCCGTGATCGACACCGCGGAGGGCAGGATGGAACTCGGGCCCGCGGCTTGCAGTTCCTGGTTCAGCAGCCACATCAGCACGGCGGTCACCCCGCCCACGGCCAGGTAGTCGCTCACTGCCCGCGCCTCTGGGCCTGTCCCGGCTCGGTCCGGCCGAGGAACTCCGCGAGCGTCACCTGCGGCCGGAACGGCTGCCGCGGCGGCGGGGCGGGCCGTGCTCGTTCCGGCCGGGGGCGAGCGTCCGGCGCGGACCGGACCTCGATGTGACCGATCATGATCGTGAGCGCGGGGTCGGCCCCAGCCTCCGGGCTGGGCAGCTCCGCCCGGCGCCTCTCGGGGGGAAGCCCGGGCCGGTGCGCCGCGGGTCCTGGGTCGGCCACCCAGCTCGCGGGGAGTTCCACGATGGCCCCGGGCCTCAGCCCCTCAGCCGGGCCAGCTGCGTCAGCTCGCGGGGGCCCAGCGGGCCCTTCGGGCCCGGTAGCCCCTTCGGACCCTGTACTCCCGGCAGGCCCGGCAGGTCCCGCAGTCCCGGCGGGTCCGGTGGGCCCGATGACCTCGGCAGCCCAGGCACGCCTGGTGGACCCGGCTCGCCTTGCCGGCGCAACGGGGGACGCGTCAGCGGCACGGGGAGCCGCAGGAGCCAGGCGGCCACCCCAGGATGCCCGCGTGCTGTGCGCGGCGGGGGCATCGCCAGGGGGTGCGTCGGCGCTGGGAACCGCTCGCGGGACGCCGGCCCGCGGCAGGTCGCTCCCAGGCGGGGGCCTAGATGGCTGACCGCCGTCGTCCCCGGCGAGCGGGACCGGGGCGTAGACCGGCGGGATAAGCGGTTGTGCCGCCGAGAGTGGCCCGCGGCTCCGCCGGATCATCCGCTCCAGCACGCTGCTCATCTAGCCCCTGCCAGCTCCAGGTAGGCCGCGCGGCGGGCCGGGCCCAGCGCGAGGATGTCGCGCTCAGGCCAGCCGTACGCCGAGGCGAGCTGGTGCACTTCGGCGAGAAGGCGGCGGGCGGCCGCGGCGACCTCACGCCAGAGGAACCGGCCGATGTCGAGGTCGAGGACCTGGCTGGCGCAGCAGGCCGGGCAGTCGATCGCGCACCTGATCTCCGCGGCGGCGTGCAGTTCCGCGAAGCGACTTGCCGCCGAGGCGGGGAAGGCGGACGAGGGAGCCGCCGCCTCATTTGAAAGGCCGGAATGCGCGAGATCCGCCTCGTCGGCCTCGACGCACCGGGCGAGCAGCAGCTCGCCCGCGGCGTCGACGTCGGGAACGGCGAGCGTGGCGGCCAGGTCCTGGGTGGTGACCGGGCGGAGCCGGTACCGCCGCCCGGCCTCGGCCCACTCCACCGGGGCGTCCGCCGTGACGGCCGTGGCCGCTTCCAGGCCAGCGGCGACCTCGTCCGCGTGCAGCGTGAACTCCAGCGGGTCCCCGCAAGCCTCGCAGTGGCCGAACACCCCCAGCTCGGTGCCGAACGTCGCCTTCCGCAACCGCACCAGCAGCAGGTCCCGCTCCGGGACCGGCAGCACGGCCAGGGCAGCCGGATCCGCGCCCGGCAGCGCCGCCGCCAGCAGCGCCAGCGGCCGGTACAGCTCATGGCATCGCGCGCCGTCCTCCCACGCGGCCAGTAGCAACTCCCCGGCCAGCGGCCGGAGGGCCGCGGCCGCGCGCTCGCCCATCGTCGCCCCCGGGTCAAGCGTGCGTCGAGGTGAAGGTCGGCTCAGTCGGCTCGGGAACCGATACGTCGCGGTCCCAGCCCTCAAGCTCGATCTTGATGTGCTGGATGGCGACCGCGTTGGCGTTGGCGTCCAGGTCTGGCAGCGCCTGGTACTCGCTGACCCAGCACCGGTAGAGCTTGTAGCTGATCGCGAGCTGCCCCGCCTCGTTGAAGAAGTCGAGGATCAGGTCCTTGCGGAAGTCCTGAAGCGAGACCTCCATGCCGGGAGCCGCGCCGAGCTGCCAGACCTTGGCCGCCCACGCCTCGAACTCCGGATCGTGGGTGACGCCGCGCTCTATGGTGATGGCCTCGTACTTGTTCCGGCCGGGTGACCTGCGGCTGGTGCTCGGGTCGCCGCCCTCGCGGTGCTCCACCACCTCGGTGGTCCGCTTGAGCGCGCTCACCTTGCTGACCCCCGCGACGTACCGGCCGTCCCACTTCACGCGGAACTTGAAGTTCTTGTACGGGTCGAACCGCTGCGGGTTCGCGGTGAACTCTGCCATCGATCCCCCTACGACGATGCCTGGCCGGTGAGTTGCTCAATCTGGATGACGACGAACTCGGCCGGTTCGAGCGGGGCGAATCCGACAAGGATGTTCACGATCCCGTTGTCGATGTCGGCCGGCGTGGTGGTCTCGCTGTCGCACTTGACGAAGTACGCCTGGTCGGGAGTCGTGCCCGCAAAGGCGCCCTTGAGGAAGTACGTCTGCATGAACGACTCGACGTTCAGCCGGATCGATGCCCACAAGGGCGCGCCGTTCGGCTCGAAGACGACCCATTGCAGGCCCCGGTACAGGCTCTCCTCCAGGAACAGTGCCAGCCGCCGGACCGGTACGTACTTCCACTGGCTGGCGAGGGCGTCGGCTCCCTGCAGGGTCCGCGCGCCCCACAGCACCCGCCCGTACACCGGAAATGAGCGCAGGCAGTTCAGCCCGAGCGGGTTGAGCTCCCCGTTCTCATCGTTGGTCAGCTGGTAGGTAAGCGACTGGACGCCGTTCAAGGTCGCGTTGATCCCGGCCGGCGCCTTCCACACGCCCCGGCTGCCGTCGGTGGCCGCGTACACGCCGGCGACGACCCCGGACGGAGCGAAGGTGCGCAGGGCGTAGTTGTTCAGCGGGTCGGGGAGCCGGACGCTAGGCCAGAAGGCTGCGCCGTTCGGTTGTGGGATGCCGAGAGTGTTCGAGATCCAGTCGATGGCGGCGGAGACCGTCGTGACGGTGGCCGGCGGGTCGACCAGGAGGAACGCCCGCCGCGGGCCGCAGTAGGCGATCGCCTCGCTGTAGATACCCGCGGAGTCGGATGCCGACATGTCGTTGCGGGTCGCGTCCGGGATCGACAGCAGGTTGAACAGGTCCACCTTGTCCAGTGCGGAGAAGGCAGCGGTTAGGTCGCCGGGAGCCGGCGGCCCTGTCTCGGTCCCCTTCACGGTCGCGGACTCGTCGCCCCAGCCGCTGCCTCCGTTGCCGCTGCCGAGGGCGTAGTGCGCGACGTTGAAGTTGGGGTTCGGCGTGCCGGACGACGGGGTCAGGCCGAGCGCGGACAACGCGTCCGCTGAAGGGGACGATCCGGAGATCTCGGCTATGTCGAGCACCGCGTCGGGCGCGCCAGGCAGTGTCACGTTGACCCGCAATGCCTGGCCATAGGCGGGCGCGGCGTTCCCGGTTGCGGTGTTCGCCGCCGTGAGCGACACCGTCACCGACGCGCCCGGGACCGGCTGAGCCAGCGCCGCGCTGATCGCCCGCTGCAGGGCGCTAGCGATCCCGGTCAAGCTTTGCGGCAGCGGGTCACCCTTGTTGAATACGGTGACCGCAACGGGCAGGCCCTGGAAGGATGCCGGGTTGCTGATCTCGAGCTGGAAAGCCAGGTCTTCCTTGGCGGTGTTGGTCAGCGTGTTCCCCGGAGTCGTCGTGCCGCTGGCGGTGCCGAGGAAGCTGCCCGGGGTGATGCCCGAGCCCGTGATCCCGGTGGCGTGCAGCGGCGTTGGGGTGGAGCCGGCGGCCAAGGAGTCAGCCACCTGGACGAACTGCGAACCGTTGTCTTGGTCGTTGATGACTGTCGCGACGTAGTTCAGCTGGCTATTGTCGAGCGAGAGGCTCGGGAAGGACTCGCTCGACCCGTCGACCAGGTTCGTGACGGTCAGGTTGAACGCCGTCTCATCGGCCGTAAGGTCCACGGGCGCGCCCTGGTCGATGTCGATCAGTAGATTCCCGTTCGCCCACGCCCCACTCGATCGCGACATGAACGTGAGGGTTCCGAAGGTCACTTTGGCGGCGCCGCCAGCCTTCGGCACCCGTACCACGTATGCCTGCGCCCCCGGCGCGTTCTGGTAAAACTGCGCGACCGCGTAACTGACCGCGCTATCGGTCGCGAGGCCGCCGTACAGCCGCTGGAAGTCCCCGAAGCTGAAGATCGTCTGAGCTTGGCCGTCGATTCCCTGGGGGGTGTAGCCCACGAACGCCGTTATCGACGTGGCGACACCGGTAATCGTATGTACCGGGCTCGGCAATTCCTGGACATAGACGCCAGGATAGGTATATGGCATCGACGCGTGCCCCCCTTCAGCCCCGGGCAGCGGAAAAGGGTTTAGAGATTCCCCCGAACGCGCCGCAACGCCTTTTTTGGGGCGATTGAGACTGACATAACATGACGTTACGACGGTGGCGGTAGCGGCGTCAACAGGCAATATGCGCCAGTTTCGAAGCTGACGACCTGTGCGGGCCTGGCACTGAGCAGCCGCCGCAGCCGGGCCGGATGAGGACGTGGCGGCGGAGCTGGAGCGCTCGGCCAGCCGGGCGCACAGCCGCGACGGCCTGGCCGCCGCCGCGGCTTTCCCGGAGCGCTCCGTCGCGCTGACGGTCGACCCAGCCCGTCGCGCCCGTGTGTGGTGCAAGCAGGATGCTTCGGGTTGTTCGGTGGGCCACCGCTGACTGCGAACGGCCAAGGAGCCCAAGGGGAGTGGGAGCTGGCGGGCTCGGCGAGCGTGCGCGGAGAAATGCTGAGGCCTCCGCGATCGGGCACTGATTCGGGAGCCACTTGCGGGAGCCACTGTGCACGCTCTTCCAGGCGCTCTTGGGCATTTTTGTGCAGAGTCTCAGCAGGCCAGCCGCATAGATGGGTCCTGAGAGCTGGCGCGATCCTGCCCCGAATTCCGCCTTACAAGCGAGAAGTCATTGGTTCGATCCCAATTGCGCCCACCAGGCAAACGCCTCTAGCGTGATCATGTAAATGGTGCTCCGTCATAAAATGTACGTCATTGGCTCGAACCCAAATTGCGCCACACCCAGGTCAGAGGGCTGCCCGCGAGCGGCCGGGAGTATACCGATCGCCGATCACTGGCCTCTGCGGTAGCCGGCTCGACGTCGGCCAGGCTGTGCCAGGGCTCGTCTTTCTTGATCAGCTCGGCCGCGCGGCCCGCACGGCCAGGGCGCTAACGAGCAGCTGCCGCAGGCGATCGCCTGTTACCAGGCGCCGGATGGGGCGGCAGTCGCCCGGCAGCACGATCCGATGCGAGCAGACTGCGGGCAGTCGTCATGGCCGGTCAACTTCGAGGCGGCGGCTCACGGCGGCAGCGATGGCCAGCAGGTCGTCCTCGTCGGAGCTGACCACCAGATCACCCCGGCGGAGGGCGCCTTCAACCACGCACGCGTCCACGATGTCGCCAGTTGCGGCGCGAGCGGCGAGCGAGCCGACCGAGCGGGCCTGGCCGTCATCCAGTGCCTCGATATCGCACCCGGCCAGCAGGCGGGCTAGCAGAGCCTGGCGGCTGCCGCCGCGCCAGGACTGCGCCAGCACTGGCGCGGGGACGGTGGGCACCTCGCGGAGCGCCAGCAGGGCGCGGTGACGGGCCCACATGCGGCGTTCTGCCCGGTCAGCGGCGATGAGCGCGCCGGTGTCGTAGGTGACGCCCATTCATGCGGTCCGGCGCCGGGCGCTACTGCCGGTCCGCCTGGCCCGCTCGACCGCCGTGGCCGCCCACTGCTGGGCCTCGGCAAGTTCATCGGGGGTGAACGCCCCGTAGTCGTGTTCGAACTGGCTGACAGCGGCCAGGCCGGCCCGGATGGTGAATTCCTTGCGTGCCGTATCGGCCAGCCAGGCGCTATAGCTCATTCCCGCTTGAGCGGCGGCGGCTGCGATCTCCGCATCGAGGTCAGGCGGCATCGAGATCGAGCGCTTCTTCCGCACTGCCATGGTGACGATGGTAGCACAGCGGTAGGACACGATTTACTGGGGTGACAAATTCAAGAGCCAAACCAAGAGCCAACGACCACTGGCACCAGGCCACATCCAGCCACGACCGATGCAGCCAGATGCCACATCGGGCGACAGCAGGCGACGTTCAGCGACGGCACGAACGCGCCTGTGACGAGCGAGGGGTCACTGGTTCGATCCCAGTTGCGCCCACCAGTTTCCGCAGCTAGCCGGGGACTCTTTCGGCTAGCCTCGTCTCGGTCTGCGGCGATATATGGCGATGCCAGGCGACCTGCCGAGGAGGTCACCGGATCGTCGGCTGAGAAGCGGTGGCTCTGTCGGCGGCCCCGATCGTAGGTCATGATCTTCGGATTGGTCAGCCATGATCATCGGTCGCAGGCTCTTGATCCGCCGGAGCGTCCGGCTCTGCAGGCGGCACGCCGGAGATCCGGGTGTCGAGTTCTGCCGGAGCGGTGTTCAGGCCGGCTGCTTGCGCTCCGGCGTGCAGGCGCCGGTCCCAGGCGGCGAGGACCAGGTCGGGGTCGCCCATGGCCAGTGCGCTGGCGAGGTGGACAGCGTCGGCGCCGCGAAGCGCGTACGTCCGGGCGAGTTGGCCGGCGTGCCGCTCCACGGCGGCGGTCAGCTCCACCGGACGGGTGGCTGCCCAGTAGCTGTCCCATGTTCGCTCGGTGTCGTTGAGGCCCGCCTCGTCTAGGTCATGGTTGCGGGCGGCGGCCAGCGCTGCGCGGACCTCGGGGTAGGCCAGGCGGCTGGCCACGGCGGCGTCGCATCCGTCCCATAGCTGGGCAGCCAGATCGCTGCCGGCCTCTTCGGCTAGCAGCTTGACGAAGGCGCTGGAGTCGAAGTAGACCAGCGACACCCGTTACCGCCTCTGGTCGCTGACGATGTCGGCCAGGGGTCGCCGGACACGTGGCCGGGTACGCCCCGAGGCTCGTGGCCGCTGCGCCGTCGCCGGGCGGCCGATCACGCCGTCGGCGGTCAGCCGTTCGAGTGTGCCCGTGGTGGCCAGGCCGGTCAGCCTGGCCACCGGAACCCCGTGATCGGTGATCACGACATCGTGTCCGTTGCGTGCTCGCTCCAGCCAGGAACTCAGGTGCGCGCGCAGATCCGTTACGGTCACATCCATGCCTGAAGTGTACACTATCGACTCTACTAATTTGTACATTAAATTTGCGCATTGCTGCCCCTCCCTCGGTATCCCCGACGGCGTGCAGAGAAGAGCCAAACCAAGAGCCAACGACCGCGGTTAGTAGGCGACATCCAGCCACATGCAGCTACGACCGGTACGGCCAGGCGGCCCGCCAGGCCACGTCCGGCGACGTGCAGCTACTAGGGTGACACGCCTTACAAGCGAGGGGTCATTAGTCCGAACCCAATTGCGCCCACGCCCAGGTCACCCGGCTGCTCGCGAGCAGCAGGGAGCAAACCGATCGGCCAGACGACGCCGGGCGCCTGGGCGGCTACCACGCGCGTGCGCTGGTCATCGCCGCGGCCAGGCCGCGGATGATCCGGGTGGGGGTCCGGGGAGTCTGAGGTGCCGGGCGCCGCGGCTGGCGCCGCTGATGGTGGCTGGCCTCGGCGAGCATCTGGCGCTGATGGTCGCGAGCGAGCCGGGTGATGAGATCGTGGTTCATCGACATAGCCTTCTCCTGCCTGGGCGGCCAACCGGCCGCCTCTCACCTGTGCTACGAACGCCTCGCTCGGGATCCGACAGGCCGCGGGCAGAATTTCTCACGGGGCCTTCGGCGTTTGACCCCCAGGCGTCATGTGACCCCGTTGAGCGCCGCTGCCACCGGCTATGAGTAGCCTGGGGCAGGCGGCGGCGGGTCGTTCATGGCAGCACGGGGGAGCTTGGCCAATGTCGCCCAGGCGCTGCAGATTTGCTCCCCGTCGGCGGCCCGGATTTCGGTCCTCGTGGTAACCATCGTGACGCCGCGCAGTTCACGGATGCCGATCACCGCGGATTCAGCATGCAGAACATCTCCGGCCCGGATCGGCCGCGCGTACTCGAACCGCTGCTCCACGTGCACAATGACCGGGTAGCCGGTTCCCGGGACGGTTTCCCGGACGGCGGCGACGCTAGCTGGCAGCGCCACCACGACCGCGAAGGTGGGCGGCGCGATCACATCCGGATAGCCAGCCTGGCGGGCCGCGTCAAGGTCGCGGTATACGGCGTTCGGGTCGCCGATCGCCTGCGCGTATTCCATGATCTTCAACCGGCTGACCTCGTAAGGTATCCCCGGGTCATGGACCCACCAGGGTTGCTCAGGCCGGCTGGCGTGCGACTCGCTAACCACCTACCTCGCACTCCTGACGTAGAGCGCCTCGCCATCAGTAATCGGGGTCTCGGGGATCTTGTCAGAACACGGTGAGTTCGGCTGCGGTTGCGCCGGTCAGCTGGTAATCCGACGGATTGGCCGGCCTTCCGGCGAAGAGCCTCATCATGGTCGGGCCGGTGGTGTGCAGGGTTGCTGGCACGCGGCCCGGCTTGGCCACGCCCAGCGTTAGCGTGCTGCCTGAAATTTGGGCCTTGACGAGCGGGATCGCCTGGTCGCGTGTCCAATCGCACAGCAAGGCGCAGGCGTCATCGAATCCTTCGCTTGCGTAGGCGAGCGGTTCGCCGAGGGCGTCGCGGATATCGCCTCCGTGCAGCCACTC
>Ga0335073_10001799_pt1 | contig 28998 bp, 27 predicted proteins | sample Lox_Sample_22_FD_207093 | JGI IMG/M metagenome (GOLD analysis project Ga0335073, IMG submission 207093) | Soil microbial communities from Loxahatchee National Wildlife Refuge, Florida, United States - Lox_Sample_2.2 | ecosystem: Environmental > Terrestrial > Soil > Wetlands | place: USA... | reverse complement strand
CCGCTCCGCCATGCGAGCGCTACGCACAGGCGGCAGGCTCATCTACTCCACCTGCTCGCTGGAGCCTGAAGAAAACGAGGAGGTGGTCGCCGAGGCTCTCGAGAGAGAGCCGGGATTCAGTCTTATGCCCTGGGAAGGGCAGGTTCGCACCTTGGAAAAGGAAAGGATTCTTCATGCGGGCACTGCCGAGAGGTTGTTTCCTGGCAACTCATCGGACCGTTTCCTTCGTACTTTTCCCGGATGCTATCCAGGCGACGGATTTTTTGCTGCCTGCCTAATACGCGATTAATAACGCCGGGACTTGATCAGACGCGGTCTTGGACGGCTTCGACCCGGGCAGGATTTTGGTGATGGAGAACCAATTACCGGGAGCCGGATGTCGGCTATTGCGCCACTTTGAAGGTAACAACGGTTCCCGGCTCGACCCGATGGCCTGCGGCCGGACTCTGACCCAACACTGAGCCCGATGGATCCGCGGTATCTGCCGGGGCTAAGCCCGCGTCCGGCCCTGATGGTGCGGGCGAGTCGTCGTAGGTGCTTTGGACCGGTCCCACTTTTAGTCCAGCGTGTACTACCAACGCCGTCGCTGTCGCTAACGGGAGTCCGGTCAATTGCGGCATCACCATGGCTGGAGCCTGCGAAGGGGCAGGCGAGCTCACCAGGAGACTGACGCTCGGGCGTTCCACGCCGGCTGCTCCCTGCTGAGGATTCTGTGCGATCACGGTTCCAGGAGGCACCCCGCTATACGGCATTTGCGCGGCCTCTTCCAGATCTAAACCCAGGCGCCGCACTTCAATGGCCGCGACCCGCTCCTGCTGGCCCACGACCTTGGGAATCGCTACCCGCTGCGGACCCAGGCTCTCGGTGACACGCATCCGCCATTCCCGTCTCACCACAGCCCCGGGCAGTGGTGACTGTGCCAGGATCCGTCCTACCGGCACGTCAGCGCTGTAGTATTTGTTGTCGATACCGACGTTCAATCCCAGATCGGCGGCCTTGTGAACCGCCTCCGAGACCGTAAGCCCCTGGAGGTCCGGCACCTTCACTTCTGCGCCGTGAATTGCTAAGCGCATGGTTACCACAGCCGCCAACAGCCCCGCCATAGCAAGCACCAAACCGGCCAGAACCAGGCGAAAAAAGTTGATCATGACGGCTCGCTGTAAGTGATCTCGTAGTCGATAGTTGCTGCTTTTTCCAGCATCTTCGAGACGGAGCAGTACTTATTTTTAGACAGGGCAACGGCGTCTTCGGCAGCCTTGGCCGTAACCTTTCCGCCGATGTGGTATGTCAGGTGGATGTGCGTGAACACCCGAGGGGGCTCCGTCGCCTGTTCCGCCACTGCGGAAACCATAAGCGATGTGAGCGGCTCCCGTTTCTTCTGCAATATGGAAACCACATCCACGGAGGTGCAGCCGCACAAGGCCATCAGCACGTACTCCATCGGGCTGGCGCCGGCTTCGTGGGCAGCACTCCCATCCATGGTTACATGATGGCTGCTCGCGGACTCGGCATCGTATTGCTGGTCATGCTGCCAGGTTACTTTTGCGTGCATCCCTTAAGTTTATCGAGCCTGGCGCCTGCCCGTGTAACACCAAAGGGCACTGGCATCACATGGTTAACGCCGGACGCCACGATATAAGCCGGCAATCCCGAAGCTAAAGGGAGTCCAGGAAACCCGTTCGAAACCAATGGATTGCATCGTGCGAAGGATCTCCTGGGGTGAGGGAAAACGGTGTACCGAGTGCGGCAGGTAGCGATAGGGCCCCGATGTCCCCGAGATGAGCGAACCAACCGCGGGAAGCACCCGCCGAAAGTAAAAGGAATACAGTTTACCCACGATTGCACCCGGCTCGCTGAAATCCAGAATGCCCAATTCCCCGCCCGGCTTGAGCACACGATGAAACTCCTGCAGGCCGGCTTGATAGTTCGCGAGGTTGCGAAAGCCAAACGCGGTGGTTACCAGGTCGAGGGAGCTGTCCGGTAGAGGCAGGTGAAGCGCGTCGGCTTCCAGCGCGATTGCTCCCTTGCTGTTGAATTTCGCGGTCCCACGCACCAGCATCTGATGGGCGAAGTCGGCAGCCAGCACAGGCCGTGCCTCCCTGGGCCGGTGCCGCAGCAACGCCAGCGTCATATCTCCGGTTCCGCAGCAAACGTCCAGAATCTGTGCCTCGGGCCGGGTAAGCACCTGGCGAAATGTACGCGCGGTACGTCGCCACCAGATCCGGTCAATATTGCAAGAGAGGACGTGATTCAACAGATCGTAACGAGGCGCGATCTGATCGAACATCGAGCGAACCGCGATTGCGGCGCTCGCTTCGTCCGCAGTTCCCTCGGGTTGCGCTCCGGAAGCAGCCACGGTTACTTACTGCTTTCCACGCAGGTACGCGATCGCGGCCAGAAGCTCGGCATCGGTCACATCCTCGACCACTTTGGCATTGCCCAAACCTTCGAGCAGCACAAAACGGCGCACTCCCGCCCGGTTCTTCTTGTCCCCGGAGGCCGCTTGCAACAGACGCCTGGAACTGACGGAAGGCAGTGGCGGAGGTTGGAAATACCGAATGAGTTTCTCGACGCGACTGGCTGCCGCGGTATCCACCAGGCCTCGCTGCGTGCTGATGTGCAGGGCTGCAATCATCCCCCAGGCGATTGCTTCTCCGTGCAGCAGCACGCGATACCCGGTGGATGCTTCGATGGCATGGCCCAGCGTATGCCCGAAATTGAGGATCATGCGCACACCGATTTCCCGTTCGTCCTCACTCACTACATCGGCCTTGATCTGTATCGAGGCGGCAACCATCTTTTCCAGCGCAGCGGAGTCTCCGCGATCAATCGCTTCGCGTTGGTTCTCAATGAAGCGGAAAAGTCCTGCATCGCGGATCAGTCCTGCTTTGATGCTCTCGTAAATGCCGGCTCGCAGTTCCCGTTGCGGAAGGGTGCTCAATACTTGAATGTCAGCGACCACTTCCTGAGGAGGATAAAAACAACCCACGAGGTTCTTGCCCGTCTGCAGGTTGACCCCGGTCTTCCCGCCCACCGAGGAGTCCACCTGCGAGAGCAACGTCGTCGGTACCTGGACATAGTCAATTCCACGCATGTAAATGGCGCTCACAAAGCCGCCGACATCGCCAGTGACTCCTCCGCCAAAAGCGATCAGCAAAGAAGACCGATCCCCTCCGGCTTTGGATATCTCCGTGGTCAACCGCTCCACCTGGCTCATCCGCTTGTGACGCTCCCCCGCGGGCAGGAACAACACGACCGGTTCCTGTGGCGCGAGGGCGGCCTGCACGCACCGCCCCCACAGAGCCCAAATCTCCGGCGAGGTAAGGAGGAAAATGCGCTTACGTCCGGCGATTGCCGCTACGCGTTTCGAGAGGGAATTCAATAGGCCGCTTCCCACGGAAACGTTGTATCGCCCGGACCTGGTCGTGACGGTAATCTTGCGCACGGCTTAATCCATCGTATCGCAGTCCTCAGGCATGTTCCTGGGGTGCTTTTGACAACAGAGAGGCCGCCGTCGCTGCTGCCACAATCAGCACGATGAATCCCAGCGAATAGGCAACCGGTACGCTCACCAATTTTGCCAACATCATCTTCAAGCCAACGAAACCCAGAATTGCGGCCAATCCAAAATGCAGAAATCTCAACCGTTCCAGCAGGCCGGCCATGAGGAAATACAATGCCCGCAAGCCCAGGATGGCGCAGATATTCGAGGTGTACACCACGAACGGATGGTGGGAGACCGCGAGCACGGCGGGTACCGAATCAATGGCAAACACGAGGTCGACCAGCTCAATTGCGATCACTGCAACCAGGAAGGTCGCCCTGGGTCCGCTGGTCCAGCGGCTAGTCCAGCGGGTAATCAACCTGGCCGGTGTGGGTGTCGCGCCGTGCTTGCTTCGCAACAGGCGCACGGCGGCAATGACCAGCAGCCCGCCGAAGATGTACTGAATCCAGGCGAACCGCTCCAGCAGCGCGATGCCGGCAAAGATAAACAACCCGCGCATTACGATGGCTCCCATGATGCCCATCAGCAGTGCCTTGCGTTGCGCCTCTGCGGCTAGTCCAAAAGAACGGAACATCAGCAGAAACACGAACAGGTTGTCGATGCTCATCGAGAGCTCGATCAGATAGCCGGCGGCAAATTCGAGTCCTCTTTGTTGACCTTCATCATTTCCGATCCAAACCGCGAAACCCGCAGCCAGAATCAGGAGAAACACGACAAAGAAGAGATTGTGGCGGGTCTGGGAAGATTCTTGACCTCGACCCAAAACAACCAGGTCGAACACAATGATCGCCAGTACGACGGCATGGAAGCCTATCCACCATGTGATCGGAGCGCCGTCGAGCATTGTCCCATGCTAGCGTACGTCGTTTGCCTGCATGCAGCGTGGAAAAGCTTTTCGATCGGAGCAAGTGTGGGTCTCACGTATATGCATGAGAACCGAGAGCAGAAACCCAGGATGAAATTCCGGGCCGCGTACTCCATCCGTTGAATCCTATCTCTGCTGATTGATCAGCCGGATGGTCTCCAGCATGACGTCTCCGATGATGGTCAGGCTTTTAGCGCTCAGTTTGTCCATCGTGTCTTCGGGAGTATGCCAGAAGGCGTTGTCGTATCCGTAGTCGAAATCGATCAGGTCGGCGCAAGGCACGCCGCGCTGCATAAATGGCGTATGGTCATCTCCGACTTCCTGTCGCCGGGCGAAGAAGTACGACTGATCCCCGTACTTCGCCGCAGCCTGTCCCACCAGGTCCAGCAACCATGGCGTCGAGCTCAGGTCGCGGTCCACGTTCAGGTCGCGGTCACCGATCATATCCGCCAGCAAAAAGGCCTTGATGTGCTTGAGGGTTCCGTCCGCTTGCCATTTGGCCGCAAGATGGCGGCTGCCGTAGGTCGAATCCGTATCCGTCCAGCCCTTAATCGCTTCTTCGCCATCGAAGAAGACCAGCCAGATGCTGTATCCATCCAGCTTTTTCCCTCGGAAAGTGTTGGCTAGCTCCAGCAGCAAACCCGTGCTGGATCCGCCATCGTTCGCGCCTACGTAACCCGTATCCTTGAGCGGGTAATTGGTATCGTAGTGGCTTGCCAGCACGATGATGCCATCTTTGGTCCCGGGAAATTTGGCAATGTAGTTCGTCATGGCCAGCGGCCCGACGGGTGTGGATGCCGTGAAACTGTCTTTTACCAGGTCATCCTTTGCAAGCTGGTGTTCCAGGAAGGCCTGTGCCTTGGCATGTCCTTTGCTGCCTACCCATCGCGGTCCCGTGGCGACAAACTCCCTGGTATAGGCAAGAGCGCGCTCGCCGTTGAATTGGGGAAGCTCCTGAGCCAGCGCAAACCCGCCTGCCAGGCAGACAAGGAAAACCGCAACAAGGTGGCGCAGACGGTTCATGCCTGTTGCTGCCGTTTCTGTTTGATTCGATCTCTTCGCGTCGGGTGGACCATATAGGCGACCCCGATACTAACCAGGTATAAGGCCAACATCGGTGCTGCAAAGACACACATGGTCAAAACATCAGGTGTGGGGGTGATGATCGCGGCGATGATGAAGATGATAAGGATGGCGTAGCGAATATTCCTCCAGAGGAATTTCGCGCTCACGATCCCGAACAGCGCCAGAAAGAAGACCAGGATCGGCAGTTCAAACGTGATTCCCAGGCCGAGAATCACTGTCATGAACAGTTCCGTGTACTCGCCCAGCGTTACCATCGGCCGAAACTGAGAGCCGTAACCAATGAGAAAGTTCAGCGCGCCCGGGTACACATAGTGGTAACCGAAGAAGGCCCCGGTCAGAAACAGCCCCACCGTTGCGCTCATGAACGGCAGAATGTAGCGCTTCTCATGGCGATATAGGCCGGGAGAAATGAACAACCACACCTGGAAGAGGATGAACGGCGAAGCCATAATTGCGCCGCCCACCAGGCTGATCTTGATGAAGAAATTAAACGGATCGACCGGGTTCAGGTAGACCAGGTGGGGGTCCAGGTTGTGCGCCTTGAGGGCGGCGACAATGGGCCTCTCCATGAAGCTGAACAACTTCTCCCGAAAGCCGTACGCGACGAAGAAGGCAATGATCAGGTAGACGCCGGAATGAATAATACGCCGGCGCAATTCCTCCAGATGCTCCAGGAGGCTCATACCCGGTAGTTCTGCTCGTTCGGTTACTGCAGTCCGGGCCCGGTCCACAATGTCAGTCATGATGGGTGGCTGGCTGCTCCGGTTCACGATGGAGTCCGTTGGGAGGCAGTTCCGGATGGTTCCCGGCGATCGCTTGCAGCTCCGCAACCTCCTGTTGCACTGGGACGACTCTTGCCGATGGGCTTTCGGTGCTAACCGTTGTTCCGCTGCTGGGTGGGCGTATTGTCAGTTCCGAAGAGGATGGCGGTGTGGATTCCGGTGCGGCTACCGGTGTCACCGGGGGGGCTGCTAGTTGTTTCTGGCGATCAGCTACGTCCGCAGCGCGCAACTCCTCCTCAATCTGCATCTTGAACTCGTTGCTCGCACGCCGGAATTCGAGCACCAGCTTACCCAGTTGGCGCCCGATTTCCGGCAGCTTCTTTGGTCCAAAAATGACCAGCGCCAGTCCAAAAATGAAGATCGTGTCGGGCAGACTCATCGCTAACTCATGATACCTGTCTGCGCTGAAGCGCCACAAATCAACTGGCTGGTTGTTTTGTGTCTCTTCATGGTCAACCTCTCTGCCCGGCGTTCAAGTGATTTCGCTGTATTACCATGAAAAACAGACGAAGGTCCGGTCCATGAAGACATTCTCCCTAGATGAGGCGCAATCCTTACTGCCCATTCTGGAATCGCTGTTAAAGCGGGCGATTGACGCCAAATCCAACGCAAGCCTGATCGAAGCAGATTTGCAGATGCTCAGCCAAAAGATCTTCCTCTCGGGCGGCGTGATGGTGGATGTCGCTGCCGTGGCCAGGAAGCGGATGGCTCAGCGTGCTGCCGTGCAGCAGGCCCAGGATGCAATCCAGGAGATCGATTCCATCGGGGTACAGGTAAAGGATCTCGACAAAGGACTGCTTGACTTCCCGTTTCAAGCCGGGGATCAGATTGTTTTGCTCTGCTGGCAACTCGGAGAAGCCAGGATCGACTACTGGCACACTGTGGAAGCCGGTTTCCAAGGCAGGCAGCGCCTCGACGAGCGCTTCCACCGTTCCCGCCCTGAACGCCCGAACTAGGATTTACCCAGCATTGTCAGCTCGACCCGAGGAATCGTGTGTCTTTGGGACGCTCCCTGGGTGAGAACTGCGCCCGAGGTTGCAAAGATCTCGTTCTCTTTCGCGAAATGTGGAGAATATCGCAGTTACTCACCCATCAAACTCGCCGCAAAACCAATCTGAAAAGTCTCATTGCTTCGTCGCTACCAACTGCCCTTTTGGCTGGTAGACTGCAACCGGCCTGTAATGCACGAGAAGCACACAACTCATGCCAGCTTGACGCTGCTGCTTGGAACGGTGATCACCGATCAGCGGGGCCGGGTCCAGGGTCGGCTCAAAGATGTAGCCGTGGCCACCGGACCGGCCGCCGGAAACGTCGCCGGCCTCCTGCTCAAAAACCGTGAAGGCTCCCGCCTGGTCCCGGTTAAGGACATCCTCCCTACCCCCGCAGGCACTCTTGAATTGCGCGAAAACGCCATTCTGCAGCCGCTTCGCGGCGACGAAAACCTGCTTCTCTTGCAGCGGGATGTGCTGGACCGTCAGATCATCGACGTGCATGGCAGAAAAGTCGTGCGCGTAAACGATATCGATCTGCAGTGGTATACGTACAACGGCCGCGAAGGCCTGCGTGTCGCCGAAGTGGCTATTGGGCTTCGCGGGGCCATCCGCCGCTTGCTTAAAGGTGTGGTGCCCCGGCGTACCCTGGCAAACTTCGCCATGCGCTTTCCCGCCAGCGTGATTCCCTGGGAATTCGTAGACCTCATCGAAGTGGATCCGGCGAGACGGATCAAGCTGAAGATTGAGCATGATCGAGTCGCCCACATGCATCCCTCCGACCTCGCGGACATTCTCGAAGAGCTGCCCCCGCCCGAGCGCGAGGCCATCTTCACCTCGCTCGATGAAGAAGTGGCGGCCGAGGCGCTCGAGGAAGTCGACCCTCGTCTCCAGAAGTCGCTGCTCGAATCGCTCGATTCCGGCCGGGTGGCCGATATTGTCGAAGAGATGGATCCTGGTGCGGCAGCCGATCTGTTGGCCGAACTGCCCGAGGAGCGCTCCGAAGCAATTCTGGAAGAGATGAACCCCGAGGAGCGGCAGGAAGTCGAAGATCTTCTCGAATTCCGGGAGGATTCCGCTGCTGGAAAAATGACTACCAGCTACGTGCAGGTGCCGTCAGGCGCGACCGTGGCTGATGCGGTGCGGGCTTTGCGCGAATTTGATGGCGATCCCGAGGGGATGACCGAGATCTATCTCACCAGAAAAGACGATACGCTGGAGGGAGTGGTTCCCCTGGCTCGTCTCATCCTGGCGCTTCCCGAGACACGAGTTGCCGTTCTCTCTGATCCGCGCACCATCTCCTGTAATGCCGATGCGCACCAGGATGAAGTTGCCGAGCTGTTCGATAAATACAACCTCCATGCCCTGCCAGTGGTGGATAGTGCAAATCGCCTGGTAGGTGTGGTGCAGGCGGATGATGTCATCGCATTCCTGCGGGCCAGACAATGAACTTCGCTGCTTTGCCGTAGCTCGATAACAAAATTCAAAAGTGAAAATCTAACCCCCATGCTCAAGCGCTGGCGAACCCGTTTACTGCTCTTCCTCGCCGTGCTCGGGCCCGGCTTCATCACCGCCAACATCGATAACGACGCCGGCGGCATTCTCACCTACTCCAATGCCGGGGCCCAGTTCGGTTACGCCCTGCTCTGGACCATGATTCCCATCACCGTCGCGTTGCTCGTAGTCCAGGAGATGTGTGCCCGCATGGGCGCGGTTACCGGCAAGGGACTCAGCGATCTCATCCGGGAAGAGTTCGGCTTGCGCATGACGTTCGTCCTCATGCTCCTTCTGGTCATCGTCAACTTCGGCAACGTTATGGCGGAATTTGCCGGCATTGCCGGCAGCATGCAGCTCTTCCACATCAACAAGTTCGTATCTGTGCCGGTGAGCGCCTTGCTCATCTGGTTCCTGGTCGTGAAGGGGGATTACAAGCGGGTAGAAAAGGTCTTCCTTGCCGCGTCGGTCTTCTATATCGCCTACATCGTGACCGGTGTTCTCTCCCAGCCAAGCTGGCACGATGCCCTGGTGGCTACGGTGGATCTGCCCAAGGGCTCCATCTGGCACGACAAAAGTTACATTTACATGATCGTAGGCGTTATCGGGACCACCATTTCACCCTGGATGCAGTTCTATCTTCAATCTTCGATCGTCGAGAAGGGGGTGACCGCCAAGACGTACGCTGCTTCCCGCCTTGATGTCGTCATCGGATCTTTCTTCACCGACATCGTCGCCTGGTTCATTGTCGTGGCTTGTGCCGCCACACTGTATGCGCACGGGATGGGGCCGATCAAGGAAGCTGCTGACGCGGCCGAGGCGATGAAGCCTCTCGCCGGGAACTACGCCTTTCTACTCTTCGCCTTCGGGTTATTTAACGCTTCCTTGTTCGCCGCATCGATCCTGCCTCTCTCCACGGCCTATACCGTGTGCGAAGGATTAGGCCTCGAGTCCGGCCTGGACGGGGGCTTCAAGGAAGCGCCGGTCTTTTACTGGCTGTATAGCCTGCTGGTGATCGGGGGAGCGCTTGCTGTTCTCTTCGTCCCAAACACCAAATTGATCAGCATGGTCATATTGTCGCAAGTCCTGAATGGAATCTTGTTGCCGCTGGTGATTGTGTTCATGCTGCTGTTGATCAACCGCAAAGACCTGATGGGCGTCCATATAAACTCCCGCTGGTTCAACACCGTTGCCTGGCTGACGGCGGTTGTCGTCATCGTGCTGTCGTTAGTCCTGATGTTCACCGGCGGTGGATCGGGCTAACCCTGTAATACGATGGGAGTTCAGGGTCTCTCTTGGACGTCGAAACCGCTCCCAACTCCGTAGCCGCCAAGCCGGAACCGCCGGTGCAGCCTCGGTCGGCCCTGGGCTGGACCGTTCTGCTCCTGATTGTGCTTTGGATGGTCTTCTACGGACTGTTCCGTGCGCTGCCTTACCTCCAGAACGGCTCCGATGTTGTATTCCATGCCAAGCTGCAGTGGGAACAAAAGGGCCAGGTATTTCCCGCGGACCCTCATGTGACCCGCGTGCTGATTTTCGGCAACAGCAAAATTCTGGCTGGTTTCCTCCCCAGCTTGTTCGATAAGTTGAGCTCGCAGAACCAAGCGCAGGTTGTTTCCTTCAATTCCGGTTTTCCAGGAAGCGACTTGTTCCTCCCTCCTTTGGAAGCGATGTGTGCTCGTGGGCAGGCTCCCAACGTGCTGCTCCTGACTTTGCCCTGGAACAGCGATCCTCCCCGGCTCGGCCCCTTTCATTTCATCGCCGATGATCACGCCGTTGTCGATTTTTTATTTCCTTTTCGCAACCTTCTTCGCGACCTCACAGCCTTCCTGCTCGCTGCGCCAAGTCATGGCGGAATCCTCAACTATTACCGCGAGTCAGAGGCCGACGAACGCGCCGTGATTGTTGAGCGCGGTTATCATCTGATCACAGAGCAAAGCCATTTCCCCGGAGGCCGCTTACCCGATGGCTTCCATCTTGCCTCCGATCAACCTACGCAGAAGCTCGCACGGGTTGCGCCCCTGCCAAGCCGTCAGGTCGAGCGGCTCAATCAACTGATCCGGCATCATCACATCGCTTGTTACTACGTGCCCTTCTACCTCCGCGCGGGAGAGGCCGCTCCTCCCGCGGCTTATGATGCAGCCTTTGCTTCCCAGGTAGAACAGGCCACGTCGTGCAAGTTGCTTGGCCCCGACTACTACCTGTTTCCCAACCGTCTGTTTGCCGATCAGACACATGTCAATTCAGCCGGCGCGCAGGTATATACCCAGGCTCTCTTTGAGCTCTTGAAGGACAAGCTTCATGCTCTTCAATAGCTTTCAGTTTCTGTTCTTTTTCATCCTCGTCTGGCTGCTTTTTCTCATCACCCGGGGCACTCCCCGCAAGATCATTCTTCTCATTGCCAGCTACTACTTCTACATGTGCTGGAGTACCCGGTACATCTTTGTCATCTGGGCTATCACCCTCATCGATTATGTGGCAGGCCTCCAGATCGAAAAAGCTGAAGCTCTGGCTCGGCGCCGTCTGTTTCTTGCTATAAGTCTGTTTTGCAATCTGGCTCTGCTTGTCATCTTCAAATACTTCAACTTCCTGACCGGCTCTCTGCACAGCGCCGCCCACTTGTTCGGCTTGCGCTATGACCCTGCCTTGCTGTCGATCATCTTGCCCGTAGGCCTGTCCTTTCACACATTCCAGGCCATGAGTTATACCATCGAGGTTTACCGTCGCAGAGTCCCGGCGGAAAAGAATCTGCTCGAGTACGCCCTGTATGTCGCCTTTTTCCCGCAAATGGTGGCCGGACCGATCGAGCGCCCGTATGAACTCCTACCGCAGTTTCATAGCGAGCCGCGAGTCACCTTCGACGGAGTGCGTTCCGGGATGGCGCAGGCGCTGTGGGGACTCTTCAAGAAGATGGTGCTTGCAGACAACGTGGCCGACTTTGTGAAGCTGGTCTACGATGCGCCGCGCCATTACGACGGGGCCGCACTGGTATTGGCTACGCTCTTGTTTTCCATTCAGATCTATTGCGATTTTTCCGGCTACACCGACATTGCCTTGGGCATCGCGCGGATGATGGGCTACGAATTGCGCATCAATTTCATGCAACCGTACTTCAGCCGCTCGGTGGGTGAGTTCTGGCATCGTTGGCATATCTCGTTGTCGACCTGGTTCCGCGACTACGTCTACATCCCGCTGGGCGGCAGCCGCGTCAAGCGGCCTCGACACTATGCCAATCTGATGATCACTTTCGTCGTCAGCGGCCTCTGGCACGGAGCCAACTGGACCTTTGTTATCTGGGGCTTTCTGCACGGCGTGTACCTGGTTGCTGCCCACGCCATCACCCCATTCTTCCCCAGGCTTGCGCGCGTGCCCGCGTTTATCAAGGTTGCGGTGACCTTCAGTCTGGTGACATTTGCCTGGATTTTCTTCAGGGCTAACACGGTGGCCGACGCATGGTTCATTGCGACCCACCTGTTTCCCTTAGGCCGCCTGGATCCCTTCGTGTTGAAGGTCGGTGGATTCAGCCGGGCCACCGCTCCCTACCTGATGCTAGCGATAGCCGCGATGTTTATCGTCGAGTGGTGGATCGCCCATCCCTACCGCGTGCCACGGATGTGGGCCCGTCCGCTCTTTCGTGCCCTCGCTTATAACGCCTGCATCTACGCCATCGTCTTCTTTGGGTTCTTCGGCCACCGCGACTTCATCTACTTTCAGTTCTAGCGGCAGCTTCTACAACAACTTCCCAGCAGCCAGGTCCCGAATCAGATTCCGGTCCGCAGCCAAAAAGTCATAGCGGGGCAATTCCCGCAGCGGGCACCAACGAAGGTCATTGAAAATCCGGTTGGTCATCTCCCCTGCAAACTGGCGAACCGCGAAGAACTGCAGATCGATTGCCGTACCGCTGCGATAGGTGTGCCGTGTATGCGCCACCCGATTGCCGATATCCGCCGCAATGCCTAATTCCTCGTCGAGCTCCCGGCGCAGCGCTTCTTCGGCGCTTTCGCCATCCTCGACCTTTCCTCCGGGAAACTCCCATTTCAACGCCATGGGCTGATCCGGCCGCCGTTGGCAGATCAAGACCTTCTCCTCCCTCAGGATGAGCGCGGCCACGACCAGCCGGACAACCTTGCCGTCGGTTCTTGATCTTGTGTTCTTTTGCACGTTCATACGTTCGTTTAGACGCTGGCCAAACAAGGTCGTCTGGGGCGCTGTGCCATCACGCTGGACCAGGGAGAATTCCTTCAGGGTAAAAGACGGGCCAGCCGCGCTTCGTGGCGATCTCCAGCAACGCCGCCGTCGGGTTCACCGGGTACGCCTGGCGAGCGATGTCCAACATGGCGGCGTCATGAATCGAGTTCCCAAAAACCACATCGGGAGCAGTCACTCCAGCCCTGACGAGCGATTCCGCCTTGCCTTCACCGGTCGGCACATCGAGCAACGTGCTCGTGATCACTCCGCCGGTCACCTGGGCTCGCGCGGCAATCACCCGGGCGGGGGGAATCCCAAAACTCCGAACGCCCTCTTCGATAACCCAGTTATTGGTGGAACTGACGACCCAGAGGTCCGCGCCCCGGCCTGCCAGGAATCCCACCAGGGAGCGCATTTCGGGGAAGACCTTATCCGCAAAGCGGGCCTGAAAAAACAGCGCTGCAGCTCTACGAATCTCTGCTTCGCTTAGGCCGTCGTAAATCTGCACCATCTCCCCGCACATTGCCAGTTCCGAGACCTCACCTGCGCGGTAGAGGCGGTACCGCGAGTCAATCCAGTCACTGGCATTGCGGGAAACAAGGCCCTCTTCGATCGACCAGACCATGAAGTCGTATCCCGAATCCCCGTCCCAGAGAGTGCCATCGCAGTCAAACACGGCGATTGCCGGCTCTCGGGCGAGAACTGAGTCGATAAAGTCTTTGGGGGAAAGTTGGACGCTGTTGCTGGACTTGCTAATGGTCAAAACGAAATGGCACTCCTGCCGGGGCCTGGGGCCCTCTGTTATTGTCGGCGATCTGGTGCAATTTTGCACTTCCGCCGTGAACGAGCAGTAAATCCACCTGCGGCTGTCTCTCTTGATTCCCACCGCCACCGAAAGCCACATTCATCGGCGCTCGGAGCGGATAATCGACCCTGTGCAGAACAGCATCCTGCGCCAGTACGTGACCTACCTCCGCGTGGAAAAGGGCTTGCGTCCGCTGACTTGCGAGGCCTACCTGCGCGACCTCTTGCTATTTGCTGAATATCTGGAAGGCTCGGATCAGGCGCCTATCTCTGCCGACCAGCGCCAGGTCGCAGGATTCCTCGAACACTTGCAGAACCATGGCGTCCAGTCGCGCTCCATCGCCCGCAAGCTTTCCTGCCTGCGCGGATTCTACAAATGGTTGCTGCTCGATAAGCGCGTTTCGCTCGATCCGACCGTAAACCTCGAATCCCCGGCATCCTGGAAGGTTCTCCCCAAAGCGCTGGCCCAGTCGGAAGTGGAGCGGATGATGGAACAGTCGCAGACCGCAGCGGATCATCCCCAGGCCGATGCCGTAGCGCTTCGCGATCGAGCAATCATCGAGATGCTCTATGCCGGAGGAATTCGTGTTTCTGAGCTCACCGGGCTCGGCGTGCAGGATCTTTCTCTGGCTGAAGGGCGCATGCTCGTGCGCGGCAAAGGCGACAAGGAGCGCATCGTACCCCTGGGGAGGAATGCCATCGAGGCCCTGGAAGCGTACCTGTACCGGGGCCGTCAAGGACTGGTACGCCGCCCGGGAGAAAGCCGTCTGTTTCTCTCCACACGCGGTAAGCCCCTGACACGTCAGTGGGTTTGGAGGCTGGTCAAGCGGCTGGATACGCATGCCAGCCCCCATGTAATGCGCCACAGTTGCGCGACCCACATGGTGGAGAATGGTGCCGATCTCCGCACCGTGCAAACGTTGCTCGGCCATGCAGACATCTCAACTACCCAGGTGTATACCCACCTAGCATTGGGACGGCTCAAGGCGGTCCACCGGGCCCATCATCCGCGGGCCACGCGGAGGCTCGCAACGTGAAACCGCAGCCTACGCAATTGGCGGACGGTTTCCTGGCCATGCTGGCGCATGAGCGGGCTGCGTCGCCTCACACCCTGCGCGCCTACCAACGCGAAGTCGGCAATTTCGCCGCCCATCTGGTCGAGCAGAATGGTCCTGGATTCGACATGGGTAGCGTGGATCACCTGCAGATTCGCGGCTACTTAAGCGAATTGTACGATCGGGGCTTGTCCAAAGCATCTGTGGCCAGGGCACTCGCGGCCGTTCGTTCCTGGTTCCAGTGGATGGCCAGGGCGGGATATGTTGCGACCAATCCCGCTGCTCTTGTGGCCACGCCCAAGTTGCCTAAGCGCTTGCCTCGTGTACCGTCGATTGAGGAAATGAACCAGCTCGTGGACACTGCGTCTCGCGAGGATTCCGCAGCGTGGCCGGAGCGGGATCGGGTCATCTTCGAGCTCCTATACGGGTGCGGAATCCGCAACGCTGAACTGGTTGGCTTGGATCTTAACGACATCCACTGGGCAGGGGAAGTGATTCTGGTGCGAGGCAAAGGCAGGAAGCAGCGCTATGTCCCATTGGGAGACGCCGCCGCGGACGCCATCCGCGCCTATCTCCCTTCGCGAGCGGCCAGGCTCGCAGGAAAGGTGAATGAAGCTTTGCTGCTAAACCTGCAACTGAAGGGAACCGGGCGCCTGACGACAAGGAGCGTCGGGCGAATCGTCAAGCGCATTTCGCTGGCCAAAGGACTGCCGGCGGAGATTCACCCTCATACACTGCGTCATGCCTTCGGCACTCACATGCTGGAGGAAGGCGCCGATCTGCGCGCGATCCAGGAGTTGCTCGGTCACGAGCGGCTCTCCACCACCCAGCGCTATACCCAGCTGACCGTGGGCCAGGTTACGCAGGTCTACGACAGGACGCACCCCAGAGCGAAGTAAAAGCTTGGGATACACGTAGTCACTCATCGCCCGCCGCGGACACCGACGGATCGAAAAGTCACAGCCTCTCAGGATGACGGTTTGGCGGGAACGTGAAAGATATTTCGTTCGGGACCAGCGCTCAGCAGCACTTCTACAGGGAAGCGATTGCCGTAGCTTCATCCCGATGCAGGGCCGCATACTTTGTAATTCCGACCATGGTGAAGACCTTCTGGAAATGCGGCGTGAGGCCGAAAGCGGCGATTGTCTGGTCAGCCTTGTTCGCTTCCATCAACATCTGAATCACGAGCGCAATCCCGCTCGAATTGATGTACTCCACCTTGGAAAAATCGATCAACACCGGGCGGTTCTTGACCACACCCTCGTAGGTTCCCAGTACGGCGTCTCGCGAGCTACTGGAAATGTCTCCCGTGAAGCGAAGAACGGTAACCGGCCGCCCAGTTGCGGCAAGGACCTCATCCACTTTTGCTTTTGTCTCCGTCTGCACGTTCACTCACTCTCCTTGGCCAACCTGATGACCAGCCGTACATAGCTTCCTTTTCCCGGGCTCCCCTTGACCCACTCCGCCTCATCCACCAGCGACTGGATCAGGAACATTCCCATCCCGCGCGGATCTTCTTCACCATGCATCTTCCGATCGATGTCTGGTTTGGACGGAGTCTTATTGATACCTGAGCCTGTATCCATCACTTTAACCTCCAGCTCTTCATCGTTGGCGGAAAGGATGACACCGACACACAGGTTATCGTTCAGTTTGTTTCCATGTTCAATGGCGTTGATGCAGGCCTCTGCCAAGGCTGTCTTGAGATCTTCAATGCGGTCCTCCGGGAAGCCCATGAGCTTGGCCACGCTGGCAGCCGTGCCCATTGCCACCTTTTCGAAGCCTAGCCGCGATGGAAGCCTTACCTCCACCGCTGTGCCCTTGGTCTCAACCATTTTGCTTCCCCCGCTTTTAGCCGCGCATTCGCACCAGGGCGAGCGCCGTCATATCGTCCTGCTGCGGCTCTCCCCGTGAAAATTCAGCCAATTGTTGCCATAGGACCTTGAGGATAGCAGTACAATCCTCGGACTTGCACTCCTGAAATGTTGCCAGGAGGCGTTCAGGACCGAATTCGTCATCGCCGCAAAACACTTCCGTCAGGCCGTCGGTGTAGAACAGCAGCCGCGAGCCGGGGCGGAATTCCACCTCCTCCGAACTGTACTGCATCATGGGCATCAGCCCGATCGGCGTTCCGCTGGCCTCGATTTCGTGTACTTTGCCACCCTCGGAGATCAAAAACCCGGGATTGTGGCCGGCATTCACTACCTCAACCGTGTGCGTTTCCGGGTTCAGCTTGAGGAAGATAGCCGTCACATACCGGCGCCGCGCTTCCGACCCTTCGCCATAATGGTGCTGATTCATCCGCGCAGCGAGCTCTGCCAGAGGCAGCCCAGCCATCGCCATAGCGCGAAAGGCGGAGCGGAAGGAAGTGGCGACAATCGCGGAAGCGAGCCCCTTGCCGGCCACATCCGCCACCACCATGATTTCGCCGCCGTCGGGCAGACTCACTATGTCTACATAATCTCCGCCGACCTCGTAGCAGGTGCTTGACCGTATCGCCACGGAGTAGCCGGAAATCTCCTTCATTTGCTGCGGCAGCAGGCTTCGCTGAATCTCCCGGGCCGCATTGAGATCCTGTTGTACCCGGGCCCACTCTACAGCCCGCTCATGGTAGTGCGCGTTCTCCACCGCAACGCCGGCCTGTAGCACCAGGCCTTCCAGAAAATCCTGTTCGTAGAGGGAGAGGGTCTTGTCCGGCCCGGGATCCACCACCAGTTCAGCGAGTTGCTCTCCGTCTTTGCTCAGCAGCGCGAACCGGGGGCATTCATCCCAGGGTTCCGGGCGCATCTCCCCCACGGTGAGAGCAGGATCGGTGATATGCGCCCCGGCCATCTCCAGCTCTCGCACCACGATGCGCAAAACCGTGTGCAAGACCTCATCCGGCCTGCCTGCCGCGTGCACCTGTCGCGACACCTCCAGCAAAGCCTGCAGTCTCGCCACTTGCTGCTGCAGATCGATGATTTCGTCCTGATTTTTGGGAAACGATGAAGTCGACATGGCTCAGCCCCGCGCCCTCTGCCATTGATTGCTGACGGATATACTACAAGAGGTAGACCCTATGGAAACCAAACTGGCTGTTCCCGCGCAAGCAAAGTTTTCCGATGAAGTAGCAGAGTGGATTGAGGCCTTCGACGACTTAGTCGTGGGCGAAGGTCACGAGCAGGCCGCCGAGCTGATTGCAGCCCTCAAACAGCGGGCTCGCGAAGCCGGTATCTCCACGCCCAGCGCGCTCACCACTCCTTACCTGAATACCATCCCCAAGCATGAAGAGGTGTCCTACCCTGGGGACCGCAAGCTGGAAGAACGCCTGGAGGCCCTGATTCGCTGGAATGCCATGGCGATGGTGCACGGCCAGAACAAGAAAGATTCAGGTATTGGCGGCCATCTGGCCACCTATTCCTCCCTGGCTACCTTGCTGGAAGTGGGCTATGAGCATTTTTTCCGCGCCACTTACGGAGATCAGCCTGGAGACTTCATCTATTTTCAGGGCCACGCTTCGCCCGGGGTCTATGCCCGCGCTTACCTTGAAGGTAGGTTCGACGATGAGCGGCTGCTGCATTTTCGCCACGAATTGCGCGGAAAGCCTGGCCTGTCGTCCTATCCCCATCCCTGGCTGATGCCGGATTTCTGGCGCTTTCCCACCGTTTCCATGGGTATCGGCCCATTGAACGCGATTTACCAGGCACGCTTCATGCGCTATCTCGAGAATCGCGGTCTCATCCCCAAAACCGATCGCAAAATCTGGGCCTTTGTGGGTGACGGCGAAACCGACGAAGTCGACACCCTTGGCGCGCTTTCCGTCGCCTCCCGCGAGAAGCTCGACAACCTGATCTTCGTCGTCAACTGCAATCTCCAGCGTCTCGATGGCCCGGTTCGCGGAAACAAGCGGATCATCGATGAGCTGGAAGGCACCTTCCGCGGCGCGGGTTGGCTCGTCCTCAAGGTGATCTGGGGCGGCGACTGGGATGAGCTGTTCGAGCGCGACTCGTCCGGCCTCCTGCTCAAGCGTATGGAGGAGTGCGTCGACGGGGACTACCAAGCATTCAAAGCCAAGGGCGGCGCCTACCTGCGGCAGGAATTTTTCGGCAAGTATCCCGAGCTTCTCGAATTGGTTCGTGACAAGTCCGACGAGCAGCTTGAGAATCTGCATCGCGGCGGCCATGACCGCGCGAAAATTTACAACGCTTATTTGAGGGCGGTCAAGCATCAGGGCTCGCCTACAGTGGTGCTTGCGAAGACCGTCAAAGGCTACGGTTTAGGCGCGAACCAGGCCCGCAACGCCACACATCAGGAAAAGAAACTGACCGACGCCGGCCTGGCGCAGTTTGTAAAGCGCTTCAAGATTCCCGTTCCGGAACAGCAGGCGAAGGCGGGCAAACCCTATCGCCCCGCTGCCGACAGCCCTGAAATTACCTATCTGCAGGAGCGCCGCAAGAGCCTCGGCGGCTACCTGCCCCACCGGGAATCACCCAAGCTCGCGTTCAAGGCACCCAAGCTGAAGGAGTTCAGCGAGTGGACTGCCGGCTCCAGGGGCAGGGCGGTGTCCACCACCATGGGATTTGTGAGCATCCTGCGCCATTTGTTGAAAGATGGCGACATCGGCAAGTTGATCGTGCCCATCGTGCCCGACGAGGGTAGGACGTTCGGCTTGGAATCGGCCATTCGCCAAGTCGCGATTTATGCCCCCGAAGGGCAGAAGTACACCCCCCACGATAACGACATGCTGCTGTACTACCGCGAAGAAAAGGACGGTCAGATCCTGGAGGAGGGCATTACGGAAGCGGGCTCCATGGCTTCCTTCACCGCGGCGGGAACTGCCTATTCCAACTACCGCGTGCCCACGATCCCGTTTTACATGTACTACTCGATGTTCGGGTTCCAGCGTGTCGGCGACATGATCTGGGCGTTTGCCGATTCCCGGGGCAAAGGATTTCTCATGGGTGGCACCGCGGGCCGGACCACCATGTTGGGAGAAGGTCTGCAGCACCAGGACGGTCATAGCCACGTCCTGTCCAGCACCGTGCCCACCTGCCTCAGCTACGACCCTGCGTTTGTTTATGAGCTGGCGGTCATCGTGCAGGACGGCATCCGCCGCATGTACCAGGAATCCGAAAACATCTTCTACTACATCACCATGTACAACGAGGATTACGCGATGCCTGCGATGCCGGAAGGCGTGCGCGAGGGCATTGTGCGCGGCATCTATCGCTTCCAGACGGCAACTGGAGGAAGAGCCACCGTACAGCTCTTTGGCAGCGGGCCCATCCTCAACGAAGTTGTCCGGGCACAGGGCATTCTCGCGGAGAAATACGGGATTCAGGCCGATGTCTGGAGCGTCACCAGCTACAACGAACTACGCCGCGAAGCCCTGGGCGTTCAGCGCTGGAACCGTCTCCATCCCGGTCAGCCGGAGAAGCAACCTTACATCCTGGAAGCGCTGAAAGATGCTGACGGACCGATCATCGCCGCGACGGACTACATGAAGGTCGTCCCCGATCAGTTGTCCCCCTGGCTTTCGACTCGCCTGGTTTCGCTGGGGACCGACGGTTTTGGCCGCAGCGACAACCGTGAGTACCTCCGCCGTCACTTCGAGGTAAATGCGGAGTCCATTGTCACCGCAACCCTTTCCCGGCTAGCCCGGGAAGGGAAGTTTGATTCGGTCAAGGCGCAGCAAGCCTTTACCGAACTGGGAGTGGATACTGAGACTGCCGATCCGGCTTATCTTTAGTCGAGTGGTTTGCAGCAGAGGCCAGTTGCTCAGGAGCCCTCCGGTAAGACAGAACCATCAACACCTTTCAACACCGGCCGCCGGCTCCACGCCGGTCGCCATCCGCTGTTACGAAACGGAGATTCCACCTTTCGTCCCCACCAACCCCACATCAGCAAGGCGATGATGACAATCAAAACCAGGACTAGAAGGCTTCCTTCCGGTCCCGTCGCGCCGCCGCTCCAAAGTAACGGGCCAGTCGGGTGCTCGCCCAGCAAATGCCCCTGTACCACCATTCCGCTATCGGACGTGCCATAGAAATAAGACTCCGCCCAATCCCAACTGGCATGAAAACCGACTGCCCACCATAGCGATCCTGTGTACCAGAGGCTGAGGCAGAAAACCAAGCCGATGCCAGCTGCCGAAAAGAGTCCGACGGGCGTTTCTCCGGGATTGGTTCCGTGGATAAAGCCAAAAAATACGGAGAGTAGCACGGCACCCCACCAGAATCCGATTCCCCGCGTCAGAGTGAATTGCAGATACCCGCGCAGCGTCGATTCTTCGAACACGGCAACCATCAGGAACATCAGGCCCCACCCAAGGGCGTATTGCAGGATTGCTCTTCCGTGCAACAGTTCGCCATCAAAAGCCAGCAGGTGAGCTTTCCACAAAACAAGCAGGAATACGGTAAGCGCGATAAACCCCCATGCCAGCCCGGAAAAAAAGCGCAGCACTTTGGCCTTTCCTTGAAAGCCATAAGCCAGTACCGACCGTCTCTCGATCAGAGCCATCACCGTGGTGGCCAGAATGGTCGGCAGGAATTGTGTGAATTCCATAATCAGGCCGACCCTGACGGGCATGACTGTGATTTTGCGCACGCCATGAAGAAACGGCCGGAACACCCAACCGGTAACAAATATGAAGACAAAATAAAGCAGCACAAACAGCAGGACGCCCCACCCTGCCCTGAGCCCCTCGGCGCCGAAGAATACCCAATGCATATCCCGCTTCGGCGGTTGCGGAACGCCTGGTGAAAATGATTCCGTTGTTGACAGGTTTTGGTCCAAGTTGCCTCCCGTAATCCGCTCCATCATCCTACTGAGACTGCTACTGCCGCCGAGCGTACAGGGCGAATCAGTAAGAGCCCGAACTGCCTGCTCCACCGTGTTGACTTACCCATTGCTGCGCATGCTCGATCTCCGGCAGGTTTGGATCCGCCGTCTTCCACGCGCTCAGGAACTGGCGATACGCCACTGTGGCTGCGTTCGTATTGCCGGTTTTCTCCGTTGTTTCCGCAATGCCATAAAGCGCGAAACCGGAGTTAGGCCGCTCCACCAACGCCTTGTCGAAAGCCGCCTTTGCCTCCGGCCACCTCCCCGCGGTTAGCAGCGCTACAGCCTCGGTCTCTGCAACCGGACGGATGTAGAACGGGGGCTCGCGATATCCGAGGTCTTTTTCTTCCTGCTCCGCCTGGGCAAAAAGCTTCTCGGCTTCCGGAACCTTGTTTTGCGTCGCCAGGATCGAGGCACGCAACTCCAGTGACATGATGGAGAGCATCTTTACCAGCGGCTGAGCCATGGGATCGGGAGACATACTCTGGTTGCCGGTTGCCGGAGCCGTCTTCTTCTCTCGCGCTTCCTGCTCCTTGACTTGTTCGGACATTCGCCACAAGCTCGAATCCAGCAACACTGAATGGCGTTCCGCAACATCCGGGTCGTGTCTCTCTACAGACTGCATTCCCAGCGCGAACTGGGAAAGACTGCCTGCCAGGAATTCCATGTTAGGCAGGTTCTGAGCCAGATTCGCGGCATTCACCAACTCGATTAGGCCGTCCCAGTTTCCGGTGCGCAGCGCGATCGGCAGATCGGGGTTGAGCCGCGAGACCGCGTCTCGGGGCGACCACGGATAAAGCGTGTTTTCCAGGTGCCCGCGCGCGTGGCCGAGCTTGGCGGAAACCTGCGCCGCTTCCTGCAAACGCCCAGCTTCCAGGAGATTCGCGACCGAATACATCAGGTTGTGGACATAGTTCCAATCGTTGTCAACTGCAACCTGCTGCGTCCGCATGTAGTTTTCGTCGACAGCTTCCGAAGCGTCGAAGGCAGCTTGAGCACGGGCGTAATCGCCTGTGCGATAGAAGATGTGGCCGGGCATGTGGACCATGTGGCCCGATGCCGGCGCCAGGGAACCCAGAATTTCTGCGCTGTGCAACGCCTGTTCAGGATGCGGGCTCGCTTCGACAGCATGAATCCAGAGATGATTCGCGGCGGAGTTTTGTGGTTCCTGCTGCAGGACCCCCTGCAGCAGTTCGAGCGACTCCTTCTTGCCTTTGCGCGGTTCGCCTTTATCGTCATACCCGTCGTCTACAGCCTCTGACAAGGCTATCCGTGCATTTGTATCGTTCTTATTCTTTTTCACGAGGGTGCGCAGGATTTCAATCTCGCGGTCGAATTTTGTACTCCCCGATCCTGGCTGTCGAATCGCTGCCTCGTGCGCTTCGGCCGCTTCGATGTACAGTCTCTCGCGCTCGGGGACATGCTTTTTCAGCTCGACCGCCTTTGCCAGAGAAGCTGACGCATAGGATTTTGTTTCGCTGTGGTTGAAGGTCTCTGCCTGGTAAAGACCCCAATAGCACATCGCGCAGTTGCCGTCCGCCCGGATCGACTCCTCGAACGCCCGATCGGCTTCGTAGTCCCAAAAGTCGTACAGCAGGTTGAAACCCTGCTCAAACCACATCTGCGCTTCCGGGTTGGCAGTGATCGGAAAGCGCACATTGCCTACGCCTTCAATGTGTTGCGGCTTTGGCAGTTGATCCGGGGGCACGGGATCGCCGGTGTCTCCCATGGCCATCTTCATCTGTCCGAAGGCTGCTCCGGCCTGGAGCAAAAGAACCGCCAGCAACAAAATCCCTCTGCCCATCAGGTTTGTCTTCCTGCCTCCTGCCGCAGGGCGATCCTGCACCAAATACCCAGTGTGAACTAAACTAGAGGGACAAGGGCAGCCCAGGGGCCAACAGAAGGATTATCCATTGATCGCAAGCACTTTAACCAAGATTTTCGGAACCAGCAACGAGCGCGTGGTCAAGCGGATGATGCCCATGGTCCAGGAGACCGGCTCCTTCGAATCTGCCATGCAGGGACTCTCCGACGAGGCCTTGCGCGCCAAAACGGACGAATTCCGCGCCCGCATCGCCTCCCGCCTCGAAGGTATCGACGATCCCGAAGACAAAGCCGCAGAAGAGAAAGCAGCGCTGAACGAGATTCTCCCGGAGGCCTTTGCTGTAGTCCGCGAGGCCGGGCGCCGGGTACTGCAGATGCGCCACTTTGACGTCCAGTTAATTGGCGGCATGGTCCTGCACCAGGGCAAAATCGCCGAAATGAAAACCGGCGAAGGCAAAACGCTGGTCGCCACCCTTCCTTGCTATCTCAACGCTCTCGCCGGCCATGGCGTACACGTGGTCACCGTCAATGACTACCTGGCCAAACGCGACGCCGAGTGGATGGGCAAGATCTACGAATTTCTTGGCTTGAGTGTAGGGGTTATCGTTCACGATCTGGATGATTCCCAGCGCCGCGCCGCCTATGGCGCGGACATTACTTACGGCACTAACAACGAGTTCGGCTTCGACTACCTCCGCGACAACATGAAGTTCGATAAGAACGACTGCGTGCAGCGGGGACACTACTTCGCCATCGTCGACGAAGTCGACTCTATCCTCATTGATGAGGCGCGCACTCCGCTCATCATCAGCGGGCCCACCGACCAGACCACCGACAAATACGCTCGCGTAAATCGCATCATTCCTTCGCTCGAGCAGGGCGAGGAAATTGAGAAAGGCGAAGAGAAAATCCTCACCGGCGACTATGTGGTCGATGAGAAGCACAAGACCATCAGCGTGACCGACGAGGGCTGGGAAAAAATCGAGCAGTTGCTTGGCATCGGTAACATCGCCGACCCCGAGAACTGGGATCTAAAGCATCACGTTGAGGTCGCAGTCAAGGCACATTCGCTCTATCGCCGTGATGTGCAATACGTGGTCAAGGAAGGCGAAGTCATCATCGTCGACGAGTTCACCGGACGCCTCATGCCGGGCAGGCGGTGGAGCGACGGATTGCACCAGGCGATCGAGGCCAAGGAATCGGTCAACATCCGCCGCGAAGACCAGACGCTGGCTACGATCACCTTCCAGAATTACTTCCGCGTCTATAAAAAACTCTCCGGCATGACCGGAACTGCAGAAACGGAAGCCACAGAATTCGAGAATATCTACAAGCTGGATATTGTGGTCATTCCGACCAACAAGCCGATGCGGCGTCTGGAAAACCCCGATGTGGTATTTCGCACCGCTAAGGAGAAGTATTTAGCGGTCGCCGATGAGATCGCGCGCCTCAACGAGTTGAAGCAGCCGGTGTTGGTCGGGACCACGTCCATTGAGAAATCGGAGCTGCTTTCCTCGATCCTGCAGCGCAAAGGCGTAAAGCACGTCGTACTCAACGCGAAATTCCACGAGCGTGAAGCCGAGATCGTCGCTCAGGCAGGCCGTCTTGCCATGGTCACCATTGCGACCAATATGGCCGGCCGCGGCACTGACATCGTGCTCGGCGGGAACGCCGAATTTGCAGCCAAGCAGGAGCTATTGAAGAAGGGCATGGCGCAGGCGGTGAATACCGCTCAGGGCGCTATCAATCCCATGGCTGCCCCCGGCATGGTCCGCTTCTACTACCAGGGGCAGGAGTTCGAGACCCGTCAGGAAACCTGGGATAAAGTCTTCGGGCAGTATGCCGCTGCTGCGGAGCGCGAACACGAAGAAGTGATTACCGCCGGCGGTCTGCACATCGTGGGCACGGAACGCCACGAGTCCCGGCGAATCGACAACCAGCTTCGCGGACGTGCGGGCCGCCAGGGCGATCCCGGCGCATCGCGGTTTTATCTCTCTCTTGAAGACGACTTGATGCGCATCTTCGCCAAGGAGTGGGTTTCGAACCTGCTCCAGCGTCTTGGCATGGAAGAAGGCGTGCCCATCGAGTCTCGCATGATCACCAGCCGCATCGAGGCGGCGCAAAAAGCCGTAGAAGCGCAGAACTTCGAGGCCCGCAAGCACCTGCTTGAGTATGACGATGTCATGAACAAGCAGCGAACTGCCGTGTACGGCTTGCGCAATCAATTGCTTGAAGGCCTCGATCAGAGGGAGTTGATCCTGGAGGATTACGTTGCCACCATCCTCAGCGCCATCATGGACGAGCACGCGCCGGAAGCGATGCATCCCGATCAATGGGACACGAATGGCATGAAGACGCAGCTGCTTGGCCAGTTCGGAATCGACCTGGGGAAGGAAGGTATCGATGTCGACTCCCTCAATCGTCACGAGTTAGGCGAGGCGATCTTCGAGCGTCTGAAGGAAAAATATGCTCTGAAAGAAGCCATCCTGGGCAGCCAGACCATGCGCCTCCACGAACGCATGGTGATGCTCAGCGTGCTCGACGGATTGTGGAAAGACCATCTGCTGAATATGGACCACCTCAAGGAGGGCATCGGGCTGCGCGGCTATGGCCAGCAGGATCCGCTGGTGGCCTACAAGAAAGAGTCCTTCGACATGTTCGAAGGCATGATGGGAAAATTCCAGGAGGACACGGTCCGGTATCTGTTCCTGATGCAGATCGTTGGACCCGATGGGCAGCCGATTACAGAGATGCCTCGACGTCAGGCGCCTGAAATCAGCAGCCAGTCTGTTCCTGAGCCGGCCCCCGCTCTTCCCCAGGCCACATTTGTCCCGGTGGAAAGCAACGGCTCACATCCCGCGCCTGCCAGGCAGCCCGCACGGCCACTCGCGGTTCCGACGCGCGCGCCCTCGACCACCATCGACGCATTGGAAGAGGAGTTCCAGCGCAAGAAGAAACGCGAATTGGAGCAGGCCAGAATGACCGGCGCCAATGGAAGTTCCGATGCGAAAGCGCAGCAACGCAGGACAGGAGAAAAAGTAGGCCGCAACGACCTATGCCCTTGCGGCTCCGGCAAAAAATACAAAAAGTGCCACGGAGCCAGCGAAGCTTAACGTCAGGCGTCTTCTCACCGAAGCGACGTGGAAGCCACGAGTAACCTACCAACTCCCGCCCTTCCGAAACCGCTCCGGAATCTCCTCAAACGTCAGATTATTCGCCGCAGAACCTGTCTGTTCCTTCCAGACCTCGAATATGCGACCGTAACTGAGCGTAATAAACTCATTCTCCGGGATGCCGATCCTGCTCGCGGTAGCGTCAATCCATTCGCTTGGGCCTTCCAGTTCCGCGTAAACCCCCAGCGGAGTTTCGTCGAGGACGCAATGTCCTTTCTCGTCTGACCACTCCGTCCGCCACTTTTCATATACAAAGGCCGGACTGTAGCCGAGGGCCTCGAAGATCTCTCCCATTACCGGGCCGTCCTCGACCAGGGTCTCGGTCTCAACGCGGTTCTTGTGCGGTCCCTCTTCGCTGAACCCGCTGGGAACCCTCTTGTGGGTGACGACCCACTTGTTACCATATTGCCGAATTCGCAGGATCTGCCGTGAGTTGCGTAATTCGCGATCAGGCTTGTCGTACAGCGTGTTGCGTTCGAGCGTGCGCGCGGTGATGCGCCGGAAACCAAGGTCAGCTAATTTCTGCTCCAGCGCCGCGTGATCCTTAACCTTCACCTTGACTTCTGTCTCGATTGCCTGCATGGCCGGAGTCTATATCACCCGGCGTCCCGTGGGAAAATGACACAGGCACAGAGTGACCGAAAAAAACACACTACGAATCGTGATTGATGCCGACGCGATCGATTCGCCAGCGTCCACGGCATCACTACACCGGGCTGCCGAACTGCTGCGCGCTGGCGGCACCGTCGCGTTTCCGACAGAGACCGTTTACGGTTTGGGCGCCAATGCTCTTGACCCTGCCGCGGTGCAATCGATCTTTGAAGCGAAGCAGCGGCCCTCGTGGGACCCGCTGATTGTCCACGTGGCCGACGAAGAGCAATTGGCTCGTGTGGCGGTGGACATTCCCCGCACCGGGCGCTTGTTGATGAAAGCATACTGGCCTGGGCCCCTTACATTACTGCTGCCTAAAAGCCAACACTTACCCGCAATTGTGACCGCAGGCCGGAACCGGGTCGGAGTGAGAATGCCGCGTCATCCGCTCGCCCGCAGGCTGATCGAACTTGCAGGGCTGCCAGTCGCCGCGCCCAGCGCGAACTCCTTCGGCAGAACGAGTCCCACCCGCGCAGAGTTCGTTCTCCAGGATCTCGAGGGGCGAATCGATGCGGTCATCGACTCGGGGGACGCGACCCTGGGGCTGGAATCAACTGTGGTCGATGTTTGCGAGGACCCGCCCATTCTCTATCGCCCCGGGATGGTTACGCTGCGGCAGTTACAGCAGGTGTGTCCCGGCGTGATTGCCTATCGTGAACCGCGGGATAGCAGCACAACGCCGCACGCATCACCAGGTCTTGGCCTCAGGCATTACTCCCCGCGAGCACGCTTGATTCTTCTCGAAAAGTTCGACGAGGCGGAAATGCTAAGCCAGGCTGCGAAATTCAAGAGTGAAGGCGAGAAAGTCGGATTGATGTTGCCAGGTGCTTCCGCCGAGGGCTTGCCATACCACACATTCGTATGGGGCGATCTTCAGGATCAGGAAGAACTCGCCCGGCGGCTATTTTCCGGGTTGAGGGAATTAGATGCAGCGGGAGCAACCGTCATTCTCTGCCCGTTGCCCGAAGAACAGGGCCTCGGGGTTGCGATACGTGACCGGCTCTTTAAGGCTGCCCGTTGATCGGACTCATGTCGCCAGCCTTGTAGAGATACTTGATGCCGGCTTTGTAAATGAGCGTTCTCTGCGAGCCCTGCCGCACCTTGATCACATGACGGTCGTACCACTCAATAAAACCTTCAATTCTTTCCCCGTCTTCCAACAGAAAGACCATCAATGTTCGGCTCTGAATCTGCTTTTGCAGGTAAAACGCTTCCGCATGCGAGCTTTCGCCGCGAGCCGCAGAAGGCTCCCATCGGTTGCGACCCGCAGGGACAGTCGAAACCGACCGCGCACTGTAGCGATTCGCGTCTGTTGGCAGATGGGGACGGATGAGCTTACGTGGACCCGCGGGACTGATGGAAGGCAGAGCCGGCAAGTCAACCGCTTCGTTGCTGCTCTTTGCCTTGACCTGTCGCGCGTCATCGATGCGACGAACCGGAATGGCAGAAGAATCGGGCATGATCTCAGGTGTAGTCTAATCAGTACGATGCAGCATTGCCCATCTGGGTTTCACTGTCAAAATCAGGCGTTATATGTCGCACGTAACGTTCACGAATGGCCAAGTCCAACGGCAAATGCGTCAAGAGAGAGTGAGCGTAGCAAGTTGCGCCGCATTCCCAGTTCCACCTGATCCAGACCCCGAACGGCTCCCTCAATCCAGGCAATGTCGATATTTTCCGAGATGCGGGTCAGTTCGTTGGTTAAATCAATGTTACGAATCAGCTGACGGGCGCCCGCTTTGAGTAGCAGCAAATCTTCCACA
>Ga0335073_10001798_pt1 | contig 28998 bp, 16 predicted proteins | sample Lox_Sample_22_FD_207093 | JGI IMG/M metagenome (GOLD analysis project Ga0335073, IMG submission 207093) | Soil microbial communities from Loxahatchee National Wildlife Refuge, Florida, United States - Lox_Sample_2.2 | ecosystem: Environmental > Terrestrial > Soil > Wetlands | place: USA... | reverse complement strand
CGCAGCTTCGCGAAGCTCGATGAAAGCTGGAAGAATTTTGCGGAATGGGCGGCGGATCGCGACGCGACCGGCGGGAACGCTCTTGCGTCGGTTTCACTGGCGGAAGCGTTGCTGATGGTCACGAGAATGGGCGCGGCTCGGCAAGTGTCTCCCCTGCTGACTCCGTTTGCCCCGGCGGATCAGGGTCTTGCGCCGCGGCTAGATCGTCTTCTTTCCCCCCGCAGCGAATCAACCGCATCCCATCGCGCGCTCGTGGGAGTTTTCAGCGTGGCAATTGCGGCTGCATGCCTTCTCGCGCTTTTCGCCAGCCGTCCCGAAACGCTTCTCTTTGTGCATCAGCTTCTCGAACGGCTGGTTGGCTAGCGACGCGCCAAGCAAATCTCTTCCGACGCAGCGATTCCCGCAGAATTAGAACGTCACTTTTGCTGAAAATTGCATCTCGCGCGGGGGAAGCTGGTTCGTGATTCCCTGCAGAGGCAGACCGAAGCCCGGGCCGGGAGTTGGGCCGTCGCCCCAGGTGCCGCTGTAGCCAACGAAATTCGCGTGATTCAAAACGTTGAAAGCTTCCGCCCGCAAAAGAAGCTGGACGCGCTCGCTGCCGAGATCGAATGGCCGCTCGATGAACGGATCCACACTGTAAATCGCTCCGCCGTGCCCTGTGTTGCGTCCGACGACTACACCGTCGATTACAGGACGATCCGTTGTCGCGCCCGTGTCACCGCTGTTTGTAACTCCCGTGACGATGTTGTAAGGCAGACCGGAGGCGAGCGTAGCAATGCCGCCGATGCGAATTTTTAGCGGAGCGGTGTAAAAGCCGCTGAGCACGAAGCGGTTTCTCTGATCGTAAATCGCATCTCCCTTCTCTTCTTTGCTAGTGAAATTCGGGTCGTTCGGATTCTGGCTCGGGACATCGGGATCGACGTTGTCGATGGCGTGCGACCACGTGTAGCTGGCAAGCATGGTGAAGCTGTTGCGAAAGCGATGGCTCAGGTCCACGTCGAGCGCGTCGTAATAAGCGTACCCGTCGTTCACGTCGCTCTGGATCACGGAGTAGGGCGGCTCGGGATTGGTTGGCGCAGCCGGATTGCAGGTCATGCCGTTCTCGCTGTACCACAGAATCCAGTAAGGGCGCGTGCAGTTGGCGGCCTGCGCCGAGCGAACTTGTCCAGGAGCGGTGCGGACGAACGGCGCAGGCGGGTCGACGTCGAGTGGGCGATTGATTTTCAGCGTGTGCGCGCCGACGTAATCGGCGCTGAGGACCCAATCCGGGACGAGCTCGCGCTGGACGCCGATGGTCCACTGCTCGGTGTAGGGATTCAGCAGCGCGCCCGGATAGCCGATGAGAGCGGACGTGGGGAAGAATTGATTGTAGTAAGCGCTTCTGCCGGGCCGGATATAGAGGCTGCGCAAAGGCGCCACGGCGCCGGGAGGAAACGCTGACAGCGGCGCATCGGCAATGCTCGCAGGAAAACCAACCTGCCCGGGCGCGGCCGTGTAATTGAAAACGCCCGTGGGGCCCGTGAGCGCGTAGTTGGCCTCGGAGTTGTCGACAATCTGGGAGTAATAAATTCCGAATCCGCCGCGGATGACGGTCTTGCCGGAACCATGTAGGTCGTAGGCAAAGCCGACGCGCGGAGCAAAATCCTTCGTCGAGTCGGCGAAGGTCTGGCGCTCGTAGCGGAGGCCGAGATTAATGGTCAGGTCGCGGCGCAGGCGGTAATCGTCCTGCACGAAGAGCGACCACAGCGTGTCGTCGACCGTGTATTCGGCGTTGCCGAAGCTCTGCGTGTAGTTGGCAACGTTGTTGATGTTGTCGAGATAGGCGGGGCTCTCGCACACTACCGCGGCTTCCGTGCACACGTCGTAGACAAACTTGCCCAAATAAATCGGGCCGCCAAATTCCTTGCTGTCGCCGCCGTTATGCGCATGAATCACGTCTCCGCCGAATTTGACGGTGTTGCGGCCTTGCGATGCCGCGAGCGTGTCGCTCACTTCGTACTGCCGATTTTGAAGCAGCGCCGATTGTGAAGTGCCCGACGTAAAGGTGCCGCCGCTCGAAATCGGAACCGAAAATTGCGTGCCGAAAATGACCGGCGAAAACTGTGTGATCGGCGAGGCAAGTTGAAATTGCACGCGCGCTTCGTTCAAAAACGCGGGACTCAGCACGGCGGTCTCGCCGAGGTCTTCCGAATAGGTGCGGCGTTTGAATATGCGGTCGACGCTCGGCAGGCTGCTTCCACCGACGGTCCCATTGGGATTCGTGTCGTAGAAGCTGTCCACGTCGCTGCGAAAAAACAGATTGTTGTTCTGATTGATCTGATGATCGATGCGGAGTAAGGCGAGCCATCCGCGATATCTACCGATGAAATTTCCTGGAGCGATGGGAGAGGTGACCGGTGAAGCGCGGTCCTGCCAACTGTATTCGCCATTGACGGAGAAATGCGTCTTGCCGCTGCCCCCGATTGGGCCGGTGAGGCCCACGGCCGACTGCCAGAGCGTGTCGTTCGTAATATCGTTGCCGCTTGTGGCGTTGGTTGGATTGAAGCCCGATAGCTTCGCTTCGGGCGCGGACGGCCGCCACAATCCCTCGGCATCGCCGTGAAAGCGGTTGCCACCGCTCTGCGTGACGATGTTCACGACGCTCCCGGCCGTATAGCCGTACTCGGCCGAAAATGCGTTGGTCAGGACCGTCATTTCTTCGACAGAGTCAAGGGGAACGTTGGTGAAAATCGTCTGGCGACCCCAGGCGTCGATCGCGTTCGAGCCATCCACCTCAAACCACGTTTGGCGACGGCCCGTGCCGTTCGTCGTGAAAAGGTTTTCGTTCATGAAGACGTCGCCTTGGTTGATCGCCGGGCGGTTCGCGGCGTCGAGCAACGGCAGGTAGGTGATCCGGCGATTCAGAAGAGGCGTTTCTTGCGCCTGTGTGGCGCCGACGTGGATACCCAATTGAGGCTCGTCGGTGCGGACTTCTCCCGCGACTCCGGTGACGGTCACTTTCGTGTCTCCGGCGGCAGGATTGATCTGGAGCATGAGCTGCGCGCTCGAGCCGCCGTCCAGTGTGAGATCGTTTACCTTCGCGTCCGCGAAACCTGCTTTCCGGCCGGTCACGTCGTAGGCGCCTGCAACGGGAAGCCCCGCGAGGACGAAATTGCCGGAGGAGTCCGTGGTAGCCGTGCGCCGCAAGCCCGTCTGCGTGTTTACGGCCGTGATAGCGACGCCCGGAACCGCTGCCTGCGTTTTGTCGAGAACGACGCCGTGAATCGTCGCTGTGTCGGGCGTTTGCGAAAAAAGGGCCGCGGGGACGAAAAGGATTGCGAAGAAAACAGAGAGCCAGGAAACTAATCCGCTTCTTCCAGTCGCCATATCCTGGCAACGCTACCGTAGCACTCGCACTACTACCAGCCATCGTAGTCGTCTGTACAGCACGCTCCCACGGATCACTCATGAGAATCCGACGGGGATTTTCTTATCTCTTGAGAGGAATAAGGTTCACGAATCGGCTGCGGCGGCGTCTTCGGCCCAATCGAAGGAGCGGGTGACCGCTTTCTTCCACAAGCGGTACGTTTCCTCGCGCTTTTTTTCACCCATTTGCGGCGCCCAGGATTGATCGACGGCCCAGTGCGAGCGGAGTTCGTCCGTGTTTTTGAAAAAGCCGACGGCCAAGCCGGCGGCGTAGGCCGCGCCGAGCGCCGTCGTCTCGCTGACGACCGGGCGAAGCACCTTGCGGTTCAAAATGTCCGCCTGGAATTGCATCAGCAAATCGTTGCCGACCATGCCGCCGTCGACGCGCAGCACGTCCAGCTTGATTCCAGAATCGAGCTCCATCGCTTCCACCACTTCGCGCGTTTGAAAGGCGGTCGCTTCCAGGACGGAGCGCGCGAGATGGCCTTTGTTCGAATGGCGCGTGAGCCCGGCGATCACGCCGCGCGCCGTCGCTTTCCAATATGGGGCGTAGAGACCGGAAAAGGCCGGCACGAAATAAACGCCGCCGTTGTCTTCCACGGTCCTCGCCAGCGGTTCGATATCGGAACTTTTCTGAATGATTCCGAGATTGTCGCGGAGCCATTGGACCAGCGCGCCGGTGATGGCGACGCTTCCTTCGAGCGCGTAGTGGGCGGGCTGCTTGCCGAATTTGTAGGCGACCGTCGTCAGCAGACCATATTTGGACGCAACGGGCTTGTCGGCAGTGTTCATCAACAGAAAACACCCGGTTCCGTAAGTGTTCTTGGCTTCGCCGGGCAGCAAGCACGTTTGCCCCACCAGCGCCGCCTGCTGATCTCCCAGAATTCCGGCAATTGGGACGTTGCGGACCGATTCCAATTGCGCGAGGCCGTAGGACTCACTGCTGGAAAGAATTCGAGGGAGAATTTGTTTGGGAATTCCGAAGCAATCGAGAATCTCTTGGTCCCACGCGAGGGTTTCGAGATTCATCAACTGCGTGCGGCTGGCGTTGGTGACGTCGGTGGCGTGAACGCCGCCGTTTGCGCCGCCCGTGAATTTCCAGGTGAGATAGGTGTCGATGTTTCCGAAGAGCAGGTCGCCCGCCTCGACTTGTTCGAAAACCCGTGGCACGTTGGTGAGAATCCAGCGAATTTTCAGACCGCTGAAGTAGGTGGAAAGAGGAAGTCCTGTCTTGCGGCGAAAGCGGTCTTGTCCGCCGGCGCGGGAAAATTCGGCGACGGCGTCTGCGACGCGTGTGTCCTGCCAAACGATGGCGTTGTGCACGGGCTGGCCGGTCTTGCGATTCCAGACGATTGTTGTTTCTCTTTGATTGGTGATGCCGATGGCGGCAAGGTCCTTCGCGCGAAGATTTTTCCGCTGCATCGCTCCCGAGATCACCTCCTCGGTGCGCCGCCAGATTTCTTCAGGATCGTGCTCCACCCATCCGGGGCGGGGATAGATTTGCTTGTGCTCCCGCTGCGCCACGGAAACGATGCGGCCACCTCGATCGAAGACGATGAAGCGCGTGCTCGTGGTTCCCTGATCGATTGCGCCAATGTATTCGGGCATCGGTTCCTTTCTTTCGTCGTAAGTCCGAAAACCTTGGCGACCGTCGTCGCCGACAGGTTCAATCACTCAGCCCGGCCAATTTCCGATATCTGCGGATCTTCTGCACGTACTCGTCCGAGGCGGCTGCTTCCCCCTCGGCGGACCATCCAAACTCTTTGGCGAGGATGGAGGCGACCGCGGGCGCAGCCTCGATCGCGAGGCGCCAACTATAGAGCTGCACGCCCGTGCGGCGGAAAAGGATGTCTTCCACCGTGACTGCCATTTCTTGTCGCGCGCAGTAGGCGACTTCCGCTTTGATGAGCGGCAACTCGGTGATAAGAAGCCCGGATAATCCCGGTTCGCGCGCCAGATCTAACACGCGCAAGGCGCGCATACCGAATTTTCTGGCCAAATGATGCGCCGTCGGTTCCGCCACGCCATACTCGTCCATCAGCCTCTTTGGAAAATCGGGCGTAAAACCTTCCGCTCCCACGAGAAGATGATGTCGCGTGGGGCTCTCCGTCTTCGGCATGCCCAATTGTTCCTGGACGTCGTCGATCGTGTCTTCCGCCATGGCGCGATAGGTGGTCCACTTCCCGCCCATGATGCTGATCAGGCCGCTGCGCAAGTCGATTTCGCGCTCGTCGTCCCGCGCGAGTTTCTTTGTGTCTCGCGATTCGCCGCTGCTCACCAGCGGACGCGCTCCGGCAAAGCTGCTGACGATCTGATCCGGCGCCACGGGCCGCTCGAGATACTTGTTGAGGTGATGAAGCATGTAAGTGACGTCTTCTTTCGTCGCATACAGCTCGTCGTGGACCGAGACTTCCAGCTCCGTCGTACCGACCAGCAAGCGGCCCATCCAAGGCACGACAAAAAGAACGCGGCCGTCTTCCGTCTTCGGAATCAACATCGCGTCGGAGCTTTGCAGCACTTCGAGAGGAAGGAGGATGTGCGAGCCTTTGCTGAGCCTCATGCGCGGCGCAATGCCGGGAGACGCCATTTCGCGGACGGTGTCGGCAAACGGACCGGTGGCGTTGACGAACGCCCTGGCGCGGACTTTGAATTTGTTCCCGGCCAGGACGTCTTCGACTTCGGCGGCCTGCAAACGGCCGCTCGCGTCTTTCTCAAATGCCGTCACGCGGGAATAGTTGAGCGCTTCGCCGCCAGCCTCGACAAACGTTGCAGCCAGCGTGACGTTGTAGCGCGCGTCGTCGAATTGGCCGTCGGCGTAAGCCACGGCCCCGACCAGATCTTCGCGCTTCAGGCCCGGCATGCGGCGCAGGGTTTCGTCCCTCGAGAGAAAATGGCTCGGAAAAATGCTGGCGTCGCCTGAGACCCAGTCATAGATCTTCAGGCCCACGTCGTAATACGCGACGTCGGTCCATTGGAAACACGGCAGGAGAAATTCCATGGTCCGGGAGAGATGCGGAGCGTTTTTGAGCATGCGGATTCGCTCGTGGAGCGCGCGCGTGACCACGTGGTACTGCCCCGGGTCGAGATCCTTTACCGCCTCCTCGAGGTAACGCACGCCGCCGTGCACGATTTTAGTGGATTTGCTCGAAGTGGCTCCCGCGAAATCACCGGCGTCGAGCATGACGGCCTTCAAGCCACGAAGCTGCGAGTCCAGCGCACAGCCGGAGCCCGTGGCGCCGCCGCCGATGACGCACACGTCGAAACCTTGGCCCGCGATGCTTGCCAGCGCTTCCTCTCGGCTCTTCATTGGCATCTCCCCGGCTCGACATGTGTATCACGTTGCTCCCGAGGCCCTAAGAATAGGATGATTTGGCGGTCGACAGCAAAGGCCCGAGAGATCCGGTCCGGGCGGGAGACGGAACAATAGTCATGAGCCATCTGCAATGAGTCATCGCTCCGCCTTTGACAGCATGTTCGCTCCGAAGAGCGTCGCCGTAATCGGCGCGACCGCGCGGGAAGGAAGCGTGGGCCGCACGGTGATCGAAAATCTGAAGGGAGCAGCGTTTCCGGGGAAATTGTATGCGGTCAATCCCAAACATGAGGAAGTTCTGGGACTGCCCTGCCACAAGAGTGTTGCGGAATTGCCGGGAGAAGTGGATCTCGGGGTCATCATCACGCCGGCTCCCACGGTTCCGGGAGTGATCGGCGAATGCGTGAAGGCAGGCGTGGGCGCGGCCGTGGTGATTTCCGCGGGTTTCAAGGAGCGAGGAGACGAAGGAGCGCGGCTCGAACGCGAAATTCGCGAGCAATTGCGGGGCAGCCGGATGCGGCTGATCGGTCCAAATTGCCTCGGCATCATGTGCCCCGCGGCGGGCTTGAACGCGACGTTTGCACACGACATGGCGTTGCCCGGCAGCGTAGCGTTTTTGAGCCAAAGCGGAGCACTCGAAACGGCGATTCTGGATTGGAGCTTGGAGGAGAAGGTAGGCTTCAGCGCGATTGTTTCCACCGGGTCGATGCTCGATGTGGGCTGGGGCGACCTGATCGATTATTTCGGCGAAGATGAATCGACGCATAGCATTCTGCTCTACATGGAATCGGTGGGTGACGCGCGGGCGTTACTTTCCGCAGCCCGCGAAGTGGCGCTGCGAAAGCCGATCATCGTGATCAAGGCAGGGCGTTCGGACGCCGCGGCGCGTGCGGCAACGTCGCATACCGGCGCGCTGACGGGGAGCGATGCGGTGTTCGACGCGGCGGTGCGCCGCTGCGGCGTGCTGCGCGTACAGAGCATTTCGGACCTTTTTTACATGGCGGAAACGCTCGACCGCCAGCCGCGTCCGCAAGGGCCCCGACTGACCATCTTGACGAACGCTGGCGGACCCGGCGTCCTGGCCACCGATGCATTGATTGCAAACGGCGGAGAGATTGCGCCGCTGTCGGATTCTTCCCTGCAAAAATTCAGCGAGTTTCTGTCTCCCAATTGGAGCCACGGAAATCCTATCGACGTTCTCGGAGATTCCGGGCCTGAGGCATACGCGCGGGCGCTGGAAATTGCGATTCGCGATCCGCAGAGCGACGGCTTGCTGGCAATTCTTGCACCGCAAGGAATGACTGATCCCGACCAAGTGGCCGAAAGGCTCGTGCCGTTTGCGAAGTCGAGCGGAAAACCGCTGCTGGCTAGCTGGATGGGCGGAAATCTGGTGGCCAAAGGGATCGCTACGCTGAATCAGGAGGGGATCGCGACGTTTTCCTATCCCGACACGGCGGCGCGCGCGTTCTGTTACATGTGGCGCAACACATACAACTTGAAAGCAATTTACGAAACGCCGGAATTCGCCGAGGAAATCAAGGAAGGTGACGATTCGGTCGAAGCGGTTCACAGAATACTCGAAGAGGCGCGCAGCGCGGGACGCACGTTGCTGAGCGAGGCTGAGTCGAAACAGATTCTCGGACGCTACGGGATTCCCGCAGTCGACACGCGCGTGGCGCGTACTGTGGATGAAGCGGCGACGCTCGCCCAGTCGATCGGATTTCCCGTTGTGCTGAAAGTACATTCGGAGACGATTGCGCACAAATCCGACGCTGGCGGCGTGCGGCTGTACCTGCGCGATGAGCGCGCGGTCCGCGACGCGTTTCGTGAAATCGAAACGTCCGTTCGCGAAAAAGCAGGCGGCGGAACATTTCAGGGCGTAAGCGTGCAGCCGATGGTGAACCTGGACGGATACGAGCTGATTCTGGGCAGCAGTGTCGATCTACAATTTGGGCCGGTGATATTGTTCGGCACCGGTGGAACGCTTGTGGAAGTCTACGGGGATCATGCGCTGGCTCTGCCGCCGCTGAACGCGACGCTCGCGCGGCGGTTGATAGAGCAGACTCACATTTTCGGCGCGCTGAAGGGCGTTCGCGGCCGCCGTGGCGTGAACCTGGGACTGCTGGAGAGAATTTTGGTGCGCTTCAGCAAGCTGCTGGTGGAGCAGCCGGCGATCAAAGAGATCGATGTGAATCCGCTGCTGGCGTCAGCGGAAGAAATCATTGCGCTCGACGCGCGCGTCGTCTTGTATGCGGCAGACGTAACGGCGGAGCAGATGCCGAAGCCGGCGATTCGGCCATATCCGACGAAGTACGTGCGCCGATGGGCTACGAAATCGGGCGTTCCGGTGCTGATCCGTCCGATTCGCCCGGAGGATGAGCCGCTGCTGGTGAAATTTCACGCGGAGCTTTCGAACACGACTGTCTATCTGCGCTATTTCCACATGATGAGCCTCGACGCGCGCGTGGCGCACACGCGGCTGCTGCGGCAATGCTTCATCGACTACGACCGCGAAATGGCACTGGTGGCGGAGTTCAACAATCCGCAAAGCGGCGAGCGCGAAATCTGGGCCGTGGGGCGCCTGACGCGCACGCACGACAGCCGCGAAGCGGAGGTCTCCGTGCTGGTGACGGACAAGCATCAGAAAGAAGGCCTCGGAACGGAATTGGTGGGGCGGCTGATCGAGATCGGGAGGGATGAAAAGCTCGAACGAATCGTCGCAAACATACTGCCGGAAAACGCGGGGATGAATTCGCTCGGGAGGCATTTCCATTTTCGCTCTGTCCCTTCGCTCGATCCGGGAACGATCACGGTGGCCCTCGATCTGTAGCCGCCTTTCCGCGTTGTGACTCACATCACAATCCAGCGTGACCACGCGCCTAGGGTGGGCCCGGCGAGTCTGATATTCCATCGTTGGTGAAAGGAGGCCGCCATGATTCCAGTCCAAACAGAAGTTGCAACAAGGAAAGCGGCGATAGAGAAAGATGTGAGAACACTCGAGCCCGAGCAGCCCGTTGACACACTGCCACGGGGACGGAAGAGCGGCGGGAACGGGGCGGCAAGAGAGTCCAAAGGCAAGGAAGCGAAGAACCCTGCGGGGCGCAGTGCGACAATTCCGATCAAGAATATTTTGTTCCTGACGGATTTTTCGGAATCGTCGGAGGCGGCGCTGCCGTTTGCGGCGAGCATCGCGAGGGGGTACGGGGCGCGCGTGGTTGCCATGCACATATTCCTGCCAACGCTATACATTTACACACCACCGGGAGCGATTCCGGCCACCATCGGCGCGGAAGAGGAGCAGGTGAGCGCGGCGATGCAGAGGCTCGAGTCGCAACTGAGCGGTGTGGACCACGAGACGGTGGTGCTGCGGGGCATGGAAGTGTGGCCGGCGGCGCGGGAGGCGATCGAGCAGTACGAGATCGACCTGATCGTGCTCGGGACTCGCGGGAGAACCGGCGCAGACAAGCTCCTGCTCGGGTCGGTGGCGGAGGAGATCTTCCGGCGGTCGCCGGTGCCAGTGCTGACGATCGGGCCGGAAGTGCGCGGCGGAGCACATGCGGGCGGAATCTTCCACCGCGTGCTGTTTGCCACGGACTTCACGGAAGCGTCGCTGGCCGCGGCGCCGTACGCGCTATCGCTGGCTCGGGAGAACCAAGCGCGGCTGCTGGTGGTGCACGTGATGCGGCATCCAGACAAGAAAACGAAAAAAGACGAAAAACGGTTTGAGATGACGGTGGCGGAAGCAATCCATAAGATGTACGACTCGATTCCAAAGGACGCGGAGCTTCCCTTCCCCGCGGAAGTCTTTGTAGATTATGGAGAGCCGGCAGAGCGGATCGTCGAAACGGCGAAGGAGCGCGGAGCGGACGTGATCGTTCTAGGCGTTCGGGACGCTGCCGGACGGATGGGTGCGGCAACGCATCTGGACCGGCCGACGGCGCATAAAGTGGTGGCACATGCCGGGTGCCCGGTGCTGACAGTGCGGCAATAGGCGATTTTCCGACGTGCCGCGAGGAATAGTTGCCTAGGCCAGCGGGTGCCGGAATACCCGCGATTAGAATCGTTGTTTTGCCGGGTTTTGTGGGCATTTTGAAGATTTCTAATCGCGTGACCCGCGATTAGAAATGCCAGGAATGTCGGTTCGGATGCGGAACGACTGGGATGCAGGAGGAGGGTCCTGGTACGCAAGGCAGCGCTGAGCGGTTGGAGCAAGACGGGGTGCTGAAGGCGCTCGACTAAGGTTGTGAAACTGTTCCACCTCTGCATCGCGCAATGACCTCGATGGAGGCTAGCACGACGCGGGGATAAGGTGTAAGAGCAAAAGGTACAGAAAAGGTACAAGGCATACGACTCGACGATCGGACAGGTGCACCCTTCAGGGACAGTTCTAGAACTGGCCGAATGAACAGAATGGACAGGAGCCAAAGAGGGGCGCCGAGAGGTTCCAATCGCATTGGGTTCGGAGGACGATACTGAGGCGGAAGTGAACCTGTTTCGGTTTGGCACAAAAGACTCTGAGAAAACGGGCAAAGAGCAAGCTCACAGACTCTGAAAGCGGAGCGCTGTGGATGATTCATCCTTCCATTAAAATTGCCTGCACTAAATTCTCCGCAAGACTGACTACCTCCTAACGAATAACCGCGAAAAGGACGATACAAAGACACGTGGACGCGTCGGCCTGGCTCGTGGGGCGCGCAGGAAAGGCGTGCCGCCATCCGGGCACAAAACGCGAATCCGGCGAATCGGACCGTGCGGCGTGGTTTCGTTCTTGCGCGCGGGCACCGGCGCTTCACAGACGAAAGAGACGATGAGCGACAACGAAATCGTTCAAGAGTTTCTGGCAGAGAGCTACGAGGACCTGGACCGGCTGGACCGGGAGCTCGTGGGGCTCGAGAAAGACCCGCGGGACAAGAACGCGCTGGGGAGTGTCTTCCGGACGATCCACACGATCAAGGGAACGTGCGGATTTTTGGGCTTTGGGAAGCTGGAAAAGGTGGCGCACATCGGAGAAAACCTGCTGACGCTGCTGCGCGAAGGACAACTGCTGCTGAATCGGGAAATTACGACTGCGTTGCTGAGCATGGTCGACGCCATCCGGCAAATGCTGGCTGAAATTCAGGCGAGCGGAAGCGACGGAGACGAAGAATATCTGGGGCTCATGGAGACGCTGACCAGGCTCTACAAGAGCGGCGCGGCCGGGAGAGGGGCAACCGGAGCGGCAAAGCCGGAAGAGTCTGCGAAGGCGGAAAACGGCAGTGCAGCTCCCGCGAAGGAACCGTCCGCGCCTCCACAGAAAGCCGAAAGCGCGTTCACAGAAAAGAAGATTGAGAAGGAGGAAAGCGGCGGCGCGCCGGCGATGGAGAAATCAACCGCGGGAGACGGCGCGAAGCATCGTCCCGTGGCCGGAAAGATCGGCGGAGTGCTGGTGGAAAGAGGGGTAGTGCAGGCAGACAAGATTGCGCTGGCGCTTGAGGCGCAGGAGAAGGGGGACAAGAGAAAAATCGGAGAGATTCTGGTCGCGCTGGGATTCGCCAAGCAGGAAGAGATCAACGCTGCTGTACAGGTGCTGGAAGCGCGCGCCAAGGAAGTGGCGCCGGAGACGATCCGCGTCGGCGTGAACCTGCTGGACAATCTGATGACGCTGGTGGGCGAACTGGTGCTGGCGCGGAATCAATTGCTGCAATTTTCGAACGAATTCGAAAACGCGGGGCTGCAAGGCGTGTCGCAAAGGATGAACCTGATCGCCACGGAGCTGCAGGAACAGGTGATGAAAACGAGAATGCAGCCCATCGGAAACATCTGGAGCCAGTTTCCGCGGACGGTGAGAGACGTGGCGGTGAGCTGCGGCAAAGAAGTGCGGATTGAGATGGAAGGCAAGGAGACCGAACTCGACAAGACGATCATCGAGGCGATCAAGGACCCGCTGACGCATCTGGCGAGGAACTCGGTGGATCACGGCATCGAGCTGCCGGAAGAGCGCGTGAAGGCGGGAAAGGAGCGCACGGGGCGGCTGATCCTGCGGGCGTTCCACGAAGGCGGGCAGGTGAACATCGAAATCAGCGACGACGGCGCGGGGCTGAACCGGGAACGGATCCGGCAAAAGGCAATCGAGGGGGGCCTGACGACGGTGGAACAAGCTTCGCGCATGTCGGACCGGGAAATGTACAACATGATTTTTCTGCCGGGATTCTCGACGGCGCAAAAGGTGACGAACGTCTCGGGCCGCGGCGTGGGGATGGACGTGGTCAAGACGAACGTCGAAAAAATCGGCGGCACGGGGGACGTGCACTCGAAGGCGGGCCAAGGGACGACGGTGCGAATCAAGATTCCGCTGACTCTGGCGATCATTCCGGCGCTGGTGGTGACGTGCGCGAAGGAAAGGTTTGCGATTCCACAGGTGAATTTGACGGAACTGGTGCGCGCGGACAGCGGGGTGACGAACCGGAGAATCGAAATGGTGCATGGCGCGCCGGTGTACCGGCTGCGGGGGCGGCTGTTGCCGCTGGTCTACCTGGGCCAAGAGCTGAGGCTGGCAGGCCGCGTGGAACAAGGCAACGACCAGGACGGAGGCGTGAACATCGTGGTGCTGCAAGCAGGAGAGAGGCAATTCGGGCTGGTGGTGGATGAAATCAACGACACGCAGGAAATCGTGGTGAAGCCGCTGCGGAAGCAACTGAAGCAAATCAAGACGTTCGCCGGAGCCAGCATCATGGGAGACGGAAAAATCGCGCTGATTTTGGACGTGATGGGAGTGGCGCAACGGTCAGGAGTGATTTCCGAAGTGCGGGACCGGGCGCTGGCGGAGAAGGCCGCCGAACTGGGGGAGAAGAAACTGGAGACGCAGACGTTTTTGCTCTTCGCAGGACCTGACGACGCGCGCATGGCGCTGCCAATCGGAACGCTCGACCGGCTGGAAGAACTGCCCGCTTCGCAGGTGGAGGAGTCAGGAACGCAATGGGTGGCGCAATACCGCGGACGCATCCTGCCGCTGATTCATCTGGGCTATGCGATGGAGGAAAGGAGGAGCTCGAGAAGGCGTCCGAAACCCGGCGACGCGGAGAATGGAAGCGGATACCAGGTGCTGGTCTGCCACCACGAGGGATCGAGAGTGGGGATCATCGTCGAGCGGATTCTGGACATCGTGGAGGACGCGGCGGAAGTGAAGTATCCGGCGAGCCGGCCGGTAGTGCTGTATTCGGCGGTGATCAGCGGGCGAGTGACCGAATTGGTGGACATCCCGGCAATCCTCCAAGGCGCGGGCATGAAAGGCAGCGAACGGATCGACCACGCGGAAGTGACGAACTGAGCCATGGCACAGACATCGCAATACTGCACGTTCTATCTGGACAAGTTGCTGTTCGGGATCGAACTGCGCGGCGTCCAGGAAGTGCTGCGGTTCGTGGAAATGACACCGGTGCCGCTGGCTGCCGGAGAGGTGAGCGGGCTGATCAACCTGCGGGGGCAGATCGTGACAGCAATCGATTTGCGGCGGCGGCTGGAGCTGGAGGAAAGGCCGAAGGAGATGCTGCCGGAAAACGTGGTGGTAAGGCGACGCCCATTGTGGATGAGAGCACGAAGACACTGGGAGAAATCGCAGAATCGTTCGATACGTTAGTGCAGCAGAACAAGGCGGATATCAATGCAGCGAGCGTTTCAATGATGTGGACAATGGGAATCACATCCGTGCTCGCTCTCGTCCTTGGCACGTTCGTCGCCCTCTATCTGAGCCGGAAGGTGTCTCAGGCCGCGCCTTCGGTGCTGGTGAAGGCGGAAGCAATCGCGGCGGGAGATTTGACGCTCGCGGAACTCAAGCTTCAAAGCGAAGACGAGCTCGGTGATCTGACCAAGGCCGTGAACAAAATGAATGACAGCCTAAAGAACATGATTGTCGCCATTGTCGAGAATGCCGAGCACGTGGCCGCCGCCAGCGAAGAGTTCTCGGCGACGAGCCAGCAGATTACTGCCAATTCCGAAGAGACCACCGCTCAGGCCAACACTGTGTCGGCCGCCACCGAACAGGTGTCACGCAGCCTGCAAACCGTCGCGACCGGTGCCGAAGAGATGAGCGCCACTATCAAGGACATCGCCAAGAATGCCTCCGAGTCCGCCCGCGTCGCCGCCGATGCCGTCAAGACCGCGCAGACCACCAACGCCATCGTCTCGAAGCTGGGTGATTCAAGCGCCGAGATCGGGCAGGTGGTGAAAGTCATTACTTCGATCGCGCAGCAGACGAATTTGCTGGCGCTCAACGCGACCATCGAGGCTGCTCGTGCCGGTGAGGCCGGCAAGGGCTTTGCCGTGGTCGCCAACGAAGTCAAGGAGCTGGCCAAACAGACCGCCAAGGCCACAGAGGACATCGGCCAGAAGATCGGGGCGATTCAGGAAGACACGAAAGGCGCCGTCGAAGCCATTGCGGCAATCAGCGAGGTCATCAACCATATCAGCGACATTTCCAACACGATTGCCACGGCGGTGGAAGAGCAGAGCGCGACGACGAACGAGATGACCAGGAACGTGACGGAAGCGGCCAAAGGCTCCGGAGCGATTTCGGAGAACATCAGCGGGGTGGCGCAGGCGGCGCAGAGCACGTCGTCGAGCGCGCACCAGACGCAGAAGGCGGCATCGGACCTGGCGCAGATGTCGACGCAACTGCGGAGGCTGGTGGATCAATTCAAAGTCGAGGGGAACGGCCAAGTGAAACACGCGGCACTTTCGGGCCAACGCGCCGCCTGATCCAGAGGAGTTTGCCAAGAGCGAGATGCGGTCCTCGCGGATCGCAGATTCAAAGTGTGTCAATTGAATATCCGGAGCGAGCCCTTCCCTCCATCCGGGAAATCGTCGGTGCGGCGCCCGTGGCCGTTATCGGAGGTGAGGGCATGAGAATTCACCGGTGGATTTTCTGCGCGGTGTGCCTACCAATTGTTTTGGCGCCAAGCGCAGCGAGCCAGGGCCGAAACGGGACGACGACCTCCGCCGCCAGCAGCGACACAGCCAGCGGAGCCAAGGCCGCGAGTCCACCTGCAGCCACCGCCGAGAACAAACCCGCACGATCCGAGATCGATTCTCTGCAAAGCGAGATCGAGGAATTGCGCGATTTGATTTCTTCGCAGTCGAAGAAAATTCAGGCGCAAGACGAATCGCTGCGAGCGGATGAGGAGCGCGTGAATGCGCTGCAGGCGGAGTTGGTGAAAGCGACAAACGGGATGATCGCCGCCGGCCCCGCAGGCAGCGCCGCTGTCTCCATGCCGGCTGGACAGCCAGCAGCGGAGCAGGAGCCACCCGCACCGACCGTGATTCCTGCGATTGCACCCATCCGTTTCCTTCCGGTGGGCGGCGTCAAGAGAGAGTCGCTCAAGCCTGCGTTCGAGGTGGGAGGGGTGCGCGTCACGCCCTACGGATTCATCAAAGCGACTTTCATCCACGACAGCTCTTCGCCGAGAGGGGACGATTTTCCGCTGCCTGGATTTTTGGGGGACACCGGGCCGACAGCATCGCCCGAATTTCATATCAAGGCGCGGTCGAGCCGGCTCGGCAGCAATTTCGAATGGATCGATCCTTCGTCGAAGGTCACGATTACGGGGAAAGTCGAGATGGACTTCGAGGGAAATTTCTCACGGGTCGACAATCGAAACCTGTCCTCGATCCGGTCCAGCGCGCCCTCGATCCGGCTCGCGTACGGCCGCATCGACTACAAGGTGAACAACCGGGACACATTTTCGACGTTGTTCGGGCAAGACTGGACTCCGTTCAGCTCATCGACGCTGCCGAACTTATTGGAGACAACCGGGCTCGGCATCGGATTCGGGGTGCTTTGGGAGCGGGATCCGCAGATGCGCTTTGGATGGACGCACGACATGGGCGGTTTTCAGGTGATGAACGAATTCGCGGTGGTCCTTCCGGCGTCGGGGGACACTCCGGCGGCCACGGACATCGTGAATCAGCTTGGGTACGGCGAGCGGCAAGGGGCTGATTCGGACCGCCCGAGCTTGCAGGACCGCATCGTCTTCCAGTGGCAACTGGATCACGCGCCGGGTGTGGTGCCGGCGCAGATCATTTTGAGCGGAGAGCAAGGAGCGCGGGAAGCGATTGTATTGAAATCGGCGGTGCCGACAGCTTACACGGGAGCGTTTCCAACGGGCGCAACCGTGAGAAGCGAGACAGACGGTTGGACGGGAGAATTTCAATTGCCGACACGCTACGCCACGCTGATTGGGAAATATTACGGCGGAAGCGACCTTCGGTGGTTTTTCGGCGGGCAGCTTTTCTCGAATTTCAACGACACGGCGCGGCTGACGGGAGTCGCGACGGCGTCTTCGACGGACGGCGCGTCCACGGTTGCGTTCGGACTGAATGGCAGCGGCGTGGCTGTCGTTGCGCCACAGCGGCCTGTGCGCGCCGCCGGGGGATTCGTCAGCCTAGGGCTGCCGATTTCGCGAATCCTGGGAGCGGACCCGGAAGGGCGCAACATGGGCTGGACGGCGTATTTCACGTATGGAGACGACCAGGCAAAGACGAGAGATTTGCTTCGGCTGGAACCGGACGGCTCACGCCAGCGCAGCGACATGACGGTCGGGACTGTCTATTACAAGCTGAACAAATGGGTGTCATTCGCTTTCGAGGAATCGCTCTACCGCACGCGCGCGAATACGGCGGCCGCGGGACTGCCTTTGTTCATGGGGCTGCCCTCGCACGAGTGGAAGGATATTCGTTCCGAGGGCGGGACGATTTTTTCGTACTAAGCGACTCGATGACACCGACATAATTCCCGGACTCGGAGCTGTCTTAGAGATGGCGATCGTCACGCAAACGCCAGGCGCAGGAGTGGACTCGCCCAAGCCTGGAGAGCCGCTCGATCCTGCGTTCCGCCAGATTCGCGACCTGGTGTACAAAGTTTCGGGAATCTATCAGGCGGAGGACAAGCTGTATCTGCTGGCGGATGGATGCGCGCGGCGGATGAAGAGCACGTCGGTGAGGAGCGCGCAGGAATATTGGGACTACCTGACGAGCCATTCGAACCGCGATATCGAATTGCGGCAACTGTTGAACGAAATCACGATCGGCGAAACGTGCCTGTTCCGCAGCCAGCCGCAAATCGAAGCGCTGCGCAAGACGATCCTGCCGGAATTGACCGCGGACAAGACAAAGCAACTGATCAAGAGACTGCGGGTATGGAGCGCGGGGTGTTCAACGGGAGAAGAGGCGTACACGCTGGCGATGGTGCTGCTGGAGGAAAGCGAAGGACGGCTGAAGGACTGGCACTTCGAGATTGCCGCAACGGACTTGAACGAGCGGTCTGTAGAGACGGCGAAGGCGGGGAAATATGGAGACTACGCGCTGCGGAATACGACGGACTATTACAAGAGGAAGTATTTCGTGCCAGCGGCAGAGGGAAAACTCGAGGTGCGTCCGGAAGTGAAAAAGCTGGTGACGTTCAACCGGCTGAACCTGCAGGACGATTCAAAGATGCTGTTCATGAAGGGCATCGACATCATTTTTTGCTGCAACGTGCTGATTTATTTTGACGGACCTTCGAAAACGCGGGTGATCATGCACTTCTTCAACAACCTGAACATGGGCGGATACTTCTTTCTTGGGACGTCCGAGTCGTTGGTAAAGCTGGACACGAAATTTCACTTGGTGCATTTCCCAGGAACAATCGCGTACTGGAAAGCCGTTCCAAAACCAGCGACAGCATAAGAACGGTGAAGGCGCCGCAGCGGCGTGTTTTGCTTTTTAAGCGGCAGAGAAGAGATTCGTGTGCGCAGACCAATTGACAGGCTTTGCGCGCGCGTGATTGAATCCGCATTCCGCAGTGGACGAAAGTGGACAGAAGTGGACAGAAGTTGCAAAAGCGAAACGAGATCCCATGAAAAAGGTGATTCTGGACTGCGATCCCGGCCATGACGACGCGCTGGCGATGCTGCTGGCGCACGCCCACCCGAGCGTGGAGCTGCTGGCCGTGACGACGGTGGCGGGAAATCAGGTTCTCGAGAAGGTGACGCAGAACGCGCGGAAAGTGATGACCGTGGCGGGGATCCGCAACACGCTGCTGGCGGCGGGAGCAGACCGGCCGCTGGTGAAAGGGATCGATCCGGGAGAATACATTCACGGAGTGACGGGCCTCGACGGTTACGATTTTCCCGCGCCGACGGTGGAAGTGGACAAACGCCACGCAGTGGACCTGATCATTGAGCTGTGCCATGCGCACGAGAAAGTCACGCTGATTCCCACCGCGCCGCTGACGAACATCGGGATGGCGCTACGGAAAGATCCAAGGATTTTGGAGAAAATCGAAGAGATTGTGCTGATGGGCGGAGGGGACGGGCGCGGGAACCGGGAGCCGCTGGCGGAATTCAACATCTGGCAGGATCCGGAAGCGGCGGACATTGTGTTCCGTTGCGGAGTGCCGGTGACGATGGTGGGGCTGAACCTGACGCATCAGGCGAAGGCGACGCCGGACGTGATGAAGCGGATTGAGGCGCTGAATAGCGAAGTCTCGAGGATGGTGCTCGGCCTGCTTGCATTTTTCCGGTCGACATACGAAAAGCATTACCAGTTCGATGCGCCGCCGATCCACGACGCTTGCGCAGTGGCGCGAGTGATCGATCCGGAAATCGTGAAATGCGAATTCGTGAATGTGTCGGTCGAACTGAAGGGGACTTATACATGCGGCGCGACTGTGTGCGACATGTACGGAATCACGGGGCGCGAAGCGAATGCGAACGTCGCCACGGTGCTGGATAAAGAGAAATTCTGGAATTTGATGATTGGCGCGCTGGCGACTTACAGGTAGCTGATCTGCACCAACCCATTTTCATAGGCTGGCAATCGAAGCCTTCTATGGCTGCGATCTCATCAAGCGTGCTATCAGAGCCCTTTCCAGGCGACGAAGGCGGAGCCGCGGAGGGGGCAATCCTGATTGAGAACCAGGTGAATGGGGATCTGGGCGAGAAAATCGCCCAGCTTTTCTTTTTGCTTCGCGGCGGCGACGAAACAGCCGTCCTTCATCTTCGGCAGGATTTTCAGGGCGATGCCGCCAGCGATATAGATGCCTCCACGGGCGACCGCGCGCAAGGCGAGGTTTCCCGCTTCCGAGCCGTACATCTCCACCCAAAGATTCAGCGTGTTCACGCAGACGGGACACGTCTTTTCAAGCGCCTGGCGGGTGATTTCCGGGGCGACGTCCTGAGCAGGATCGTCAAATCCGGGATGGCGCACGGAGGGGTCGAGGAATTCATGGACAAAGCGAAAGCCACGGCCGGAGAGAATGATTTCGACGCTGACAAATTCCTCGCGTTCCTTCATGAACTTCCAGAGATCGGCTTGCTGCGAAGTGTGGGGCGCGAAATCGGCGTGCCCTGCTTCCGTGGCCATCGGAACGTGCTGCTTCCCATCCCAGAACAGGACGCACTGGCCCATGCCGGTGCCAGCGGCGATGACGGCGGCATTCACCTGCGGCGCTGGAACACCTTTATCTAGCGTTTCGACGTCTTCGGGTTCGAGGACCCCGATGCCGTATCCCCAGGCTTCGAGGTCGTTGAGAAGGCGCACGCGATTCAAGCCAAGGCGCTTGGCCATGACCGCGCCATCAACGATCCAGGGAATGTTGGTGGCGTGGACACGATTGTTGACGACGGGTCCAGCGATTCCGAATGCGGCGCCGGTGATGGACGCGCCCGTAAATTTTGCGAAGTCGGCGACGATTTCCTCGAGACCCGCATGTTCGCCACTTCCGTAGCGCTTCTCCGTCGTGCGGACGAGCTTTCCGCCCTGAAAGTCATAGAGCGCCAGGTTAGTCTTTGTGCCGCCGATGTCGCCGGCCAGAATCATCCTTGCCTCCGAAATTGCGATTGAACTTGGGTGTTGAGCGCTCTCGATTACGAGGCCTTCTATACAATTTCCGACGGAATCCTACAAGTGGCGCCAGCGAATGCCTTCAGCGGCCGTGAGATCGTCTGCGGCGCGCGGTCCCTGGCTACCCGCAGGATAGTTGGGGAACGGCGGCGGAGAGGCGCTCTGCCAGGCTTGCAGGATCGGGTCGACCAGAGCCCAGGCGGCTTCGACGCTGTCGGCGCGGTCGAAGAGCGTGGCGTCGCCTCGGATGCAATCGTTGATGAGAGTGGCGTAGGCGCTGCGCGAGCCGCCGCCGAACACCTGCCGGTAGCGAAAATCCATGGTGACAGGCTGGATGTGCATTTGCCCGCCGGGAGATTTTGCGCCGAAAGACAGAGAAATGCCTTCGTCCGGCTGGATATTCAGGACGAGCGAATTGTATTCGAGCGTCTCGCCGCGAAAGACGCGGTGCGGGGCCTGGCGGAAGCGGATGGCGACTTCGGTCTGCGGGCGCGCGAGGCGCTTGCCGGTGCGGAGATAGAAAGGAACGCCGCTCCAGCGCCAGTTGTCGACGAAGAGCTTCATGGCGACGAAGGTTTCGGTGGGCGAGTCGGGCCGGACACCAGGCTCCTGCCGGTAGCCGACGACAGATTCCTCGTCAATCTGGCCGGGACCGTATTGGCCGCGAACAACAGATTTCCAGATTGTCTCCGGAGTGAATGGGCGAATGGATTCGAGGATTTTAATTTTTTCGTTGCGAACCGAACTGGCGGTGAAGGTGGCGGGCGCTTCCATGGCGACGAGAGAGGTGAGCTGGAGGACGTGGCTCTGAATCATGTCGCGCAGGGCGCCGGCGGATTCGTAAAAGGCGGCGCGGCTTTCCACACCGAGCGATTCGGCGGCGGTGATCTGGATGTGGTCGATGAAGTTGCGGTTCCAGAGAGGCTCGAAAATGCCGTTTCCGAAACGGAAGACGAGCAAGTTCTGGACGGTTTCCTTGCCAAGGTAGTGATCGATGCGGTAGACCTGCGATTCGTCGAAAACCTGAAGCACCTGGCGATTGAGATCGATGGCCGAAGCGCGATCGCGGCCGAAGGGCTTTTCGATGATGACGCGCGTCCAGGATTTGTCGTTCTTGGGCTTGGCGAGGCCGGCCCTGCCGAGCTGTTCGATGATTTTCAGATAAATTTCAGGAGGGACGGCAAGATAGAAGAGACGGTTGCCGCCGAGATTGCCTTCGCTATCGAGCTGGTCGAGGCGAGCGGCGAGCTTTTTGTAGGCTTCGGGATCGTCGTAGTGGCCGCTGAAATAGCGGAGCTGGGCCAAGAATTCATGATGGGACGAGGAATCGCCGTCCTGGGATTGCGGGAGAAACTCGGTGGAAACTTCGCGAAATTTGTCGTCGGACATTTCCGTGCGTGCATATCCGAGCAGACGGAAGCGAGGTGCGAGGCAGGCGTGAATGGCGAGATCGTAGAGAGCCGGAAGGAGCTTGCGCTTGGCGAGATCTCCAGAGGCGCCGAACATCACGATCACACAGGGTTCGTTGGGAACTTCACAGTAGTAACCATCGGAGCGAGGCGACGAGAGTTCTTCCACGATTTTGGCTGTCACAGGTGGTCTTCTCCACTGCCAGGATGTCTCGAGCGTCCGGCGCGTGCAGATTTTTCAGATGGACTTATAAAGCGTACCATACTCCCGGCGTTCCCTCTCCGGTCCAACTGAGGAACGGGCACCCGGAAGCACGCGCTGCGAGTGACAATCTTGTCGGTGATTCCCGCCGCCCGGCGCCGTTCATTGGGCCAACTGGAAATTACGGCTTGCTTGCAGTATCTTGAACACAGAGACATTTTTCCGGGAGGGCCCATGGCCGACGAGAAATCTTCGAGCGCAGGACAGACCAGCACTCAGACGGTGCGCATGGTTCACTGCGTGAAGTTCGGGCGGGAGATGCCTGGGCTCGACCGAGTGCCATGGAAGGGCGAGCTGGGTCAGCGCGTATACGACAACGTGTCGAAGGAAGCGTGGAAGCTGTGGGTGGAGCACTCGAAAATGCTGATGAATGAGTTCCGGCTGAACCCGCTGGACCCACGGTCGCAACAGATTATGGGCGAGCAGATGGAGCTGTTCTTCTTCGGCGACGGATCGAAGGTGCCGGAAGGCTACGTCGCACCAAAGCACTAGTGGCGGCCGGATGGAGCGAAGGGCGGCTGAAACAACGCGCCGCTGAATTCGCTCCTGACTGATTTCCCTTCCCTGGTCTCTTTTGCGCGAGCATCGCTGCGCGCCTGCGCTAGAATAGCGTGCAGAGAAGAGAGGAGATACTTTCTTCATGACCCCGGCATCCAAGAATTCCTATTCCGCCCGCAAGGAACTTCGAGTTGGCAGCGAATCGTTCGACATTTTTTCTCTGCAGGCGGCCGAGCGCTCCGGGGCCGGAAACGTCTCACACCTTCCTTTTTCACTGAAAGTTCTCCTCGAAAATTTGCTGAGGCATGAGGACGGACGGTTCGTTCATGCCGAAGACATCCGGGCGCTGGCTTCCTGGGAGGCGGGATCGGCTGCGGAAAAAGAGATTTCGTTCATGCCGGCGCGCGTGCTGCTGCAGGACTTCACGGGCGTGCCGGCTGTCGTGGATCTGGCAGCGATGCGGCAGGCGATGCGGATGCTGGGAGGCGATCCGAAAAAGATCAATCCGCTGCTACCTGCGGAATTGGTAATCGACCATTCGGTGCAGGTGGACAAATTCGGCGCGGCGGGCGCGTTTGCGTTCAACGCCGAGATGGAGATGCAGCGGAACATCGAGAGGTATGCCTTTCTCCGCTGGGGACAAAAGAGCCTGCACAATTTTAAAGTGGTTCCTCCGGACACAGGAATCTGCCACCAGGTGAATCTGGAATATCTGGCGCGCGTGGTTTTCCAGGCGAAGCAGGACGGGAAAGCGGTGGCGTTCCCGGATTCTCTGGTCGGCACGGATTCGCACACGACGATGGTCAACGGGCTGGGCGTGTTTGGATGGGGTGTCGGAGGAATTGAGGCGGAAGCGGCGATGCTGGGACAGCCACTGTCGATGCTGATTCCAGCCGTTGTGGGATTCAAGCTGCACGGGCGGCTGCCGGAAGGAGCGACGGCGACGGATCTGGTGCTGACCGTAACGCACATGCTGCGCAAGAAGGGCGTGGTCGGAAAATTCGTGGAGTTTTACGGAACGGGGCTATCGAGCTTGACGCTTCCCGACCGGGCGACGATCGCGAACATGGCGCCGGAATATGGCGCGACGATGGGATTCTTCCCGGTGGATGCCGAGGCGCTGGCCTACCTGCGGTTCACGGGGCGCGGCGAAGAGCAAGTGCGGCTGGTGGAAAGCTACACGAAGGAACAGGGACTGTTCCGCACGGATCAAACTCCCGATCCGGTTTTTTCGGACACGTTGGAGCTGGATCTGCGAAACGTGGTGCCGACAATGGCCGGTCCGAAGCGGCCGCAGGACAGCGTGCCGCTGAAGGATGCGGGCACGTCGTTTTCAAAGACGCTTGAAGGCGCGCCGAAGCATGTTGCGGTACAGAAAAACGGAGACAAGTTCGAACTGGGCGACGGGTCGGTGGTGATCGCGGCGATCACGAGCTGCACGAACACGTCGAATCCGTCGCTGATGATTGGTGCCGGATTGCTGGCGAAGAAAGCGGTGGAGCGCGGGTTGGCGACGAAGCCTTGGGTGAAGACGAGTTTCGCACCGGGGTCGAAGGTGGTGACCGATTACATCGAGAAGGCCGGATTGTGGCCTTATCTTGAGGCGCTGCGATTTCACCTGGTGGGATACGGATGCACGACGTGCATCGGGAACAGCGGCCCGCTGCCGGAGGCGATTGGAAAAGCGATTAAGGAAAACAGTCTGGTGGCGGTATCCGTGCTGAGCGGGAACCGAAATTTCGAGGGGCGCATCAATCCGCACTGCCGGGCGAATTATCTGGCTTCGCCACCACTGGTGGTGGCGTATGCGCTGGCAGGGCGAATGGATGTGGATATCGTCAACGAACCGCTGGGAATGGACAAATCGGGCAAGCCGGTTTTTTTGCGGGAAATTTGGCCGACGCCGCAAGAGGTGGAAACGGTGATGCGCGCTTCGGTTTCTTCGGAAATGTTCCGCAAGGAATACGGCGATGTTTTCACCGGCGATGAAAATTGGCGGAAGCTACCGATTCCCGAGGGGGATCTTTACGGGTGGAGCTTGGATTCCACGTACATCAAGCATCCGCCGTTCTTTGAAGAGATGCCTGCGAAGCCTGCGGCGATCACAGACCTTAAGGGTTTGCGTGTCCTGGCCGTATTGGGCGACAGCGTGACGACGGATCATATTTCGCCGGCGGGCTCGATTCCGCCGGATTCGCCCGCGGGGAAATACTTGATTGAACACGGCGTGCAGCCGAAGGATTTCAATTCCTACGGGGCGCGGCGCGGGAATCATGAAGTGATGATGCGCGGAACGTTTGCGAATATACGCTTGCGCAACCAGCTTGCGCCCGGCACTGAGGGTGGATGGACGACGCACCAACCGGACGGCGAGAAAATGACGACCTACGACGCGGCGATGAAGTACCGCGGGGAGAAAGTTCCGCTGATGGTGATTGCGGGGAAGGAGTACGGATCGGGCTCTTCGCGGGACTGGGCGGCAAAGGGAACGATTCTGCTGGGGATTCGCGCGGTGCTGGCCGAAAGCTTCGAGCGCATCCACAGGAGCAACCTGGTGGGAATGGGCGTGCTGCCGCTGGAATTTTTGCCGGGCGAGACGGCGGCGTCTCTAGGCTTGACGGGTCACGAGACTTTCGAGATCGAGGGGCTGGCGCAGAACTTCGAGCCGAAGAAGAAGCTGCAGGTTCGCGCGCGGAAACCGGGCGGCGAGGTGAAGAGCTTTACGGCAACGGCGAGAGTGGATACGCCGTTCGAGGTCGCTTATTACCAGCATGGGGGAATCCTGCAGTACGTGCTCCGTCAGATGGTGTAGCCCGCGGGCGAAGGCATGATGCGGCCTCCTCTTGCGCCGTCAAGAGGCAAAAACGACCAGGCCACAAGCGTTGCGAGCACACGAAGGCGCTCGCTGCTGAGGAAACGCGCCCTGGCGAAATATTCCTGCCAAGGGTCAGGCGCTATGACCCTTCAGGTGCGGCTGGCCGGGATGCTTTGGGCGCAGCCTCATCAGGACCGGCGCGAAGAGCGCATAGACGAGCGCCGCGACGAGAACAAAGCCCCCGATGGCGAGCCAGATCTCCCCGGTAAACCGCTTCAGCAATAGAAGTGCAATTTCCCCCGCTCCGAAGGCCAAGACGGTCATCAGAATCGTGCAAACCGCGCCAGGCGACAAACTAGCCTGGCAGTTCGGGCAGACGACTCCATTCACGTGCGTGGCTTTCCAGAGTGCTATCAAAGGTACGCGCTGACTGCATTGCGGGCAGGTCATCGCCTAATGCCTCCCCATCCAGGTGTGGGTTGCAGACCTTTTCGCCCGTTGTTCCCCCGGTCTGCAAATCAGCCCCACTCTACCCAAATTGGGCTACCTAATACAAGCCCTTGTGGGGTGGAAGCGAGGGTAAGGAAATGTCAGGGAAGGAGGGTCCGTCGGTCGGTTGTGACGCTTTTCGGAAGTGAGAGGGGCGCGTGGCCCGAAGCAGCAATCCCGGCCCGGCCCGCATCCAACATTCTCAAGCCGGCGTTTCGGGTCGCACCACCCGTTGCCTGCCAGAGCACCCTAGACGACCCATTCCATCGTGAGACAATTTTTTGACGTTACAATCAGGGATACCAGTCATCTTAACTAGGCAGGAAATGAGGCTACGCGGGATTGTGTAAATCGAGGACTCCAGGTTGGGACACGAGGACCACATGAGCCAGAAACGGCGGAAATTTGCGGTTGTCGCGCTTCTATTTTCAACTTCGCTAGTGGCGGCAATTCTGCTGCCATCGCGCCGCCTGTTTGGGCAGGCGGATCAAGCGGCGAAGATGGTGACACAGACGGTGAATAATAATCTGCGGACGGTGCTTCGCGGGAGCACGTATCCGCTGGCGCGTCCGCAATACGACCAGGGAGCGGTGCCGGGGTCGATGCCCGTGAATCACCGCACGCTGGTGCTCCGGCGTCCGCAACAATTGCAGGAAGCGCTGGACCGATTTGACGCCGAGCAGCAAGATCCATCATCTGCGAACTATCACCACTGGCTGACACCGGAAGAATTTGGCGAGCAATTCGGCCCAGCGGATGCAGACATTGAGGCGGCGACGGACTGGCTGGCGTCGGAAGGATTCACGAACATCCATGTGGCGAACGGACGGATGTTCATTGATTTTTCCGGCACTGCGGCACAGTTCAACACTGCGTTTCAGACTTCGATTCACTACTATTCGGTGCGGGGACATCAATATTGGGCGAACTCATCCGATCCAACGATTCCCACGGCTCTGGTTCCCCTGGTGGTCGGCATAAACGCGCTCCACGATTTCCCGAAGCATCCGGCGCTTCACGTCTTCGCGAAGAGAGCGCTGCAGCCCAAGAAAGGATTCCATCCAGCGTACTCCTTCCCCTCAGGGTGCAACACGGACGTGACGAGCACGAGTCTCTGCAATTTCGGAGTGAGTCCGGGAGATTTCGGCAGGATCTACAACGTGCTGCCGCTTTGGAATGCTGGAACAGATGGCAGCGGAGTGACGATTGCGGTGATCGGGCAGAGCAACATTGACCTCACCGACATTTCGACGTTCCGGTCGCTCTTTGGACTGGCGGCGAAGGCCCCGACTGTAACAATCGTAGACGGCACGGATCCGGGGCTGGGAAGCGGCGATGAGGGAGAGTCCGATTTGGACGTGGAATGGTCTGGGGCTATCGCTCCGAACGCGAACATAAACCTGGTAACCGCCGCCGTGGCCAATGGAGGCGTAGACGCCGCAGCAAATTATGCGGTGGACAACGACGTCGCTCCGATCATCTCCGAAAGTTACGATGCGTGTGAGCTGTCCATGGGGACTGCGGGGAATATGGAGTACAACAACTTGTGGCAGCAAGCCGCGACAGAAGAAATCTCCGTGATACTCGCCACCGGGGACAGTGGATCGAGCGCTTGCGATGTCTACGACCAGAATGAACCCTTGACCCCACAGCCGGCGGAAGCGGGCCTGATGGTGAGCGGTCTGGCTTCCACGCCCTTCGATGTTGCGGTGGGCGGGACGGATTTCGACCAGTTCACCGATCCGGGAAATTTCTGGTCGACTACAAACTCGACGGTCGGCACGCTCACACAGGTTTCGGCCGATGGGTACGTTCCGGAGACGACGTGGAACGTCAGTTGTACGAATTTCATTTTTGGACTTGCCGGATATGACGCAAACCCTGAGACGAATTGCAACGACACTGCCGACCTGATCGGCCAATCGAATGGATTCGATTTCAATTACATCATCACGGGCGGCGGAGGCGGAGGACTGAGCAATTGTACGACAAACGACACCACCGCTAACTCATCAACCCTTGATCCGAGTTCCTGCTCTGGCGGGTACCCTATTCCCACCTGGCAAGTCGGGCCGGGCGTTCCTACAAGCGGGCACCGGGCGATTCCAGACGTCTCGATGTTCGCGGGGAACGGGTTCAACTACAGCTTCTACATCGTCTGCCAACAAGATGCGGCCGGGGCTTGCAGTCTCACCTCGGGAGATTTTGAGGAGGTCGGCGGCACTTCCGCTTCGGCGCAGGTCTTCGCCGGAATTATGGCGATGGTTGTGCAGAAGCAAGGCTCGCAGGGAAACCCCAATCCAACGCTATACAAACTGGCGGAAACGCAAGCGCTTTCGACTTGCAATTCGAGCAACTCGCCGGCGAGCACGTGCATTTTCTACGATACGACGAACGGGACAATCGCGCAGCCTTGCGCGAAGGGATCGCCGAATTGCACGGTGACGAACGGCTCGGATTCGATCGGCGTTCTGACGGGTTATTCGTCGTCGAGCGGTTATGACCTGGCGACGGGGCTTGGGAGCGTAAACGCGGCGAACCTGGTGAACAACTGGACGAACACAACGAACACGGGAACGGCAGACTTTTCCGCTTCCGCCAATCCAAACACGATCAACGTCGACGCGCCCGGCGACACCGGAACCGCTACGATGTCGTTTGTCTCAACGAATGGATTCACAGGTACCGTGAACCTCGATGCGAGCGACTGCACGAATATGCCGACGAATGCGAGTTGCTCGTTCTCGCCTTCCTCTGTGACGCTTACAGCGAACGGGACGGCAAGTGCCACGCTGACCATCTCCACGACGGCCACATCGCATCTGCTTCCCATCGGGGGCACGGGGCCGTGGAAGGTAGCTCCGTTTCTTCTGACGATTGCGGCAATCCTCTGTTTCTTCCTTCTGGCAGCGGCGCGCAAGCAGATTCGCTGGAGCACGGCGCTGGGCGCACTGGC
>Ga0335073_10001796_pt1 | contig 29004 bp, 21 predicted proteins | sample Lox_Sample_22_FD_207093 | JGI IMG/M metagenome (GOLD analysis project Ga0335073, IMG submission 207093) | Soil microbial communities from Loxahatchee National Wildlife Refuge, Florida, United States - Lox_Sample_2.2 | ecosystem: Environmental > Terrestrial > Soil > Wetlands | place: USA... | reverse complement strand
AGGCGCTGCAACGTGATGTACACCTGGCCTACGTTGAGCGGCCACACGTCGCCGGTCTGCTCTTCGAACTCCTGCTGCAGCAGCAAGCCGTGCTTCGGCTCCTCGCTCAGCAGCGCCAAGAGGGCGTGCCGGATGCTCACTGGTGAGGCCCGACTGGAAGCATAACGGTTACTATAACAGTTATAGTAATGGCCGCAAACGCCCGCGCCGTGCAGGGATCGCTATTCGTGGCGGCCGCTACTCGCGCTCCTGATCGGGGGCCTCGCCTGGCCACACGCCGATGTGGTCGGGCTCCTCCTGCAATTCGACCCGGTGCCGGATGCCCAAACGCCTGGTCATCTCGCGCGGCAGCTGAACCCGGCCCGCCCGGTCCAGCGTCGCGTACTCGCGTGCGTGCAACGTGGTCTTGCCCAGCTCGTCCGTAGCCGCGTGCCGTATCGTCTCGCTGCTCGTCTTGCCGTCCCTGATCGCGATCGTCCGGCGAACCTTCGACGACACGGCCGGGTCGTGGGTGACCACCAGCACCGTGACGGCGAGCTCGGCGTTGGCGGTCTGCAGGGCGGAGAACACATCCTGGGCGGTCGATGAGTCCAGCTCGCCGGTTGGCTCGTCGGCCAGCAGCACCTTCGGCCGGTTCGCGAGCGCCGTGGCGATGGCCGCGCGCTGCTGCTCGCCGCCTGACATGCGGTCCGGAGTCCGGTCGGCGCAGTGCGCGATGCCGAGGGTGTCGAGCAGGAAAGCGGCGCGCCGCAGCCGCTCCCGGCGGCGGAGGAAGCTCAGCCGCATCGGCAGTAGCACGTTCTGCCGGGCGGTCATATACGGCAGCAGGTTCCGCGACGTCTGCTGCCAGATGAAGCCGGCGACGCTCCGGCGGTAGGCCAGCCGTTCTTTGGCTGTCATCGCGCCCAGGTTGCGGCCAGCCACCCACACCGTCCCCGCCGTCGGCGTGTCCAGCCCGGCGAGGATGTTCATCAGCGTGGACTTGCCGCTGCCCGCCGCGCCGATCAGCGCGGTCAGCTCGCCCTCGGCGATCAGCAGATCCAGCCCTTGCAGAGCCTGTACTTCGATGCCTTCGCCTGAGTAGATCCGGACAAGCCGGTCACAGACGATCATCCCGTCGTCCCCGGTCGGGAGCTGGTCGTGCGGGACGCGCGCGGCAGGCTGAGTCATGTGCCTGGCCTCCTTCAGTCAGCGATCCGCAGCGCCCTTGCGCTGCCGCGATGGTAGGTGATCACGGCCGATGAGGCCAGGACGAGCAACGCGGCGAGCACCAGCCCGGCCGCGGAAGCCAGCAGCGGGAACACCGCGGGAGTCACTACGATGGCCGACCCGGTCCCGCTGAACGCCGCCAGGTTCAGCGACGGGCCGACCAGTGGCACGAGGAGCCAGGCACACGCGACGCCGCCGATCGCGGCGGCCACCACCGGGGGAAGCGTCTCGGTCGCCAGCAGCAGCTGAGCCTCCCAGCGCCGCAGCCCCATCGTCGCCAGGCGCGCCAGCGTCACGTCCCGGCTGCCCGCGGTGAGCAGCAGCGACAACAGCAGGATCAGCACGCCGAATCCGGCCGCTATAGCCAGTCCCCGCGTCAGGGCCGTCTGCGCGGCCTGTACCACCGGCGCCGTGGTCAGCGCGGCCAGGGCCGTAGCGCGCAACGTCACCGACGCGCCCGGCAGCGCGCCCCCGACGACCGCGCTCAGCCGTGCCGCATCCAGCCCGGCCCCGCCGACCAGCATGAGATCTGGGCCGGGCGGGTTATGCCCGAGTGCCCGCAGTGGCACCACCACGGCTTCGTTCCCCGCCACGCCGGGTACGCCGCCGATCCGTCCGGCGAGCTGGATCGTGACCGTGCTGGTTCCCACGATGAGGCTCACCGGCGCCGTGCCGACAAGCTGGGCGGCCGCGGCGGTGGCGACCGCAGGGACGGCCGCCGCCTGGCCGGGCCCGCCCGTCCCCTGTGGCGCGGTCCGCGACAGCGCGGCCAGCGGGAAGCGCGGGCCGGGCGCCTGGTCGATCACGGCGGCGTACTGGGCGGGGTCGGCGAATACCACGGGCAGCTCGTAACCGGCGGGCACCGACCCGCCGTCGACCACCGCGGCAGCGGTGGAAACGACGCCTGGCACCGCGGAGATCCGACGCTGCAGCGCTGGAGTGATCACCTGACCGGGCGGGGCCTGGATGATCGCGTCAGCGCCCACCTGCTGCCAGGATGCGGCCACCTGGCTATGGGTGACCGATGTGCTGATCATGTCCGGGAACGCCACCATGGCCAGCACCAGCACCAAGGCGAACGATGGCAACGCGGTGCCGGGCGGGGTTCGGGTGGCCCGCGCCAGGCCAACGAACGCGACCACCCCGCGCGACAGGCCCGCCAGCCGGGCCAGTTCGCGGGCGAGGGGCGGATAGCAGCGCAGCACGACGACAGCAACGGGGATCGCGACGAGCGCAGGCGCCGCGCTTTGGTACAGGCCGCTGTTCCCTGCGGCCAGGCCCTGGTTCCTGAGCACGACGAGCCCGCCGATGGCCGCGGCGACCAGCGCCGCTTCGAAGACGATCCGCCGGGCCGCCGTCTTACGGCCGCCCGCCTGGGGCCTTGGCCTGACGGCGGCTGTAGTCGCCACTCGCCGCGGGACCACGCTGATCAGTACCGGGCCGGCGAGCGTCACCGCGATCGTGACGCCAGCAAGCCACCAGCCCACCACATCGTCCTGCCCGGGGGTCAGGCCAATGGCGAGCGCAGCGGCGGCCGCCCCGGCGGCCGCCGCGATGACCAGGCTGGAGCGGAGTACCAGCCAGCCGAGCTGGTACAGTGCCGCGCCCCGGGCTCGCATGAGCGTGAACTCCGCGGCGCGGCGCTGCGCCACAAGCCGGGCGCCGAGCAGCACCACCGCCGCTCCCATGACGGCCAGACTGACGTACAGCAGTGCGAGCACGGGGGCGACGGCGCTTTCCGCCGCGACGAACGGCGACAGGATCGAGGGAATCCGGGTGACGATCGTCATCGTGACCGGGCTATCGAGGTCGGGGCTGTTTATCACTACCCCAGCGGAGACCAGGCTGCCGAGGCTCGCGTCAAGGCCGCCGACCTGGCCGACGGTCAGCCGGGCAAGCGAGACCGGATACCACCAGGTCGCGTTCACGAAGGGATTGAGAGTGGATTCGATCTGCGAGAGCGACCTCGCGCCGATGAACATCGCTCCGGTCCAGTGCGCCGGCTGACCCGACGCGGCGGGCGTCAGCAGCGGACTGGCCGCCAGGGGATCCGCGCTCCAGAAGGCGGAAGCGGGGAGCAGCGGCTGGATGATCCCGGTGACCACCAGTCGCACCGGTCCCGCGTGCAGCCGAGAGCCGACCCGCAGCCCGAATCTGGCGGCGGTAGTGGTGGTCACGGCGGCCTGCACCAGTCCGGTCGCCGAACCGCCGGCCGGAAGCCGTCCGGCCTCGACATGGCTGTAGCGGGCCAGCGCCGTGCGGTAGATCATCTCGAACTGCGGCTGACTGTAACCGGCCGACCGGGCCGTTCCGGCAACCCGCATGTAGCTCGTGGTCAGGCTCTCCCAGGCGGGCGGGCCGCTGGCTATCGACAGCCCGCAAGCGGCCAGCCGCGACCGCAAAGAGGTGCCGCCTGCGGCGATATCGGTGGCCGCAACCCCCATCGGTTCGTTGGTCAGCGGGTCTACGAAGACCGCCGTCGCAGTGACGGCGCGATCGCCAGGCTGCGAAGCCGTGATCACACGCTGCAGCGCCGTGGTGCGCAGGCCGACGCTCTCCCGCGGGATCGCCAGGCTGGCCACCACGCTGGCGAATACGAGCAAGCCGAAGGCGACACTGGCGGCGGCGCCGGTACCGGTGAGCGTCACCCAGGCCCCGCGCAGCCGCGGCCATAGCGTTCTCATCTGGCCTCCGCCCGCAACTGCGCCGCCGGGTCGGGTCTGCGCGCGACTGTCAGGGCAGCGGCGACGGCCGGGCCGGCCGCCGTGATCAGGGCCAGGGCGACGGCCGGGCCGAGTGGCACTATCACCAGTGCCGACGGCACTGGATCCACCGCATCCGCGGTCAGCGTGATCGCGGGCACTATCAACTGAGCCAGACCGATCCCGGCCAGCAGGCCCGCGGCCGCGGCCGGAAGGCTGAGCGCGCACTGCTCCAGGCATAGCTGGCCGGCCTGGGCGTTTTTCCCCACCCCCAGCGCGGCGAACACCGCGCTCTGCGTCCGCCGTGACCGCAGGCTCGCCGCGACGCTGACCGAGAACCCGAGCAGGCCGAGCAGCACCGCCGCCACCCCGATGGCCAGCATGGCTTGCCGGGGGGCCGTCAGCAGCGGGTTGCCGAGCAAGGCTGCCTGCTGGCTGGCCCGGGAGGTGACGGACAGGCCGAGGCCAGCCGGCAGGCGCGGTACCTGGCCGTTAGCCGTGCGCAGCCACCAGCGGGTCACCGGCAAGGGCATCGCCTGGCTGTCGAGGAGCAGGTCGTTTACCGCGGCGAGGTCGGCGATCAGCGCCCTGTTCTGCCCGAAGACGGTCGGGAACCTGGCCACCGACGCCACGATCAGGACCGTGAGGGGGACCCCGTTGAGCGAAACGGGGGTGGTCGACCCGATGCTGAGCCGGTTGGCAGCCAGGTAGCCGGCGGTGGCGATGGCCGGGATGACTTGGGACGGCGGCGGCGCGGTGAGCGCGACCACTCCGGGCGGGGGGGCGAGGTCCTCGTTGTTCATGACCGTCACCGACGGATCGTGTCCGGCATTGAACGTGAGCCGCTGAGCGCCCCCGGCGGCGCGCTGCCAGTCCAGGATCGATGGCGGCGCCCCGCCCGATGGCGGAGTCCCCCCGTACGGGCCCGGCGGCCCGGTCGGGGCGCCGGGCGAGGATCCCGTATTCCGCCATGGCGCCAGGGCGGCGCCGTGGCTGAACGGCCTGCCGAACGGGCCGCTGACCGTGGCGGATGCCGCGAGGGACTCGATGGTGAGGCTCGCGGCCGGGGCGGACGTCGGGCTCGCCGGGTCGTACGGCGGCAGGGTATAGGTCAGTGTGAGCCCGATCAGCCGCAGCGGGTAGCTGGCCTGCCGCTGATCTGGCAGGACCCCCGGCCGGGACAGCACGAAGATCAGAGAGTGCGGCCGGCCGTCGAAGGGCAGGGGCTCGGCGGCGGGTATCTGGTAGGTGGCGCCGCTGACGTCCTGGATCCACGCCGTGACGTCGACAGCGCCGAGTTCCCGCTGTACCTCGGCCGCGCTGGTCTGCGGGCCCGCCCCGAGGGTCGCGAGGAACTCGAGCCGGTCCGGCTGGCCCGGCAGCGCCAGCCCAGACGGCCGCGCGGAGATGCGCTGCCACAGCGCGCCCAGCGGAAGCGGCGACAGATCTCGGCGGAGCATGATCGTCTTATCCGCCGTGCTCGCCTCCAGCGCGATCAACTGCCTCCCGTCGCCGATGCCGGCGAGGCTGGCCGCCGCCGCGGCGGTGACACCTGGCGCCTGAGTGATCGCCCCGGCCGCACCCAGCGGCAGCGGGCTCGCGGAGTCCACCCGCACATCGGAGCCGACCGCGAAGGCGGCCTGGTCCGCGGCCGACTGCCGCCAGCTGGCGTACCCAGCGACCGCGAGGGTGGTCGTCGCCGTGGCGACGACGACGAGCAGAACCGGGCCTGCCTGGCGGATAGGCCTCCTGGCGATCTGCCAGCTCACCATGGCAGCGGCCAGCCGCCGTTCGTGGTCGGTCGCCTTGTCGGCCAGCCTGGCAAGCAGCGGCAGCCCGCGGAGCGGGATAAGCGCCACTCCGGCCAACGCGAGCGCGGGGGCGACGGCGACTACGGGATCGATGCCGAGCGATCCAGTTGCCGGATGCGCGACTGCCGAGTAACCGCGCAGTTGCCATACCGAGACCGCGGCGAGCGCCACCACGGCAAGGTCGCCGCCCGCCCACGCGACCCCGGCCAGCCGGGCTTGCCGGCCGCGGCGGTGCCTGGCCGCATCGGGGGTCAGGGTTCGCAGTGCCGGCCACGCCATCACAGCGGTGCACAGCACCACCATGGCGAGGGCCGACAGCCAGGCCAGCGGGCTGATACCCGAACCGCCCTCCAGGCGCAGGTTGGCCAGGCCGGCCAGCACGCCGGTCAGGCGGCTGCCGCCCAGCACGCCCGCCAGGCCAGCCGCCGCGCCCAGCACCACGGCCTCGGCCAGCACGGGCCGCGCCACCTGCCACCTGGTGGCGCCACGCGCTCGCAGCAGCGCGGACTCCTCCTCGCGCAAGCTGGCCAGCAGCCGCGCGGCCAGCACAAGTCCGGCACCGGCCAACAGCAGCAACTCCAGGGCGGCGATCGTGAATAGCGACCGGGTCAGCACGATGGTGCTCGCTATGCCGTCAAGGAGCTGTGGCAGGCCCGAGGTCGCCTGCACCCCTTCGGGAGGGGCAACCGCCAGCTGCGAAACCGCGTGGCCGGTGCTCGCGGCGAGCGCGGCGATGTTCCCGTCGGCCATGGCTGGCGCTTGCGGCAGCACCATCCACGAGGCCCTCGCCGCGGCGAGCGCCCCGTCGAACGCGGCCGGGTTCACCACCGCGGGGCCGTACGTGACGGTGGTACCGGAGACGCCCCGTGCGTATCCTCCGGCGCCGATGGAGTAACCCTGGACGCTGATGCCCGAGACTGGCAGCAGGTCAAGCTCCCAGTACGGCGACGCCGGATCCCTGGGCCGGAACAGGCCCGTGACCTGCAGTGAGGTCTGCGCCCCGCCGGCGTAGGGGGCGCCTGTCAGCACCGAGCCCAGGGCCAGGTGCAGCCGGCTGGCCGCGGCGGCCGGCAATGCCACGGGCACCGGACCGCCGTGGTGCGGCGGACCTGGCCATTCCCCGGCGGTCAGCGTCGCCTGTGCGCTGAATCCCTCCAGCGACGCGGGCTGGACCTGCACGAAGGTCGTGCTGTTGGCAGGCGCCGGGAGCTGGAGCGGGTCCGCCCACAGCGCGCTGTCCAGCTGGAAACCGACCGCCGGCCAGGCCCTGCGGAGCGTGGCGCGGATCAGCGGCGAGTCGGCGGCGGCATCCTCGGCGCCGGCCACAGCGGACAGGCGGATCACCCGGCCCTGCGGGGCGGCGAGGATGCCCAGCGCTCCGGGAGCGATCACTCCGCCCGCGAAGGTCCAGAGCACGGCCGCGAGCCCGGTGGTGAGCAGGACCGTGACGGCGACGCAGGCCAGGAGCAACCACGAGTGCCTGGCCCGGCGAACGAGGAAGGATACCCCGAGACCACCCACGGAGCGCTCCTATCCGCCGTCGACGCAGGCGACGGTCCCGTCTTCGAGCGCGATGACCTTGTCCGCCAGGTCGATCAGCGCCTCGTCATGGGTAGCTACCAAAGCGGTGATCCCCTCGGAACGCACCAGGCTGAGCAGCAGCTCCATGATCTGCCGGCCGGTCTCCAGGTCGAGCTGGCTGGTCGGCTCGTCCGCGATCAGCAGGCCCGGCCGGCCGGCCAGCGCGCGGGCGATCGCCACACGCTGCTGCTGGCCACCGGAAAGCTCGTCAGGGCGGTGCGCCGCATGACTGGACAGCCCGGTCAGCGCCAGCATTTCCGCGACCCGCTCCCGGCGCTCCCTGGGCCGCAGCCGCGCGATACGCAGCGGAATCCCGACGTTCTCCGCCGCGGACAGCATCGGCACGAGCCCGAAGGACTGGAAGATGAAGGCGATTGTGTCCCGGCGCAGCGCCAGCCGCTCGTGCTCGGACATCCGGTTCACCTCGCGGCCGTCCACCCACACCTGGCCCGCCGTCGGGTCGTCCAGGCCGCCGATGATGTTCAGCAGCGTGGTCTTGCCAGAGCCGGATCGCCCGCGCAAGGCGACGAGCTGACCGCGGTCCACGGTGAATGAGACCCCGCGCAGAGCATGAACGGCCGTATGCCCGCTGCCGAAGGTCCGGCGGATACCGTCAGCCGCCAGCATGACCTGCGGCGGCTGGCCAGCGTTCGCCGCGGCGTGCGCCGACTGTGCCTGGCCGGAGTTCATTCCGATCCTTTACGGAAGTTACGTACTCGCCCGGTCAACGGCTTGCCCGGCAACGAGCGCCAGCGTCCGGGCAGAACCATGGTCACTTCATAGCTAGTGACAATGAAAGAACGGACGTCTAGCTAGTGACAATGAACGAACGAACGTCAGATTGTTACCTAGCGGCGAGGCGGGGTGACGGGGACCCCATCCGCACGGTGCTGCGGATCGCCCGCGAACTGCACGACATCGTGGCGCACAGCATCGGCATCATCGCGATCCGGGCGGGTGCGGCCCGCAGGGTTTTCGACGCCCGTCCCGACCAGGCGCAGCAGCCACTGGCCGCCATCGAGGCCACCAGCAGGGAGACGCTGTCGGGACTGGGACCGGGTGCAGCTCGTCATCACCGCGTACGAGGCCGGCCTGGTCGTCGCGCCGCGCTGACTAGTCCGCACGGATGACGCCGCGGTCACAGCGGCCCGGTAAATCGCCCTTGTGACCGATGCGCGGCGCCACCGTGCCGCGGCACTGTTGATCCATGAACGCAGGCCCCACCAGTTCGCTGGCGGATCCCCCCGTCACCGGCAACCGCCGGCGGATCCTGGCCCGCACGCGCCTCGACTTCTGGCTCGACGCCCTTCTGCTTGTGGCCTACACGCTCGCCTACAGCCTCGGGTTCACCGGGATCGCCGCTCACGAGTGGCTCGGCATCGGACTTGGCGTGGTCTTGCTTGTCCACATCACGCTGCACTGGGACTGGGTGATCCGCACCACCAGGAAGCTGCTGCGGCCAGGCGGCCGCGAGCGGTTCATCTGGCTGGTCAACCTGTTGCTGCTTGTCTCGATGACGCTGTGCATCGCGTCCGGCATCCTGATATCCGAGGTAGCCCTTCCGCAACTGGGGATCACCCTTCCGGCCAGCTTCTTCTGGCGGCAGATGCACGACACCACGGCGACGCTGACGCTGATCCTCGTGCCCATCCATGCCGCGCTGCGCTGGCGGTGGATCGTCGGCGTGGCCCGCCGGTTCGCGGCCTGGCGGCCGGGGCGGTCCCGGTGAAGTTCCTCAGGCAGCTGACCGCGGTCGTGCTCGCTGTCGCGGTGATCGTCGGCCTGGGCATGCTGTGGGCACACCTCTCCGGCGGCACCGGCACGGGCGCCCTGAGGCGGGCTCCCTCGCAGGAGGTCCTCCAGCGGATCAAGCAGATCCGGGCCGGCGTGATCAGGGTCCATCCCGATGGCGGGTTCAGCCTCGCCGATACCGGCAACCTCATCAGGACTTGCGTGATCGAGGCGGCACTGGCAGCCGTCGTGATCACCGTCAGCGCCGTCTGGCGGCGGCATCGACGGTCGCGGCGTGCCTCAGCCAGGGCGTAGCGCCAAAAATGGCGTGGTTTGGGCGGTCGCGCGAGGCGCTCCAGCTCAAGGCAGCCCAATCGCCGGGAAAGCCCCGGCCGATCTGGCCGGCTTCTCCTGGACCTTGCAGGGCGCTAGCCTCCGCTTCACCATTTCGTACTACAACGTCTTTAACCCAGACCTCGACGCCACGATCTACCTGCGGACCACGCCAGGTCCGGCCGGAGCTGACTGCCCGGGTCTGGCCGGCACCCAGTACGGGATCGTTGTCGATAATGGCTACGGCTCTATCACCCGCGTAAGTACGACGTGCCCCCAGCAGAGCACCATCGGCGCGGCCAGTGTCTCGAAGACTGACCACGGCTGGGTCATCTCGGTGCCGGCCACATCCGTCGGGCTCGGCAACGGCGGCCTGACGCAGGTACGCGTACTGGGATATGCGCAGGTCTCCTCCGACAGCACCACCGTCATCGAGGATTACCTGCCCGATGTCAACGACAGCCCGCTGCTCATCGATGTCCCCAAGTCCTCCTAGGTCCTTGGTGGGCGCGTCGTGCCTGAGCCCGGCCCCTGTCACGCTGGTCGCAGGTGGGACCTTGCCCTGAAGATCACCGCGGACGGCAAGGGCCTGGCCGGCCACGCCCACGGCATCCTGCTCCGTAAGGCGCCAGTATCGTGGCGTCGACTAATATCTTGGATTCCAATATATTGGTGGGATGGCCGCCAAGCCCATGACAGGACAGGCGTTTTTCGTGCTCACCGCGCTGGCCGATGGCCCGTGCCACGGGTACGGCATCGTCGGTGAGGTGGCCGAGCTGTCACAGGGCCATGTCAAGCTGAAGATCGGCAGCCTGTACGGGGTGCTGGACAGACTCGCCGTCGAGGGGCTGATCGAGCCCGACCGGGAAGAAGCGCACGATGGACGGCTGCGCCGCTATTACCGGCTTACCAGGGACGGGCGGCGCGCACTGGCCGCGGAAGCCGAGCTTCGCGCCGCCACCGCTCGCGTCGTCCGCGCGAGACTGGGCGTGGCGGGTGCGGAGGCGACCGGATGAGCGCAGGCCTGGACCTGGAGCAGCGGTACCGGCGGGTGCTACGGCTGCTGCCCGGCTACTACCGCGACGTGTGGGCCGAGGACATGGTCGCCGCCTTCCTGGACAGCTGGCTGACCGGTGACCTGGACGACGACGAGGCCATCATGGAGTTCTGCCGGCCCACCTGGCCGGAGATCGCCAGCGTGGTGTGCCTGGCCGCCCGGCTATACCTGGGCGGCGCGTGCACTCCGCGCCGGTATTTCGCCTGGGGGCAGGCCGTGCGGCGCGCGGTGCTCGCCGTGGCGCTTGTCCACGCGGTGGTGAGCCTTGGCACGCTGCTGCTGCTGGCCTGGACCCGCCATGTGTTCAGCTGGCTCCCCGCGTCCCCCGCGGGTCTGGTGATCGCCACGCCTGGCGGCTTCGTGCCGCCCGCTGTGTGGTACGGGGTTTACTACGCCTGGATCGTGGTTTTCGTGGCGCTGGTCCTCGGGCATTACCGGACTGCCCGGGTAATCGCGGTGCTTGCCATCATCCCCAACCTGGAATGGCTGCTGCAGAGCCAGTTCACTGGCGCTATCGCGTCGCCAGCGCTTGGGCCGTGGGCCTTCTGGGTCCTGATCAATCTTGTCCCGGTCCTGGCCATGGCCGCGTTTCACCGAGACGCCCCGCCGACCGCGCGCTGGCCCTGGCTGCTGGCGCTGCCCGCCGGCTATCTCTTGGTGGAGGTGCCGTGGCTGGCGGTCCAGCTCACCGGCAACTCGGCCTGGCTGCCCGACCATTCCGGGCTGTTCTGTTTCCTTGTCGCCCTCGCCTGCCTGGCGCACGCACCGAGGGCGCTATCCCGTAAGAACGCCGGCTCGGGCGTGTGGTCGCTGACTCTGACGCTGCTGGCCGCCCTCGCCGGGGCGTACAGGATCGCCTCGATCAGCGACTACCGGCACGACCCGCACCTGATCAAGGTGAGCCTGGCGGAACTGCTCATCCTGGCGCTCGCCGTCGCACTGGTCGCCCCCGACGCCGCCCGCGCCCAGACAGCCACGCCCGTGCCGCCGTCGTATCCGCAACTGGCCTGAAGCCATGGCCTACCAAGGAGGAGCTAGGACAATGCCGTTCAAGCCACCGCGCCTGTCGTCGGTCCTGCCCAGCGTGCTGGCCGCGGGCCTCATGCTCACCGTCGCCAGTTGCGCGAGCCACGCGCTTCCGCTAGGACCGGCGCCGCAGCTAACCCGGCTGGGCTCACCGATCGTCTTGCAAGCCATGCGTTTCAAGCCCCCCTCATCGACGGGCTCTTGCCCGGCCGGTTTCACCATGCTCTCCGTGCCGGGCATGGGCACTGGCGCGTGCTACAGCAAGCTCGGCACGCCGGTCACGTTCACCTCCGCGACGATCACCCCCGCACCGGTCACCGGACCCGCGGGCAAGCCCGCCGCGGGGGCTGGACTCCTCTTCACCGTGCCCGCCGCCGACGTGGCGGCGCTGACAACGGTTACCACGAGGGCCGCGGACGCCCGAGGCGCCGTCGACATCAGCGTCGACGGCAAGATCTGGGCACTCCCCTTGGCGATGGCGCCGCTCACACATGGGCAGTTCGAAATCGTGCTGCCCACCCAGAATCAGGCACTCCAGCTTCAGCACATCCTGGTCCCCTCCCGCTGAAATTGTGGATGCGCCAGTGGACATCCGCCCTCGACCTCGCCAGTTTTGTAGGTGTGCGCGCGGAAAGGACCTGCACGATGGCGGCGAACCGAGAGCTACTCACGAGCGAGCTTCCCTTTTTCGACACCAGGATGAACTTCAGTGGCCCGGTTCAGGGCCGGGCGCGGGTCGACGCGCCGAACTGGGCTCACACCAACATGGCGCTACAGCCGTACGACTTGCGGATTCATGACGCGCGACCGATCGCAGGCGCGCTGTCGCTGGACCGGGAGGGCGTCACGCTCGTACGGCACGACTGCGGGGTCACTGACACGTTCGACGTCGCCGCGGACGGGCCGGGCTACCAGGCCGCGGTGGCCGAACTGCTCGCCGGGCTCACCGGCGCCAGCTTCGTGCTGCCGCAGGGCAAGGGCCTGATCAAGCGCAGCATGGCAGGGACAGAAACCGAGACCGGGCCCGCGCGCTGGGTTCACATGGACTACACGACTGCCGCCGCGCACCGGTGGGTCGAGTGGATCGAGGGCTGGGAAGGCCTGTCGCTGCGGCAGTACCCGCGCTTCGCTATCTACCAGACGTGGCGCTGCCTCACCCCGCCACCGTGCGACAACACCATCGCGTTCTGCGACGCGTCGTCCCTCAGCCACGACGACTGCATCGTCTTCGACGCCTGCCTGCGCGAGCCCTACGACGAGCCCGGCAACTCCTTCGAGTCGCAGTTCGCCATGTTCAACCCGGCGCAGCGCTGGTACTACTTCTCGGACCTGACGCCGGGCGAGCTGATCGTCTTCAAGGGCTTTGACAGCGACCCGGCCCGCGATGCCCAGCCGCCGCACAACTCAGCCGACCTGCCCGGTGATGGCGCGGCGCCGCGAGTCAGCGTCGAAGCGAGGTTCTTCGCCTTCTTCGGCTGAACATCGCATCCCGCCGCTCAGGCGTGCGTATGCCTGGATCCAGCCAAAGTGTGCGCGGGGGTGCTCGCAGACTGCTTGCCGGTGCTGGTCAGCAGACCGGTGGCGGCGGTCGCGCCGGCGAGCAAGGCGGCGACGATGAGCAGGATCGTGGCGGCCTGAGTGGCGCGGGCACGCGTGCCGAACTGCCGCCGGTACCAGGCCTGGACTTCGACCAGGTTCGCGGGGTTGAGCTGATTGCTGATGGTCAGGACCTGCGCGGTCAGCGCACATGCCACGGCCAAGGTGGCGGTGATCACGGCGGCGACGGCGAGGCCGCGCACGGCGCTGCCGTCAGGGAACTGATCAGCGCCTAGGGCGCCCAAGCCTGTCAGCAGGAGGCCAATGACGGTGATCGTGGTGACAGCGCGGGCCGTCACGGTGTCGATCCTGTCTAGCGAGGCGGCTGGCCTGAGGCGGGCGGCAAGTTCGGCCCACGCCTGATCGGCGGGAGTGGGCGGCTTGACGGGAGGCGTCATCGCGCCTGCGTCCCGGTGCACGTGAGCGCGTGCGCCCCCGAGCCACCTTTGCCGGGGCACGTGACGATCACCTGGAATGGACGGGGCGACGACACATGCCGCCGCCCGAAGGGGTTGCGGAAGGCGACCGGCACGCCTGGATCCTCGAGCGCTTCTTCAACCAGGCTGGTCAGGTCGGTGTGGTGGTCGGGACATTCATAGCGGTCAGGGTCCAGGGTCATCTGCGAGCGCCTCCCGTTCGGTCAAGGCAAAGCGTCATAAACGTTTGGACAGTCCTAGCGGAATGTACGCCAAGGCGCATTAACGGCCGGTACTTTACTATCGCCATAGGGGCAAAGCCATCATTATGCTGGCTGCACGGGTGTAATTGCTAAATACCGGACGCGCGAGTACTGAGGTGCCTTCTGGGGGCGGGCGTGGCGGAGTTGCGGATCAGCGACCTCTCGGTCGGTTCTGCCGGGCAGCGGCGGGTGGAAGTTCTCTGGCAGGACGGGGCCGCGCGGCGGGTGGCCGTGACCGAATTCGACGACGTGCCTGACAGCGGGGACGGGGAGCGGATCCGCTGGTATCTGGAGGACTACGCCGAGTTCCCGGCAGATCCGGCGCCAGTCATCGCGCGAGACGCGGAGGCACGGCTGGCGCGGGCGGGCGAGGAATTGTTCCGCCGCGTGTTTTCCGGCGCGGACGCGCTCGGCATCTGGGAGCGAGCACGGGACCGGCTCGGCCAGGTCAGGGTGGAGGTTGACGCGGATCCAGGCTCTGGACCAGGGCTCGCATGGGAACTGCTCAGGGACCCAGGCCGGGACGCCGCCGTGCCACTGGGCGCGGGGGCGTTCGTGCGGACGCACTTGCGGGCGGCCGGGCACCCCGATCTGCCGGAGCCGTCCGGTGAACGATTGCGAGTGCTGCTCGTCATCTGCCGGCCTGGGGGCCGGGAGGACGTGCCGTTCCGGTCGGTTGCCAGCCGCCTGGTCCGCGGCGGCGCTGACCGGATGGAGGGCCTCGACTTGGACGTGCTGCGCCCGGCCACGTTCGCGCGGCTATCGCAGGCCCTGCGCGCGGCCCATGACGCTGGACGGCCGTACCACGTGGTGCATTTCGACGGGCACGGCACCTGGCTCGACCTGGCCGACCTCAGCAAGGGGCCGGACGAGCCAGCGGGCGGTGGCGGTGTCGACCTATCGCCGTATCTGTACGGGGTCTCGACGGCCGGGCCGGTTCGCCCGGGACAGCATGGCTACCTGCTGTTCGAGGATCCGGCTAGCGAGCAGAACCAGCAGCTCGTCGACGGACCGGCCCTGGGACGGCTGCTGGTCGATACCAGCGTGCCGGTGCTGGTGCTGAACGCGTGCCGGTCCGCCTACACGCAGGCACGGGACCAGCCCGGCGACGGCGGCGCGGCAGGCCCGGCCACCGGGACGAGCGACGGCGGGCTGGCGGCCGATGTGCACGCGCGCATCAAGGCGTACGGGTCCCTGGCCGCGGAGGTCGCCGACATCGGCGTGCCCGGCGTAGTGGCGATGCGTTACAACGTCTACGTGGTGACCGCGGCACAGTTCGTCGCGGACCTGTACGCGCACCTGCTCGCCGGGCGGCCGCTCGGTCAGGCCGCGACCGCCGCCAGGCGTGCACTGGCCGCCGACCCGGTACGGCAGATCGGCGCCGAACCCGTCGAATTGCAAGACTGGGCCGTCCCGGTCGTGTACGAGGCTGCCCCGCTCGAACTGCTGCGGCCGCGGGAACGAGCGGCGCCGCTGATCCGGCTCACTCCCGCTGACGGCAGCACCCATGACGGTCCCGTAGCGCCAGACGGGCTGCCGCGGCCCCCAGACGCGGGGTTTTTCGGCCGCGACGAGACGCTGCTCGCCCTGGACCGTGCCTTCGACGAGCAGCGGATCGTGCTGCTGCACGCGTTCGCCGGCGCGGGCAAGTCTTCCACCGCGGCGGAGTTCGCCCGCTGGTATTCGGCCACCGGCGGCCTCGATCACCCTGAGCACCCCGAATGGGGGCCAGGCGCCGTGCTGTGGTCCTCCTTCGAGCACCACATGACCGCGGACCGGGTCGTCGGCATCGCAGGCGATCACTTCGCCGGACTGCTCGAGGCCAACGGGATAGCCTGGCAGGCCATCACAGACCGGCGACAGCGCCGCGACCTCGTTCTGCAGGTCCTAGCGGAGCTGCCAGTGCTGTGGGTCTGGGACAACGTCGAACCGGTCACCGGCTTCCCCGCCGGCACCGCCAGCGCGTGGACGCTCGCCGAGCAGGACGAGCTAGCGGACCTGCTCCGCGACCTGGCCCAGCGGACCCGATGCAAGGTCCTGCTCACCTCCCGTCGTGACGAGCGCGCATGGCTTGGCGACCTCGCAGCCCGCGTCACGCTGCCCGGCATGCCAATGCGCGAGAGCCTGCAACTCGCCGTGGCCCTGGCCGCCCGGCACGGCGCCAGCATCGCCGGAGCGGACTGGCGGCCGCTACTGCGCTACGCGGCCGGGAACCCGCTCACGATCACCGTCCTGGCCGGCCAGGCACTACGAGAGAACCTCACGACGACGCAGGAAATCGACGGCTTCGTGGCGCGGCTACGAGCCGGAGAAGCCGAGCTGGAAGCCGACCAGGACGCGGCGCTTGGCCGCACCCGGTCGCTGGCCGCCTCACTCAGCTACGGGTTCGCGCGGGCCTTCAGCGAAAGGGAGCGGGCCTGCCTCGCCGTCTTGCACCTGTTCCGCGACAGCGTCGACGTCGACACGCTGTGCGCGATGGGCGACCCTGACATCGTGACCGATGCCGTGCCTGAACTCGCCGGACTCCACCGCGACGGCACGATCGCGCTGCTGGACCGGGCCGCGGATATCGGCCTGCTGACAGCGATCGGCGGCGGTTACTACGAGATCCACCCCGCCCTGCCGTGGTACTTCGCCGGCCTGTTCACCGCCACCTACGGCCAGGCGGGCGAACCGTCCGCGGAATCCGCGGCCCGCGCCTACGCGAGCGCTGTGGCGGGGCTCGGTAACTACTATCTCGATCAAGCTAACCTCGGGCTCGTCGCCCAGGTACTCCTGCCGCTGCAAATCGAGGAAGCCAACCTGCTGCATGCCCTGGACCTCGCCCGCTCCCATGGGCTGTGGACCGCGGTCACAGGCTGCATGCAGGGCCTGTGCGTCTTGTACCCACGGACCGGGCGGGAGAGTGAATGGGCGCGCCTGGTCGCCGCTGTCACCCCGGACTTCACCGATCCCACCACTGAGGGCCCGCTGCCCGGCCGCGAGACCGAGTGGACCCTCATCGTCAGCTACCGGGCCCGGATCGCGGAAGATGCCCGGGACTGGCCCGCCGCCACCACACTTCAGCGGACCCTTACCGACTGGAACAGGCGCGATGCAGGCGACGCTCTGGCTGCCTCCGCTGACAGCCTCACCCCGGGCCAGCTCGGCCGGATCCGCAGGCTCATCAGCAACCTCAACGATCTGGGCGACATCCTCTCGTCCCAGGATGATCCCGGCTGCCTGGCGCAGTACCAGGAGTCTCTGGCGCTGAGCCAGAAGATCGGCAACCGCCCATTCGAAGCCCAGAATGCCGGCAGTCTCGGGGAGGCTTACCTTCGCGTAGCCGCGCTCAGAGACCTGGACCAGGCCGAGCACTGGTTCGAGTACAGCCTCAGGCTGCGCCCGGATAGCGACCGCGACGGCCGGGCCACCGTCTTCAGTTCGCTCGGCTCCGTCGCCATGGCCCGGTACAGAGACGCATCGGCTGCTGACGAGGCCGAACCGGTGCTCCTGAAGCACCTGAACGCCGCCCTCCGAAGTTACCAGCAGTCCCTCGACCTCACTCCCGACAACGATCACCGAGCACGGGCACGGCGGGAGAACTATCTCGGTAACGTCTTCGGCGCGGCAGGGGAGAACGGCCAGGCGCTCCGCCACTACCAGCGATCCATCCAGCATGCGGAGGCCTCGGGGAACATCTATGCGTCCGGGCAGGGCCGCTACAACATCGCGCTGATACTCGCCAACGACGGCAGGAACGGCGACGCGCTGCACTACGCGCGCGCCGCGCTCGACAATTTCCGCCAAGTCGGTCCAGGCGCCGCGGCATCTACGGCTAACGCCGAGCAACTCATCACCACCTTGGAAGAGCGGGACGGCTAACCCGGCATGGCCGCTCGGCAAGAGTCAGCGGGGCGGCTGGGGTGAAAACCACCGTTCGTTCGGGATAATGATCTTTCTTTTTGGCGCGGTCAGCGCAGGCCCCGCTCGATGGCGTCGATGACCCTGGGCCGCAGTTCGGCCGCGCTGATGATCGCGTCGACCGAGCCGACCTCGACCGCCCGCTGAATGCTGTGGATGCGGTCGAACTCGGCGGCGACCTCACCGAGCTTCTCCGCCCGCACCGCTGCCTGGACCTCCGCCAGCCGCGCGCTGAGCGCGGCCCGCTCGGTGCCGCCTGCGTCGGCCAGCTCGGCCCGCAGCCCGGCCACCCGGGGGTCCGCCGCCGTGCGGTCGCTCACCTCGCCGGAGAACACCACGGCCGCCGCCGGGGCGCCCCCGAGCACCGACGCGAACGAGCCGTCGAGGGCCAGCACCGTCATGTTCGGGTTGAGCGTCTTGGAGAACACCACGAACGCGCCGCCGTGGTAGCGGGAGATCACGCAGAACACGATCGGCCCGGCGAAGTTGACAATCGCGCGCCCGATCTCGGCACCGTACTCCAGCTGCAGCTTGCGCATGGACTCCGGCGAGCCGTCGAAGCCGGACAGGTTCGCCAGCACCACCACCGGCCGGTTGCCCGACGCGGCGTTGATCGCGCGCGCGGTCTTCTTCGACGAGATCGGGAACAGCGTGCCCGCGGTGTAGGTGTCCGGGCCATCGGCCGGCGGGAACCCGAGCCGTGGCACCGCTCGCGACTCGATGCCGATAAGGCAGACCGGCCAGCCGCCGATGTGGACGTCCTGCACCACCGAGGTCTCCGCGTCGGCCATCCCGGCCCAGCGCTCGAGCACCGGATGATCCTGATCCGACAGCGCCCGCATCACCGTGCGGATGTCGAATGGCTTCTTGCGGTCCGGGTTGTGCCCGGCCGAGAAGATCTCCCCCACGGTGGCGAAGTCACTGCCGTCAGCCGTGTGCGGGAAGCCGGAGACGTCACGGTCGGCCGGATCGGTCGTGCCGGCGCGGCGTGGCGCGCTCTCCCCCGGCGCGACATACGTGTGGTCGTAGTGCGACATCAGGATGGCGCAGGCGGCGCGCAGGTTCGGCGCCCAGTACTGCGCCTCGCCGTTGGGTCCCATCACCCGGTCGTAGCCGCCGATGCCGAAGTTGTCCTCGGCCGACACCCCGCCGGAGAAGTCCAGCGACTGCTTGCCTGTGAGCACCATGGCCGAGTCCGGCGTCATCACGAGAATGCCCTTGGTGTGCATGAGCATCGTGGCCTCGGCGTTCCAGTAGGGCTGGGCGCCGACGTTGATCCCGGCGACCACCACGTTGATCTCGCCGCCGGCCTGCGTGAACTCGACGATCCGCTTGAGCGCCGCGGCCACCCAGTCCATGTTCTCGGTCCCTGAGGTCATCGAGATCCGCGCGCCCGACGACAGGGCGAACCACTCCAGCGGCACGGCCATCCGCTCGGCCAGGTCCAGCGCGGCGATCACGCGCGCGCATTCGTGCTCGGACAGCGCGCCAAGGGACTTCGTCGGGTCGCCGAGCAGCACGACGCGGGTGACGCCCGCTGGGTGAAGCTCGGTCGGCGTGGAGACCAGGCCGGCCACCAGGGCCGAGGTGTTCTTGCCCTTCGGCCGGCCGGTGGGCACCAGGGTGCCGCTCGCATCCAGGTCGTGCTCGATGAACCGGCCGTCCGTCCCGGCCAGGAGGCTGGTGAGCTCGTAGGGGTAGACGGTGCCGCGCCTGGCCGCCCGCAGGACCTTCTGCCGGTAGTCGTCCAACGGTGCCACCGGCTCGGCCGGCGGCGGCCCGACATGCAGCTGCGCGGCGCGGTCCGCGTCGCCGGTGATCCGGACGGCCACCTCTGCCAGCTCGCCTGCCGCGACGCGCTGGCGGACCACGAACTGGACCTCCTCGAGCCCGGCGCCGGTCACGGTCGGCCGGACACGATGCACCAGGGGATTCAGCTCCTCCACGGTGAACTCGCTGGCAGGCCAGACGTACATCATGATCCGGTTCATGTCGAGCCGCTTGTTCTCCGGACGGCGCGCCTGGATGTTGCGGATCGCGTCGAGGCAGCCGGCCAGCACGTTCTCGAGCTCGGGCAGCGACACCAGCCTGCCGTCCGCCTCGCGCAGCGGGGTCAGGTCCCTGACCTGTCCCATCGCGACCAGCCGCTCGTCGGCCGGGTTGCTCTTCGCCACGGCGTCGAACAGGTAGATGTCCTCGTCCGCCGACGGCAGCCTGGTGAGGTCGAACTCCCGCAGCCGGTCCAGCTGGAGCCGTTCGGCGACCTGGGGATGGAGGCCGCGGAGCAGCCGGTCCTCGGCGAAGCCGCCGCCGTCAGGGCAGAAGGTGACGTGCTGCTGCATGACCGAGCCGCTGGCGCCGGCGACGGTGACGGTGACCCGGGCGATGCTCGCGATTCCCGCGGTCAGCGGGCTTGCCGCCAGCAGCTCGCCAAGCCGTGCGGCGAGGCTGTCGGCGTCCGGCTGGCCTTCCCATGTGACGTACAGGTCCGCGATCATCCCGGCATCAGCAGAGCGCGGCACGAGCGCGGCGACCGCGGCGAGCGCGGCCGGCACATCCGCTATGTCAGCGGCAGTGGCGGCTACGCGGGTAACCCCGTCGGGGCCGCCGCTCTCGGCGGTGACGATCCGGCACCCGGCGACGTCGCGGGCGGTGACATCGGCCAGCCTCCGGTTGCCGTAGTAGCGCCGGGTCAGCACCTCCAGGAGCGGCGCGTGGTCGAGGCCGCCCCGGCTGATCCGCTGAGCGAGGAGCCGCACCAGGGGTTCGGAGCTGGCCACCATCGCCTGGATGCGCGCCGCGCGATCCGCGGCGTCCGGGTTGCGGTCCAGGTAGTTAAGGTCCGCGCGCACCGCCGCGTAGACCCGGGCCCGGTTGCGGCGCAGCAGCGGCTGGGCGAACCAGCGGAACACCACGCCGCGGGCGAGGTCGGACACCGCGGGGAAGCGCCGCTGCGTGGCCTCGATGACGTGCTCAAGGGCCAGGCCGGCACGCTCGCGCAACGGCTCGGCGGGAGGCGCGGTCGCCAGCCACTGCCGCAGCACCTCGGAGACGACCGTGGCGTCCGCCGCCATCCGCTGCTGGGCCAGGAAGATGCGGAATACCGCCGTCTCGAGCTCTGCCGAACGGGCCAGGTCGGTGACTCCGTACTGGGACAGCATCCGGCTCAGCCGGGCCTGGAAGCTCTCCGGCAGGCCAGCCCGCTCCACATCGAGGCTCTGGAGGTAGCTGCGGAAGTACTCGCGCGGGCTGTGCACCCCGTTTCCCGCCTCGTCCGCCAGGTCGCTGCCGGGCTTGTTGCGGCTCAGCTCTGACAGGTCCGCGAAAACGGTCAGCAGCTCCACCTCCCCCGGCACCGCCAGGCCGCCCAGTCCGGCGCGCCCGGCCAGGTAACCGGCGAGCAGCCGCTTGCGGTCCGCCGGGCCGGCGTCGAAGCCGAGTAGCAGGTCGCGAAGGTCCCGCAGCGACTGGGCGGCCTGCTCATCCGGAGCCAGCGCGGCGGTGGCGGCGGGCAGGTCGATCTCGACGGCGTGCCCCGCGGCCGGGGAGTCCGCGGCTTCCTCGTCGTCCGCGGCGAGCTGCTCGAGCCGCAGCAGTGGCGCTCCAGCCTCGACCTGACTGCCGACGGAGACCTGGCATTCACGGACCCGTCCGCGGAACGGCGCCCGCAGCACCGTCTCCATCTTCATAGACTCAAGCACCAGGATCGGGGCGCCGGCTTCGACCTCGTCTCCCGCGGCGACTGGGGTGGCGACCACCAGGGAAGGCGCGGGCGAGCGCACGACGCCGCCCTCGTCGCGGCTGATCCGGTGGGTGACGCCGTCCACCTCGACGAGGTGCGTGGGCCCGTGCGTTGCGGAGGTGAGCCGGAACCGCTGGCCGTTGACCATGATCCGGCCGCTGTGCTCGTCAAACCGCTCGACCTCGACATCGGCCGGGTGCACGTCGCCGCCGGCGCTGATCCCAACCCGATACCGGGCCGGCCCGAGCCGCGCGACCTGCACGCGGTAGGCGACGCCGCGCAGTCTCAGATCGAGCGGGCGGCCAGGGTCGTGCCGCACCTGGGGACGCCCGCCGTGCGCGGTGGCCAGCAGCCGCTGCGTGCTGATCTCCTCCTCGTCCTGGTACGCCTCAATCGCGGCGGCCGCCAGGGCGATGGCCGAGTGCTTGTGCGCGCTGAGCCGGCCCTGGCCCCGCACCCGGTCGATCCAGCCGGTGTCGGCGCTGCCGTCGATGACCTCGGGCTGGTCGAGCAGGTCGAGGACGAAGCTCTTGTTGGTCGCGCCGCCCTCGATGACCACGATGGTCTCGCCCATCGCCCGGCGCAGCCGGGCGAGCGCCTCGTCGCGGTCGCGGCCGTAGGCGATGATCTTCGCGATCATCGAGTCGAAGTCCGCCGGGATGCTGTCGCCCTCGGCGACACCGGTGTCAACGCGGACGCCCGGCCCGGCCGGCAGCACCAGCCTGGCGATGCGGCCGGGCGCTGGCGCGAAGTCACGGTCCGGATCCTCGGCGTTCAGCCGCGCTTCGATGGCATGCCCCGATTCGGCCGGCTTGCTCCCCTCGAGGCGCCCGCCGCCCGCCACGTGCAACTGCAGCCTGACCAAGTCGACGCCGGTCGTCAGCTCGGTGATCGGGTGCTCGACCTGCAGCCGTGTGTTGACCTCGAGGAAGGCGAACCGCTGCTCCCCCGGGTGGTACAGGAACTCGACGGTCGCCGCGCCGCGGTAGCCGACGGCTAGCACAAGCCGCTCCGCCGACGCCTTGAGTTCGGCGACCTGCCCGGCGGCCAGGACCGGAGAGGCGGATTCCTCGATGATCTTCTGGTTGCGCCGCTGCACGGAGCAGTCGCGCACGCCGAGCGCCCAGGCCGTGCCCTGCCCGTCCGCGATCACCTGGACCTCGACGTGCCGGGCGCCGGTGACAAGGCGCTCAAGGAACACAGTGCCGCTGCCGAACGCGCGCAGAGCTTCCTGGCTGGTGCGGTCGAACGCGTCGGTCAGGTCCGCCGCGGAGCCGATCACGCGGATGCCGCGCCCGCCGCCGCCCGCGGTCGCCTTGAGCATGAGCGGATAACCGACGCGCTCCGCGGCGGCTAGTGCGTCGTCAAGGGTCGCGACCTCGCCCCGGCTCCACGGGGCGACCGGGACGCCAACCTCCTCGGCGATCAGCTTGGCACCGATCTTGTCGCCAAGCTTGCGCATCGCGTCGGCGTCTGGCCCGATGAAGGTGACGCCGACCTTCTCGCACAGCTCGGCGAACGCCGGGTCCTCGGCGACGAAACCCCAGCCGACCCAGGCAGCGTCAGCCCTTGTCGCGGACATGGCGCGCTCGAGCACCGCGAGATCAAGATACGGGCGCGCCGCGGCCGGGCCGAGAGGGTAGGCCAGGTCGGCCTCCCGGACGAACGTGGCGCCGCTGTCAGCGTCGGTGTACAGGGCAACCGTCTCCACTCGCGTGCCGGTCTGCGCGGACAGGTCCCGGACGGCGTGGATCAGCCGCATGGCGGCCTCCCCGCGGTTGACGATGGCGACACGGCTGAACACCGGCTGATCCTCCTGGTCTGGACGCGCGGAAGGCGCTGCCCGAACCCGGTTCGCCGCCTTCACCGCGTCTATCCTGCTCGATGACGGCCGTTGTAGCCATCCTGACATGCCTCATCCCTACCCAGGCATCTTGTAGGAACCCGACAAAAATGCCGCCGGAACCGCTTCCCAGACGCTACGTTCCGTCACGCTAGTAAGGGCACAGATCCCCCGGACCCGCCCACGGCCCGCCCATGGCAGCGGCACGCTCCGAGGAATGTGGTGTATATTGTGGTGTATGAAGCGAACAAACATCTACCTCGCCGAGGGCCAGGCCGCCGCGCTGGACCGGGTCGCGGAGGCAGAGGGCGTTTCCCGGGCGGAACTGATCCGCGAGCTGATCGACCGGGCGATCGGCGGTCATCCTGGCGCTGATCTCGCGGCCGACCTCGCCGCGATCAACGATTCCTTCGGGGTTCTCACAGGCCAGGAGGCATTCTCCCGGGCCCGCGACCACCGGACGGATTACCTGGACCGCCTGGCCGACGCGTGATCCTTGTCGACAGCGACGTCCTTATCGAGCACCTGCGCGGCAAGACCGAGGCCAGAGAATGGCTCGTGGGCGCCCGGCAGTCCTCCGGGCCGCTAGCGATCAGCGTCGTGAGCCTGACCGAGATCGCCGGAGGGATGCGGGCACCGGAACGCCGCGAGGTCATGCGACTGCTCGGCAGCATGCAGCGGTTTGAGGTGACCGAACAGGTGGCATGGCGAGCCGCGACGCTTATGCAGGAGTACCGCCGGTCCCATTCCGGAATCGGCCTCGGAGACTACCTGATCGCCGCGACCGCGCTCACCGAAGGACTGGAACTCGCCACGCTGGACATCCGGCACTATCCCATGTTCCCCGAACTCGCACGCCCCTTCTGATCTCGCTCCTCGCGGGCCGCCAGAGTTCGGGGTGGTGTCAGGCAGGTCATCGGTCAGGCACGCAAAGGGAGCCCGGCAGCCTTATAGATGTCGTCGATCAGGGACATGGTGGCGACTGAGTCCGACGGCGGGGTGAGATTGGCGGGCTCCCCGCGCACGGCGGCGGCGAAGGCGCGCAGCTGATGAACGTAGGTCGCCTCGCCCCCGAACCGCTCGCGCCGCCGCCGGCTGTCCACGGTCACGGTGAAACGCGACCAGAGTTGCGGCGCGGCGAAGTTGATGACCGTCAGCGTGCCACGCTCGCCGGCTACCCGGGCCCTGATGCGCAGCAGGGCCGATGACCACATCGACGTGCGGATCTCACCCGTCGCCCCGCCGGGAAAGCTGAACCGCGCGGTCATCGCCCGGTCGATGCGCTGGTCCCGGCGAAGGGTCAGCGCGTGAGCCGTGGTGACGTGCGGGTCCGCGGGCGCGAGCAAGCGCAAGGCATGCACGGCGTAGCAGCCTGCGTCCATGAGCGCTCCGCCGGCGAGGCTGAAGTCGTACCTGATGTCGGAGAAGCGGGGCAACGGGAAGCACATAGCCGTCTCGACCCGTTGGATGGCGCCTAGTTCCCCGCCGTGGACGATCTCGGCCATCCGCCGCGCCAGCGGGTGGTATCGGTAGTGGAACGCTTCCATCACGACGAGGCCGGTCCCGTCGGCGGCGGCCGCCACCTCGCGTGCCTGTGCCGCGTTGGAGGTAAACGGCTTCTCGCACAGCACGTGCCTGCCTGCCTGGAGCGCGGCCAGCGTCCACCGCGCGTGCAGGCCGTTGGGCAGCGGGATGTACACCGCGTCCAGCGACGGATCGGCCAGCAGGGCGGCGTAGGAGTCGTGCACGGCAGGCACGCCGTACCGCGCCGCGAACGCCTGCGCCCTGCGCGGGTCCCGTGCGGCGATGGCACTCACCTCAACGCCCTCGACGAGCCGGGCTGGCTTCACGAGCGCGCCCGGGGCGATGCTCGCGGCGCCCAGCACACCGATTCGCACTGGCGGACAACCTCCCAGGACGGCAGCAACAGGTAGCAGTGCCGGCAACTCTAGCGGCGGCTTCGGCGCGCGGCGACGCGGGCGATGCAGCGATACTGAAGCTCCACCACGAGCTCGCGACCCCGCCGTCAGGCGCGGGCCGCCGGCGCAGGAGCGAGGAGCACGCAGTGCCCGGACGAAACGATGCGAGCCGCGCCGCCGTCGAAGCGCGGTGGCGGGCGTGAGGAAGATCGCGATTCTCGACGACTACATCGGCGTCGCCCTGGAGTACGGCGACTGGTCCGGGCTGCCGGGCGACGCCGAGATCACCGTCTATCGCGAGGCGATCCCGCCCGAGCGGCTCGCTGACGAACTCTTCGACTACGAGATCGTCGTCATCACCCAGCAGCGGGCGCGCTTCCCCCGGACTGTGCTTGAGGGCCTGCCTAACCTGAAGCTGCTCGTCTGCAACGGCCGGACGAGCAACGTCGTCGATCACGAGGCCCGCGGCGAGCAGGGAATCCTGCTGTGCGGCACCGCGGAGACGAGCCGGGTCGCCACGGCGCGTCCCGTCAGGCACGAGGTACGGCCTGGCCTGCCCGCGCCGTCGGAGATGGCATGGGCGCTCATCTTCGCCGTCGCGAAGCGGACCGGAGTCGAGGACCGGGTCATCCGCGCCGGCGGCTGGCAGACCGGGTTCCCTGTCCCGCTTGGCGGTAAGACGCTGGGCCTGCTCGGCGCGGGGCACCTGGGCGGCGCGATGGTCCCGGTCGCGATGGCGCTCGGCATGGACGTCATCGCGTGGAGCCAGAACCTCACCGCGGAACGCTGCGCCGAGCTTGGCGTGACGAAAGTGACGAAGGACGAGCTCCTGTCCGCCGCGGATGTCCTCGGGGTCTTCCTCGTCTTCTCGGAGCGCTCACGTAACACGCTGCGCGCCGGCGACCTGGCGAAGATGAAGGCGGGCGCCATCTTGGTGAACATCTCCAGGGGGCCGATCGTCGAGGAGGAGGCCCTCGTCGCGGCGCTCCGCTCCGGCCGCCTCGCCGGCGCCGGCCTCGACGTTTTCGACCGCGAGCCGCTCCCCGCGGATCACCCCTTCCGGTCGCTGGACAACGTCGTCGTGACCCCGCACGTCGGCTATGTCACGGAGGACCTCTTCCGCACCGCCTGGCAGCGCATGGCGCAAGACGTCGCGGCCTACCTCGCCGGATCGCCGATCCGCGTCGTCACCGATCCCGGCGACTGCCCGCCGATGGCGCCGCAGTAGGTTTCGCCGCCCGCGGTTTCCCGGGGCCCCGGGGTGGAGCCCGCCTGCTTGACGGATGTTACGGTAGGTGACCGAATCTGCACGCAGACTGACCTGGGGGACATATGAGCTTGCCCGCCGCCGAGCAGCGGGCGCTTAGGGCCATGGAACGCCTGCTGGAGGCGAGCGAACCACGCATGACGGCGATGTTCGCGATGTTCACCAGGCTCGCCAGGGCCGAGATGCCCGTCAGCGCGGAACGCCTGGCCCGCCGCCAGCTGGTGCGGTCCGGGCCCGACACCATCTACGTGCTGATTCCCGTGCTGGCCACCATGGCCCTCATCGCGACCCTGGTGGTCGGCCTGGCCACCAGCGGCACGCCCGCTTGCCGGACGGCCGCTTTGTCATCGCCGAGGTCATCGGTCATCAGTTGCGCCGGGCGAGAGCTGCGCCCATCTGGGCATTTAGCCGCCCGATAGGCTCGGTGCACCCGCCGCGGGCCAGCAGTCGCTTACGACTTCACGGTCAGGGAGCCCGTGCCTGCCTGGTAGTTCGGCGCGGTCACGGTCACCTTGTACGTGCCGGGCTTCGTGCTGGCTGGCAGCGTGACGGACGCCTGCCCTGCCGCGTTCGTCGTGGCGGTCTTGCCTGCGACCTTGACGGTCGCGCCAGCGACTGGATCGCCCGCGTCAGTCACCGTGATCTTGACCGTCACGCCCGAGCCGCCGAGGTGGACCGGACCCGGGATGCCCAGCGTCAGGGCGGCTAGCACCTGGGTGACGAACTGCTCGTTCTTGGCCTGCGCGTTGTTCACGCACTGCATGCCGATGTCGAGCCGCGCGAGCGGGCTGCCGCCCAGGCCGAGCAGGCCTCCCTCGAAGCAGGGCGTGGCGTAGCTCCGCACCACGCCGAACCGGGTGGCCGCCTTGTTCGTGCGGGTGACGAACACCCGGTTCGACTGCTCGTTGTACCAGGCGACCCAGATGCGGCCGCCCGGTCCCTGGGCGAGGCTGACGCCGAGGGCGTTGGCCGATGAGGGCACCGGGATCGCCTTGGCCGCGCCTACCTTCCAGAGTTCGAGCTGGCAGGGCGTCTTGTTGGCGCAGAAGGCGAGGTAGACGCCGCCGCCCTTGACGTTCCTGTTGACGGTGGCGAGCCTGGCGAAGACCGGGAAGTCGGTGCTCGACGACGCGGTCCCGGTACCGGGCGCCTTGCGCACGGCACCGCCTGCGGTCACGTCCTTGACGTAGATGCCGTCCCGGCTGGCCGGCGTGGAGAACACCTGGGCCCAGGCGACGTAGAAGTGGCCGTTGCCCAGTTCGTCGTTGACCATCCCGGTCGGGGCAGCCGTCGCCTTGGTCAGCGCGATGTGCGCGTCGTCGGACGCCGCCGGGATGACCGGGGACACGCCGATCCGGTAGTTGATCCCGGTGCCGGTCGCCCAGCCGCCCGGCCAGGCCGCGGCGAGCACCTTCGCGTTCGGGGCGGACTCGGCGGCGGCGGCCACCGGATTCACGCAGTTGGACGATAGCGTCCAGGACTGGACGGTCCACTTCGGCGATCCGCCGAGCGCGCCGTAGACGCAGCCGAGGGCGTAAACGCCCGTCGAGCCGCGCTCGCCGTTGAAGATCAGCAGCGGCTTGGCGCCGTCCCCGAGCAGCGTCGGCGAGAACTGCAGGGACCCCCAGTGGATGGCGAGGATGTCGGCCGGCCCCTGGGCGACGCTGCCACTCGGGCCGATCTGCACCGCCTCGTAGGTGAAGTTGTTCGGACCGATCTGGCGGGGGAAGACATCCCAGCCGACGCCGTTCGGCGCCACCCAGAGCGCGGGGGCGGGAGACTCGGTGGTCATGCCGGCGCTGACCGCCGTCCAGATGCCGGACTTGGGCAGGGCCGGGATGCGCGCGCCGCCTGGAGCGGACGCTGGGCTTGCCAGGGCGCCCGAGGCGGCGGCTGCGGACAGGCCCAGCGCCAGGGCCACCGCGGCCGCGAACGTGCCGAGCACGCGGCCGCGGAGACGACCGCCGTACCCCGGGCTCCGGCGCCAACGGGCGGACTCACGCAAGAGACCAGGACCTGACATCTCGCACTCTCTCCCCTCACGTACCGACAAGGGTCAGTGTGCACCGATTGCTTAACCTTTGCTATAGATTCTGGCCGGCGGACCACGGCGCGGCGTGCGGCGTGCGGGGTTATGGCGCGTCGGTGGACCTGCGCGAGACCAGCAGGGCGCGAGCATGACCCGAATCTCGGTTCGGGCATCCCGGGTACGTTGCTGACATGACATGCGAAACTGAGGGCGCGCCGGCAAGAAGACCGGGGACAGTACACCTGGCCAGGGCTCAGCCATGGCGGCACTTCCTGTCCCGCGCCCATTTTCCGCAGCCCTCGAACGGCTCGCCTGCGCCCGGCGCTCCCCGCCGGAGCCCGGAACGAGCCAGCACGGCCTAACGCGACCCGTGCCGCAGGCGAAGCGGCCGGCACGGGAGCCGGCCTGTTGGTGCCTGCGGCGCACTTGGCGTACTTTCCGCATGGACATTGCGGGCATATCAGGACAGGAAAACGTCACAAAGGAGAAGATGGGCCACTTCGTGGCGCGATGCCCGGGATGAAATTGGGGGCGGGCCGGGTCTGCGGGTGGTTTGCGGTGGTTCGGGTGGATGGG
>Ga0335073_10001795_pt1 | contig 29014 bp, 28 predicted proteins | sample Lox_Sample_22_FD_207093 | JGI IMG/M metagenome (GOLD analysis project Ga0335073, IMG submission 207093) | Soil microbial communities from Loxahatchee National Wildlife Refuge, Florida, United States - Lox_Sample_2.2 | ecosystem: Environmental > Terrestrial > Soil > Wetlands | place: USA... | reverse complement strand
GGCGGTTTTCCTGGCCGGTGCGTTGCGGGGGCGGTCCCATTGCAGTGACGGTGCTGGCGACAAACGCGCCGTTCTTCACGGCTCCTTCGACCCGTACCATATCCCCAACTTGAATATCGGCGAGGGTGATGGGATCACGACGCTTGCGGAAGGTGGTGTTTTCGTCGGCGACGAAGGTGTGTGCGGCGTTGTCGGGTCCGCCTTGAATCGTGACCTTCACATCGTTGATTGCGGTGACCCTGCCCATCAACCAGGTTTTGCCGTAGTTGGCCTGCATTTCGCGCAGTTGTTTGGCGCGCTCGGGATCAATTTGGAAGATGACGACAGCGCCAACCGACTTGGCCGTGGCATCCACTTCGCCCGAAGCTCCGATGGCATCGCCCACTTTGATGTCGCTGGCTTTGATGGTTTGTGGGGGAGTCGCAGGGATACCGGACTCGTCCTGACCGCGACCGCGCTGGCCACCGCCGCCCTTCAGGATGCGGGTATTCACGCTGTAGTGGATGGTGTAGAGGTCGCCCGACTCCGTTTTGATGCTGAAGTGGTCAGGCGTGATTTCCGTGACCGTTCCCATCACCCCACGCCCCATCATTCCGCCCCCACCGCCCCAAGCTCCGCGGCCGCGCTGCCCGGGAGCGCGGCCGGGGGGTGGCTGGAAGGAGTCCTGGGAGGGATCGGTGCTTTGGGCAATAGCGCCAAAGCTGACGAGGCTGATGAGGAGGAACAGCGGAAGGTGACGGGCTTTCATTGTCATTTACCTTGGACGTCCTATGGGAGTAGACGAAAGAGCACGTTGGAGGGACGCGACATCCTGCTCCAATACTGATTGAAAACGTGCAGAGGTTATTGCCGTTTTTGCGACTGCGACGCCAGTAACTCCTCGAATGCAGGATTTCCGTGCAGGCTCGCGAATTCGTTATCGGCGATGACTTTCTTGGGATTGGTATAGCCCTCATTCATCGCCAGGCGCAAATATTCAACGGCCTGTAAGGGCATTCCTGCTTTTGCGCAGCCCTTTGCCATGTAATAGTTCATAGCTCCGCGGTCTGCCACGGAAGCCGGGTTTTCGATGCGCGGCCGGGAATTGTCCTGAAAAATCTGAGGATCGATTTTCAGCGCCGCCTGGTATTCCAGCCAGCCTTTGGAATATTTGTGCTGTGCGAGCAGATTGGTGCCAAGGTTTTTAAGGATAAGGGCAGACTTCGGATCAATCTTGAGCGCTTTGCGATACATCTTTTCGGCATTGTGATACTGCTTTAGCGCATCGTATACGGTGCCAAGATTATTCAGTACATTCGAATTCTTCGGATCAAGCTTATAGGAAGCGCGATAACAGTGCATCGCATCGGTAAGATTGAACATCAACTGGTAGGCGATGCCCAGCTTATTCCACACGTCGGGGCTATTCGTAGCGGCTTTCTTGTAAGCATCGATGGCGGCCTGATAGCGTTGATGGGCCATGAGCGCGTCCCCAAGCTGTTCGGGAGTGGGTTGCACCTTTGGCGCCGTGGGAGCAAGGGCGGGGGCGGGATGTGAAGGAGCATCGGCAGGCGGCGCGGTCGATGATTGGGCCAGGGCCACACTGGAGGTACACACAATGGCTGTCAGAAGCACAGCGGCCGGCAGTGAGCGTTTATCGTACCTTCGCATATTCCCTCCTTAAGAAGGAATCGAGGCGACAAACCTGCTTCATCGTCTTGAAGAAATTAGAGCACCTTTTTGTATAGCGTCGTCAAGCTATCTGTGGGTGAGATGCGAGGCGGACTGAAAAAAGCACGAGCCGGAACCAGTCGCCTCCTGGAAGCCTGCTTGGCGAACGAGGATCGATAGCGATGGGCGTAACCGTTTCTTCAAGGATTGGCCAGGACTTAGGTGAACGTTTCCGAAGCGTTCGCAGGCGCACAATGGAGATCTGTAAACCACTGACGCCTGAGGACATGATGGTGCAATCGTGCCCCGAGGCCTCGCCCGCGAAGTGGCACCTTGCGCACACCGCGTGGTTCTTTGAGTCCTTTATTTTGAGTGAGTTTCTGCCCGGCTACGAGCTCTTTGATCCTGATTTCCCGTGGCTGTTCAACAGCTATTACCGTAGTTTTGCGGAGTTTCCCGAGAAGCGGCTGCGTTCGTCGTTTTCAAGGCCGGGTTTGGACGAGATTCAGCGTTACCGGGAGCATGTCGACCAGGGAATTGCGCGGCTGCTCGAGGAGAATCCTGAGCCAGAGGTGCTGCGCCGGATTGAACTGGGCGCGAACCACGAAGAGCAACACCAGGAACTTCTGCTCACTGATATTCTCCACGCTTTTTTCACGAATCCGTTGCGGCCGAAATACAGGGACCGAGGGGCTGGGGGACTGAGGGATCAAGAAAGGCCATCTGCCTTGGGATTTAAGCCTTTTCAAGGGGGCTTGCACGAGGTGGGATATATCGGCGAAGAGTTCTGTTACGACAACGAGTTACCGCGACACCGCGTTTGGCTGGAACCGTTTGCGCTGGCCAACCGCCTGGTGACGAACGGGGAGTATGCGGAATTTATTGCCGATGGAGGCTATCGGCGTTCGGAGTTGTGGCTCTCAGCAGGCTGGGACGCGGTTGAGCAAAACGGCTGGCGTGCGCCCCTCTACTGGACAGAGGAGAGCAACACTTGGAATCTGTTCACCTTGCGCGGTGAGTTGTTGCTGGAAGAGGTAATGGATTGTCCCGTAAGCCAGGTAAGTTACTTTGAAGCCGACGCGTATGCGCGGTGGGCCGATAAGCGGTTGCCAACGGAATCGGAATGGGAGGTTGCGGCCAAGGACCGACTCGTCGCGGGTAACCTTCTTGACTGCGGAAATCTTCGACCGATGCCCTCGGGCCCGGCGGATGGGGATCTGCAACAGATTTGGGGTAATTGCTGGGAGTGGACGGCGAGCGCGTATCTTGGTTATCCGGGATTCGAGCCGCTGGCTGGATCGCTTGGCGAATATAACGGAAAATTCATGAGCGGCCAGATGGTTCTGCGTGGAGGATCATGCGTGACGCCGCTAGCGCATATCCGGTCGAGTTATCGCAATTTCTTTCAGCCGGAAACGCGCTGGCAATTTTCCGGAATCCGTTTGGCAAACAAGTAACTCCCATAGGTGGAGGAGCATCCTAGGTAACGGCATGACGACAAGCCCGACTTCCCCAGCTAGCTTTCACATTTCAGACAAGATTTCCTCTTCCGTTTATGAGGGATTGCTATCCAACCCGAAATGGCTGCCTTCCTGGTTGTTCTACGATTCAGCCGGGTCGCGACTGTTTGATCAGATCACCCATCTTCCTGAGTACTACCTAACACGCATCGAGCGCGGCATTCTGAAAGACCGAGCGGCTGAGATTGTATCGAGAGCTGCCGGTGACCATGCTTTGCGCCTGATTGAACTCGGTGCCGGTTCCGCGGACAAGACGCGACTTCTGCTCAATGCCGCTGTGGAGCGGCAGGATACGGTGTTTTACGAGCCGGTAGATGTGTCAGCAAGCGCGCTGGTCGAGGGGCAGATCCGTATTGAAGGGGAGATTCCGGGGGTGCTGGTGTGCCCGCGCGTCGAGGACTACACGCACAGGATCGAACTCGATTCGACCTTGCCCTGCGAGCGCAGATTGGTGCTGTATATCGGATCGAGCATCGGCAACTTTGAACCCGGAGAATCGATGTTGCTGTTGGAACGCGTGCGTGGCGCACTCGAGCCCGGCGATTGCATGCTGCTGGGTGTGGACCTGGCAAAGGATGAAGCCGTATTGCATGCCGCCTATGATGATTTAGCCGGAGTTACGGCAGCCTTCAATCGCAACGTGCTGGTTCGGCTCAATCGCGAGCTCGATGCGGACTTTGATCCGGCGTCGTTCGCGCATCGCGCGATTTGGAACCATGCGGAATCGCGTGTAGAAATGCACCTGGTCAGCGAAAGAAAGCAGACGGTATGGTTGTCGAGCATCGGCCTGCGCGTGAAGTTCGCAGCGGGAGAAAGCATCCACACTGAGAACAGCTACAAGTACCGTCCGGGCGATGCGGAGACATTGCTCGCAAGGGCCGGATTCACGCCCGAAGCAACCTGGATGGATGAGCGCGGGTGGTTTGCGGTGTGCCTGGCCCGGGTGGCGTAGTCACGGGTCCAGGCATCGCTGATGAGTATCGGGCGATGCCTGAGAGTTACTCAGCTTGAGTGCAAATGCCATTTCATCTGCCGTGAAGGTCGTGTGTCTCGATGATTCTGAAGGGGGACGAGGCGGCCTGCGAAGGCACCGGAGAGGCGAGGCGTTGTCGTAGCCAGTTCCACGTCGTGCCGATTCGGTCGGACGCGCGAAAGAGATGGCCGGCGGTGAGTCTCCCGATGACGCGGTGGTGACCGACGGCAGCCAAACCCATGGATGCGAAGCATCCGCACTGCGAACAGTCTGGGTCGCCACCGAACTGGCAAGGCGTGACTCTCTTTTTGAGATCGGCGGAGATGGTTCGCGTGGTGCGCGCGAAGATGCATTGTTCAGGGGTGAGGGGCGGGTTCTCCAACTCGCGGAGAAGGGAATCCGGCATTTCCATCGCGGGAAATCGCGGACGCAGGCGCTTCAGTTCGGCGATGACGCGGGACCGTTGCTGGGGAGAGAGGATTTCGGGATCGGTGGCTCCTCGTTGAGGAGTGAACAGGCTGAACCAGACCTTGACGACCTCAGGACGACTACTCCAGAAGGTGAGGAACTCTTCGAGATAGCCGGGGCGGTCGGCGATCTGGGCGGTGATGGTGCAGTGTACGTGGATGTGGGCCGCGCGGATATTTTTCAAGATTCGTTCATAGGTGGCCGGTTTGCGACGCGCATTGTGTTCCGGCGCGAGGCCGTCAATCGAGACCACGACGTTCAGCAGTTTGTACTGTGCCCAACCGGCTGGTATTTCGCGAAAGGCGCTGGTAACGATCTGGGCGTGAATGCGGCGCGCTTCGATTTGCGGAAGAAGCTGTTCAAGTTCCCGATACCGGACGAGCGGATCACCTCCGACGAGGGAGACGTGGAGAGGTTTGTATTGGTCGAGGAGGGCGAGGACTCTGCGGACCAAATCGTCTCCGCGGAAATCGGAAAGCTCGCGCAATTGCGAATCACCGCCGAGGTGCGCAGCGTCGAAGGCATAACATCCGGGGCAGCGGAGAGGGCATTCCTTGGTAATCTCGATGGAAAGGGAAGGCGCACGTCCGGCCAGGATCCTGGCCCAGGCGTGCAGGACATCGGAATTATTCATTTGTGTACTCCGTAACAGCATTGAAGGGAGCTGGTCTTTCCGAGGGGACAGATAGCGACGAACGGCTATCGGAAACGGACCTTTCCGCAGTTACGGAATCAGATCAGAAGGGGAATGTTGAAGGACCGGGTGGGAGAGGCTGTCGGGATTTTCAGCCGGTGTTCGCAGGAGTGAGGAGACGAGCAGAAACGAGAGATGTTCCGCGGGTGCCTCTTGAATAGCAGGGCCCTGATCGCGACCAGGAGGCCCAAATCGCATTTGCCTTGTTCAGCACGGAGGAGTGTGAGGCAAAGGCAGGTGACGATGATCAGCATGCCTAATTCGAAGTCCTGCCCGCCGTGAAGGAACCTGTCCCAGGTCCATAGGTTCTGAGTGACGGGCATGGTGATGATTTCAAGAGCAATGACGAAGAGCAGGCCGCGGCTGAGACACGCAATCCGCGCAGAGATTTGAACGGATGTATTGGAGCGAAGCCACCCGATAATGGGAAAGATATTCATGCTCGGGTTCAAATGCCGCCTGACGGTTAGACTCAGCAACCGTTGCTGAGGTAGCTTTGTCGATCGAGGAAAGGCAGGGACATTTAACACTTATCTTGGTGAATCGATCCTCAGCAGCAGAATGTCGTGACTGCGCAGTTCAATCGGCATGCCGTTGGTCAGATCCACTTCCTTGCCGCTCCACAGGTCCTTTGCGTGCTGAGTGCCATGCAGACCGAGCGGGGCCAGGTCGAGATGGAAGGGATGCGTTGACCAGACGTCGCTACCCGCGTTGAGAATCGCAATGGCCTTGGCGCCGCCCTTCAGATCGCGCGCCCACACTTCAACTTCCCCGCCACTATAGACGTAACGGGCTTCGTGTCCAAGCGGGTCCTGATCGATGGCGATCACATCGTGATTGGTGAGGATGTCGCGAATCTCGGGCTTCATATTGGGCAAGTCGTTGCCCGCCAGCAAGGGCGCAGCCAACATGGCCCACATGGAGAAATGCGCGCGATTTTCTGCGAGTGACAGCTTGCCGTTGCCGACCTCAAGCATGTCGGGGTCGTTCCAATGGCCGGGCCCAGCGTACGGGGCGAGACCTTTCTGCTCATTGAGAAGGTCGTAAATACTTTGCCAGCGAGCCTGGATGTCGTCGGTTGTGCGCCAAAGGTTTCCGCCCAGTGCGGGCGCCCACTCCCAGGGATTATCCCAGCCATACTGGCAGAGCGAAAAAACAATGGGCCGGCCTGTGGCCTGGAGGGCTTTGCCCATCTTTTCGTAGGCCTCAACCATCAAGCGCATCTGCTGTGCCTTGTCATTGGGCGCCTGTTTCTGCATTACTGCAGGGATGAAACTGCACAGGTCGTACTTCAAATAGTCGATGCCCCATTCGGCGTACATTTTGGCGTCCTGCGCTTCATGACCGAGCGAGCCTTCGTAGCCCGCGCAGGTCTTGGGTCCCGGGCCGGAGTAGATGCCGAGCTTCAGACCCTTTGAGTGCACATAGTCGGCGAGCGCCTTCATGTCGGGGAATTTCGAATTTGTGTGCAACACTCCGCTGGCGTCGCGTTGGCCTTCCCATGTGTCGTCGATGTTGACGTAGATGTAGCCGGCATCGCGCATGCCGCTGGACACAAGGATGTCGGCCGCTGCGCGTACGCCCTTGTCGTCGACTCTATTGGCGAAGTAGTTCCAACTGTTCCAACCCATGGGTGGCGTCTGTGCCACCTGCGATGACTGCGCGCACAGTGCGGCAGGGCTGAGAGTGAGGGCGACGAGCGATAGGAGCGCAGAAACCAGCAACGAAGCACGAGCACGCATTGGCAGGACCTCCCGGTGAAAACGATTTCAGGAGAATACTAAGGGGCTGCCTCCGTTTTGACAAACAGGAGATCAGTTCAGCGGCGTTGCGTTTCCTGCATCGAGCTTGATGGAATTTGAGCCGGCGTGTATCTGCACAGCCTGGCCCCAAACAACGGGCTTGTTGTTAAGGATGGCGGAGATCATCAGGTAATAAGTACCGGGCGGAACGCCGGGAAAGGTTCCGTTGCCATTGGCATCCGCCCGCACGGCGGATGCGGCGCTCGCCTTGACCGCATTCATCGCCGTCTGGCAGTCAGGCTGGCGATTTGCGCACTGAGCGCCGACATACTTGTAAGGCGATGTGCCTGTCGGAACCAGGACTCCCGCGTTGGAGATCGCATCACCGTAGCTTGAGCGCAGAAGGACGTAGGGGCGTCCTGCGAGCGGATTAGGGACCCCGGGTTGCGCCGGGAATCCGGAGACGACCGAGAGTGTAGCGTTGCCGAGCGGAGCCTGAGGGGTAGAAAGACCGCTGCCGGCAGGTGCCGCGGTTCCACTCATCGAAGTATTCATCATTGCTGCGGTTCCGCCACTCGACGGGATGATTTTGCTTGGAGTCAGGACGGCAAGGTTGCAGGTCTGTTCGTAGGGCGCAAAGGTGAAGTCGTCGTTCTGGTCCTGGCCGGTGATGATGCGTCCGTGGACCTGGTAGGGTCCGTCAGCGGTGGGGGCAAGCGAGCCATCTGCTTTGAATGCAAGCAGGAGCGGATGATCGGGAGCGTCGATTTTGATCTGCGCGCCGCCAGCGGTCGCGGCCACTATATAGGGATAGGCACGCGCAGCGTCCGGTCCGCAGCCGAGGATGACGGACTCGGGGAAGAACTGCACGCTGAAGCCGGTGGATGCCGCAAAGATTCCATGCATGCGGATCCCTGGCGGCGTGGGCGCGCCCTTGTCGCCGCCGAAGGCCATTTTGAGGACATTCTTCTCCATGGTCTCGATGCCCTCGCCGGCACCCTTGGACGAGAGATTGATCGCGGGGCAAGTCGTTCGCTTGGGAACAAAATTCGTGTACCCGGCCGTGGACTGTCCTGGCACGTAGGTTGAATTTGTGTGCGTAGTGGTCACGTCATACATCCCGCCGCCCGCGTAGGTGGCATTGGATCCCTGCTGCACCTGGTTGGCATTCATGCGCTCGGTTGTGGTGTATTGCGAAGTTTCCGTATGGCCGGCGGTCGAGGTTCCCGGCGTGTATCCACCGGGTACCACTCCATCGATGGTCACAGGGCCGGGACCGGTAATGGTCCCATCAGCGCGTAAGGTCAAATTGAGCGGCTTGGGCGTGGTGTTGATGATGAGCGCGGTGCGGTTGGGCTCGAACTTAAGACTGTAGGTCTCCTGGTTCGGTGAGAGGAACGAACAGTTCACCAGCACGCCGCCGTCAATGAAGTCGAGCCGCCAGTTTCCTGGGCCTTGGAACACACCAGCCATATTGGGACCGGCATCAGGTCCGCTTGGCTGCCCGGAGCCGAGCACGGAGGTAAGCATGTTGGTGAACATTCCCATCAAGCCGTTGCCTGTGCAACTTGCAGGCAGCCGGCCGGCGCTGACACAGCGTCGCATTGCGCGCTGTTCGGGCGAGCCGCCAGACAGTGGGCCCCCGGACGCCTGTTGGAGCTGCGCAGCGACTTGTGCCTGACTGACCGGAGGCGGCGACTGCTCAGCCTTCTTGACGTTCGCGTCGTAGAGATCCTGCTGGCGCTGCTGGATTGCCTTGGCTGCAGCAAGTTCCTTTGCCGATGGTTGCTGGCAAGTGGGCAAGAGCTTTTTCAGTGCCCCACGGGTCATGTAGGTGTAAGAGTTAAGTCCCGTTTTCGTGAGGTGATCGGGATGCGCAACCATGCACGTTGAGGTGTCGGAGGTATCGCGGATGTTGCAGTTCTCGATATAGATGTGCTCGCCGTTGCAGAGGAACGTAACGCCGATGGGAATGTCAGGTGTCTCGCGAGTCTGCCCGGCCGCTTGTAACACGTAGAGCAGGAAAAAAGTGACTAAGGAGAGAAAAAGCATGCCGCTCGCGAGGAGAAGAACCGGTCTGGATGAAATCTTGCTCATGGTGCCCCCACTACTTTGGAATTGGTGGGTTCAATAAATTGTTGTCAAAGACGCCTAGCGGGGAAATGAGAGGACTGATGGTAGCGCGAATCTCAGATTGCGATCAACTGGAAGTTGAATGCAACAATAAGTTGATCTGACTTGGCGACTTCAGTCCGCAGCGCGAGCGATGGCGTAGCGTTCGGTTGTGGCCATCAGCCCTTCGATGACTTCGACGTTTCCAATTCCGCCGCGTGCACCGGAGCAGGTGCAGTTCAGAGCCGCGGCGGCGCAGGCGAAGTCGAGGCGGCGCTCGAGAGGCCAATTCTGCAAGAGTCCGTAGATGAACCCAGCGTGAAAGATGTCGCCCGCGCCTGTTGTGTCGGTCACGGAGACGCGATAGGCGGGGCGCGTGTAGAAGTCGTGGCCATCCCAGGCGATGACACCGTCAGCACCGAGAGTAGCAGCGGTGATGGCGCATCCGAATTGGCGTTTTATCAATCGGAGTGCGCGCTCCAGGTTGCGCTCGCCGGTAAGGCGCGAAGGGAAATCGCGGCTAACGATGAGGTGATCGACGCAGGCGATGAGATCTTCGACCCCGGCATAGGCTTCATCGAGGTCGGCGATGACGGCAATGCCGGCCTCACGGGCCCATTGGGCAGCTTGGGTCGCGGCCGCGGTTTCGAACCCATCAACCAGCAAGACACGCGCATTCTGAATCCAGGCGCGATCGAGATCGAAAGGTTGGAGCAGGAGGCGTTCATCTCGGCGGCAGAGGACGGTGCGCTCGCCGCCATCGTCGACGATAATGAGCGACTGGGGACTGAGTGCATCTGGAACGGCGATGAGGCGGGCATCGACACCGGCGCGATCGAACTCACGGCGATGCAGTTCGGCGGCATCGTCGTTACCAAGTTTGCCGATATAGCGAGTACTGAGTCCCCAGGTCTGGCAGGCGATGACTGCGGTCGCCGTCTGGCCACCGGGAAGAATGCTGGATTGGTTGTATTCAGTTTTGGAGCCACGGGCCGGAAAGTGTGAGAGTGGAATGAGGGTATCGATCGCATTCAGGCCGACGCCAACGAGGTCGACCTTTTTCAATTCCGGCATATTGCCATTGTAACGGTGCAATTCGCGTCTATGTAAATCGGGTCTCCCGCCACAGCACCCACGCGCATCCGACGGCAGCGGCCACCAATATCAGGGAAAGGACGCCAACCCAGGTGAAGTTCATGGCCAGCACGGGGACCTGCGCGTTCACTCCCAGCCAGATAAAGACCCCGACGGCGCCGGCGAGAATGAGGTGATCCCACCAAGCGCGCCCCCCGGCTTTGGCTGGCGGATCGTTTCCGGCGTATGACCGGATAACGCGATCGTAGTTGAGGTCGTAGCGCGCGCATTCACGGACCAAAGCTTCACGCATCGAGGAGTGCTCTTTTTCCGTTGCCACAGCTGTGGTAACGGCGAGCGCTCCAGCGATCATGACGAGGGATCCGATAACGACGAGCAGGCGATGTGCTGGATCGGCACTGGCGAGCTCGCCGAAGACCAGCGCGCCCCACGCGAGTCCCCACATCTGGTTGGTATTCGAGAGCGGGATGCCGCGGCCGATGCCCAGATATTTGGTTGCGTACTGCTGGAACAAGTCGCCCACGACCCAGACGAATCCGCCGAGGAAAAGCCAGAAAATCATATGGCGTATTTCGCCGGTGTGGAAGACCGCAGCGTGAAAGCCGCCATCGAAGGCCAGAACCAGCGCAAGCATTGTGCCCAATTCGCCGATGGTGAATGTGGTAACGAAGGAGAGCGGATTCATCCCGCTGATATAGGCCTTGCGATAAGGGATGTACATTGTTCCCCAGAGCAGGCTTGCGCCGACCGCAGCCAGGACGCCGCCGATCACGCTGTGGGTATGGGCGCTGCTGGCATGAATCGTACTGAATCCGAGCATGATGGCGGCAATGACGATGGCGATTGCGCCGAGCACGACTTTGGCGATGTTTTTGCGGCTGGCACCTTGCAACTCGCCGAAGAGCAGCCGACCCCACAGAATGCCGACGAGAGAATTGGTGTTCCACAGGGGAAATGCGATGGCGAGGCCGACGTCACGGATCGCGAAGACGGTGAGCGTGTTTGCGACTGCCCACAGCATCCCAGCTAGGATTGCAACCGGAATCAGGTGTCTGTGCTCGGCGAGATCGGCGAAGACCTGCCGCGTACCTTTCAGCAGGGTGGGCACGGTCCAGCGGGCGACAAACACGCCTGCCACCATGCAGAGCGAGATTGCATAGGGCGAAAGGCCGGTGTTGACCAGCTTGGTCGGAGCTTCGGCCGCGCCAAGCCAGACTCCAGCGGCTAATCCGCAGACCACGCCTATACCGTGGGTGGACTTGATTGCCGAGGATGGTCGAGTGCGAGCCGGCGAACTCATTCGTGTTTACAAATTTCCTTTCGTCTCACACCATACAGGGCGGACCGCAACTTAGCGAAGATCTCGGATCAACTGGATCAATGCAGAACGATCAGGAGGGCAAGGCCGAAACAGAACACGGCAACCGGAATGAGGAAGTGACTGTCGGTCAGGATGGTTCGGGTCTTGTTGTAATCCGGCATGGTCTCCTTTCGGTTCTCGCCGCTATCGGGTTCGGCTGCTATTTCAACGTGCTCATGTCGATTACGAAGCGGTACTTTACATCCTGCTTGAGCATACGCTCGAAGGCTTCATTGATCTTCTGGACCGGGATGACTTCGACATCGGCGGTGATGTTGTTCTTGCCGCAATAATCGAGCATCTGCTGGGTTTCGGGCATACCACCAATCATCGAGCCGGCGATGGATCGGCGGTTCGTGATGAGGTTGAAAGGCGCAAACGAGGGGGGCTTATCGGGCAGGCCGACCAGAGCAAGCGTACCGTCCTGATTTAATAGCGGGAGGTAGTCATCCATCGCATGCGGCGCGGAGACGCAATCGAGAATGAAGTCAAATGAGGAAACGTGGGCCTTCATCTGGACCGGGTCCTTGCTGACGATTACCTCATCAGCTCCAAGACGAATGGCATCCTCGCGTTTGCGTTCATTGGTGGTGAGTTGCACGGCATGCGCTCCAAAGGAGTGTGCGAACTTGAGCGCCATGTGGCCGAGTCCGCCAAGCCCGATGATTCCAACTTTCTTGCCGGGACCGGCCTTCCAGTGGCGCATGGGCGAGTAGGTCGTGATTCCGGCGCAGAGCAACGGCGCAACTGCGGCGAGATCGAGGTTGGAAGGAACTGCGTGGGCGAAGCGTTCGTCGACGACGTAGTTGTTTGAATATCCACCCATGGTGATGGAGCTATCAACGCGGTCCTTGGCGGCGTAGGTCAGAGTGGCGCCTTCGGCGCAGAAATGCTCCTCGCCGCGATTGCAAGGTGCGCAGTGGCGACAGGAATCGACGATGACACCAACCGCGGCAATCCCGCCGGTTTTGAATTTCTTTACATCTTTCCCTGATGCTGTTACCCGGCCGACAATTTCGTGCCCCGGAACCATCGGGTAGATCGCATTGCCCCACTCGTTGCGGGCCATATGCAGGTCAGAGTGGCACACACCGCAGAAGAGGATTTCGATGGCGATTTCTGAAGGGCCGGGTTCGCGGCGGCTGAAGTTGAATGGACGCAGAGGCGATTTTGAATCCTGCGCTGCATAACCTTTAGATTGCGGCATGAAGAGAGAGTCCTTTCGGAGAGAAGCATAAATGAAGAGACCAAAAAACGTGGGACGAGAGACAGGGGATAGGAAGAACGGGACTAGCGGAAGACAGAGGGACAAAGGCGCAGAGAGTCTTGGTTCGATTCAGGGGCGCTGGGCGGATGCGACGCGGGGAATGCCCTGCAGGTCATGAATGAATTCGATGTTTTGGAAGCCGGCGTTTTGAAGGAGCAACTCGATATCGGGTTTTTGGCTGAAGCCGAACTCGAAGGCTAGGAATCCGCCGGAAACGAGTGCCGCGTGCGCCGCGGGAATCAGGCGGCGGTAGATGTCGAGGCCGTCGTGGCCGCCGAAGAGCGCGACATGCGGTTCGTGCTCGCGGACCTCGACAGCGATCAGGGCCCGATCGGTGTTGGGAACGTAAGGCGGATTGGAAACTATGATTTCGAAGTGTTCCCCGGCGACGGGAGAGAGGAGATCGCCTTGAAGGAAACGAATTCGACCGGCGAGTTGGTTGCGTGTGGCATTCTCGCGCGCGACGGAGAGGGCGGGTTCGGAGATGTCACTTGCGGTGATGATCGCGTTTGGAAGTTGGGTTGCGAGAGCGATCGCGATGGCGCCGGAGCCCGTGCCCACATCGACGATGGCGGGTGGCGCGTCAGGGATTCTGCTTTCCCACCTATTCTGAAGACTGCGCGGAATGGATGGGGCATCCAGCGTCTCGCGAGCGCCAACGTCCTTCAAGGAACCTTGCGTGCGTGGGGAGGAATTGAGACCCAAGCGTGTTGCTAAAGCCAGAGCTTGTTCCACCAGGTGTTCGGTTTCCGGGCGGGGGATGAGCACATCAGGGGTAACGCGAAAGGGCAGTCCGTAGAACTCGCATACCCCGGTGATGTATTGGATGGGTTCGCCCTTGCGGCGACGTTCCACAAGAGTCGCGTAGCCGATGGCTGAACAGCCAGCGAATTCTTCATCGCCATGTGCGATCAGCCAGGCCTTGTTTTTGCCGATGTGGTGCAGGAGCAGCGTTTCGGCGTCGTGGCGAGCGCGATCAGAGTGCGGCCCGTCGCTCAGAACGGCGGCGCCCTGTTCCAGGCACTCCCGAAGCTTCATTACGCTGCTTCGCTATCCGCTTTCAGCTGCTCGGCCTGATAATGCGCAATGAGGGCGTCGACCACTGGCTGTAGACGACCTTCCATGATCAGGTCAAGCTGGTGGAGCGTAAGTCCGATGCGATGGTCTGTAAGGCGGTTCTGGGGAAAGTTGTAGGTGCGGATCTTTTCGCTTCGATCGCCAGATCCGACCTGGGATTTGCGGGCCGCGGCGAGCTCCGCGTTCTGACGCTCCATCTCGACTTCATAAAGGCGCGAACGCAGAACACGCATGGCCTTTTCCCGGTTCTTGATCTGCGATTTCTCGTCCTGGCAACTGACGACGGTGTTGGTGGGCAGGTGCGTGATGCGCACTGCCGAATAGGTAGTATTGACGGACTGCCCGCCGGGCCCGGATGAACAGAAGGTGTCGACGCGGATGTCTTTGGCCTCGATCTTGATGTCGACCTCCTCGGCCTCCGGCAGCACGGCAACCGTAATGGCGGAGGTGTGCACGCGGCCCTGCGTTTCTGTTGCCGGCACGCGCTGGACGCGATGCACGCCGCTCTCCCACTTGAGCTGCGAGTAGACGCGATTGCCCTCAATGATGGCGATGACTTCCTTGTAGCCGCCGACGCCGGACTCGGACAGCGACATGACTTCAACTTTCCAGCGGTGTTGCTCGGCGAAGCGCGTGTACATGCGGAAGATTTCGGCTGCAAAGAGAGATGCTTCGTCGCCGCCGGTCCCGGCGCGAATTTCGAGAATGACGTTTTTCTCGTCATTGGGATCCTTGGGCAGGAGCAGAACCTTGAGCTCTTCTTCCATGGCGGCCTGGCGCGGCTCGAGCGCAGCGATCTCCTCTTCGGCCATGGCGCGCAAGTCGGGATCGGCTTCTGCCAGCATTGCGCGCGCGTCGGCAAGTCCCTTCTGAACCTGCTTCAGCTCGCGGTACTTCTCCACCGGCTCTTCGATTTCGCGCAGGGCTTTGCCGATCTTCTGGTATTTTTCGTGGTCGTTCAACACTTCGGGCAGCGCGAACTGCGACTGCAGTTCGTCGTAGCGCTGTTCCATTTGTTCAAGGCGATCAAGCATCTCGTTCTCCCTGCCCCATTGCATGGAGCGACCTTTGAATTTGGTGTATGTATGTTCAGGTGTAAAGACGCGGAAAAGTATCGGCGGCGGGAGCCGCTAGAGGAGGGTCGAGATGGTCTGATGCCGGTGCATTGCGCTGTCTCTATTCTAACGCGAAAGTCAATTGCGAGCCCAGTCATCCTTCCAGGTCTCACGATCGAGCCCCAGGCACCCCGGATCAGAAGAAGGGGCGCCGTAAATCGCTGCGCTAGAAGCACTCGATGTGGTCGCAGGCGTTCATCAAGGGTAGAAGGACGTTTGAATCGTGGTCAGGGTCGGAGTAAATCGTGATTGTCTCCGGCTTGTAGGCCTCGGGCCGGGCGGTCATGATGTTCTCCACGTAGGTCTGGGGATTGCGGTCATAGAGTGGGAACCACGTGCTCTGGATTTCGACCATCACGGTGTGGCCGGCTTTGAAGACGTGATCCACGTCTCTCAGACTGAACCGGTACTCGTGGATTGAATTTGCGCGCAACGGTGTGGGCTTCTCGAAGCTCTGGAGATAGCGGCCACGGAAGATCTGTTCATTGATCATCAGCTGATAGCCCCGCATCTTGGGGTCGGGATCGTCATCGGGGTACTGGTCGATGACCTTGACCACCATGTCGTTGTCCCCGCCAGTAGTCGAGGCAAAGATGTCGGCCATGACCTCGCCGGTCACAATCAGGTCTTTCTTGAGGACCGGCAGCTTCCAAACGGCGAGATCTTTGCGGTCAGTGACGAAGCGCTGATCTTCCGTGAGCCAGTTGAACCATTGTGAACCGTTGCTATAGGTTGGCTGGATCGGGCGATGGCGGTAGGGCACCGGATTGGCGGGATCGCTGACGTAGTTGGTTTTCGCCGGCGTCCTGGGTTCGTTCCAACTCAGGAGAGCGTCCCCGAGCAGGTGCAGGCTGGTGGGTTGCGATTTCTCCGGCGGAAAATGCGAGTAGCGCTTCCAGGTGTTCGAACCGGTCTGGAAGCTGGCAGTGTCTTCGAGGTCAAAACCAGGTTCGTTTTTCAGATAGTGGCCAAAGAACTTCGCCTCGATCCGGAAACGAAATTCCTTGCCGATAGGCTCGCCGTAGTTGAGATTGCCCAGGTGACGCGAGGACGACGCCCACGATCCATGCCGCCATGGACCGAGAACCAGGAAATTCTCATGGTTGGAGTCGTGCGGTTCAAGCACTTTGTATTCTTCCTGCGGTCCCCACATGTCCTCCTGGTCGTAATAGCCGCCGACGCTGAGCGTCGGAACGGCCACCTTGTCGAGATGGTGCTCCACCCCGCGCGAAGACCAGACCTGGTCGTAGCTGGGGTGATCGAGGAAGAGCTTCCAGGTGGGAAGAACCTGCTTCACCCCTGATTTCTTCACGTCTTCGGCAAAAGATCCACGTTCGAGGAAGTAATCGAAACCATCGACCGGCGTGCCGCTCTCTGTTTTACCGTAGCTCACGTCAGTTTCAGTCTTGCTCGATTCCAGACCGTAGACGTAGTCATAGCCGTAGCTTTGCCGGAAGGCCCCGTTATGAAAGAAGTCATCGCCGATCCAGACGTCAATCATCGGGGCCTGGGGCGAGATGGCCTTCACCGCTGGATTGGGATCTATTCCGGCTTCCATGGCGAGAAACCCCGGGTAGCTGGTGCCGATAAATCCGGCGCGGCCATTGCTGCCGGCAATGTTTTTCACTAGCCAGTCGACGGTGTCGTAGGCGTCGGTGCTTTCGTCGACGGCCTTGGGGTCTTTGTGGTTGGCTTCAGGGCGGCTCATGATGAATTCGCCCTCGCTCTTAAAACGGCCACGGATGTCCTGAGCCACATAGATGTAGCCATCGCGAGCAAGCTCGGGACGGGCGCCGAAGAAGGAGGCTTTGCTGGTGCCGTCGACGCCGTATGGGGTGCGCTGGATAAGAAATGGAAGGGCCATCTTGATGTCGGCCGGCTTCAGGATGACGGTGTGAAGCTTGACGCCATCCCGCATGGGAATCATGACTTCGCTGCGCTGGTAGTCGTGAAACAGGTGATGAACTGGCTCACCGATGCGCTTCAGCGTGGTCTCCGGCTCATTCGAGGCGACTACGGATTCGCCACGTCCATTTGCGCCGAGGGTGAACTTGATGGTGATTTTCGTGCCTGGAATGCCGAATTCGGTGGGTGAATTCTCCTTTAGCTGCGTCGGCAACAACCGCTCTGACTCAACCATGAGTTTTCCGTTCTCCGGGTAAAAGCTAAACGGCGTGTCGGGATCACTGGGGTCGGTATATTCACCGGAGAGAGCATCAAGCTGCGCAGGAGCAGTTGCGGCTGGCGCGGCCTGAGCCCACGTCTTGAAGCCGGTGGAGTTCTCGATGGGGAGAAGGATTGCAAAACACAGAACTGCGGCGGCAACTCGAAGTCGAGGCAAGGCGGGTGACCTCCTGATTTTCTACTAGTGTGCGTGGCCGTGATGGCTGTGGGCGATTGCGGGGCTCGACATCTCCTCGATCGGCACTACGCAGCCCTCGAGCTCTTCGCATCCCTGGTGCTCGAACTGAATTGTAGAGTGCTGGATGTTGAAATGGTCCCGAAGAACGTGATTCAGGTTGCCCAGAATACAGGCACTCTCCGAAGGGGGAATGTCGGCGATGGTAACGTGGCAGGCCAGCGCGTGGCTTTGCGACCCCAGGCACCATACGTGCAGGTCGTGCACATTGATTACGCCTTCCACCTTCTCCATCCCCGATCGGATCTCGTTGAGTGCGACTCCGCGGGGCGTTCCTTCGAGGAGAATATTCAGCGTCTCACGAACAATGCCGATGCTGGTCCACAGGATCAAAGCGGCGATCACTAGCGAGAGGACCGGATCGATCCAGTTATGTCCGGTAAGCAGAATAGCTGCGCCTCCAGCGATGACCGCCGCGGTCGAGAGGGTATCCCCCGCCATGTGCAGGAAAGCGCTGCGCAGATTGACATCGCCCGCCACTCCCCACAGAAGCGCCGCAATTACGCCGTTCATCACTACGCCGGCGGCGGCGACCCACATCATCAGAGTTGGCTGAACGGCAACCGGTGCATTGAGGCGGTGAACAGCTTCGATGCCGATCCAGATGGAGATGAGAATCAGGGTTGCGGCATTGACGAAGGCGGCAAGAACGCCGGCCCGCTGATAGCCGAAGGTCCGCGCGCTGTCGGCAGGACGGCTCTGGAAATAGACTGCAACAAAGCTGAGCAGGAGGGCCAGAAAGTCGGAGACGTTATGGCCCGATTCAGAGAGCAGAGCCAGTGAGTGGGCGCGCAAACCGGCAACGAATGTTACAACCACGTAAATGAGCGTGGCTCCGAGCGAGATGCGCAGAACGGATTGTGTCCTGGATGCGCCCGGAGTAGGCGCCGCGTGGACATGCATAGGGGCTAGTGTAACCGGGGCATGGTATGGGATGCCAACCCGGATGGACCGTCCCGGCGAAGAGAACTGCTCCGCCTCGAGATGACAGCACCATCGGAACGGAGATTGTGCCCGCCGGATGATCTAGCTTAGCCACGATCGGGGTGCAACTGCCCCAGATCAGGCCGTTTGGGGGACTCTGACGCTGGGAACACCGGCAGGCTGGTGCGAAGGCCCGACCAACTCTCGGCGATGACGATGCTGTTCTGCGGTTTGCCGGTTTGGTAGCGGACGGTGCATGGAAATCCGGCTGGAAACTGGCTTGCATCGAGCCCGTTGAGAAGAGCGGTGATGTCCTGCGAGCACTCGTAATCGACGCCACCGCTGCGATAGCTGTACTCGAGAAAAGTCAGGTCGCGACCGTCTTCGGTAGTGATCTCGCGGATGTCGAGCAACATACCGTCGATGCAACGCCCTGTCGTGCAGAGCATCCGGCGACGAGCGCGTTCGAGTTCTTCTTCTGTGGGGCGCTTGCGCCTCAGATAGAGAACTGCGCCAGCGGTCAAACCGGCCATTAAGGTGATCCCGGCTGCCGCTTCCCATGCGTTTCTGCTCAGGAGGGTCATCAGTGTGGGAGAGGAAATGCTGTCCCGATTCGAGCATACCGCAGAGTGCATTTTTCTGTACCACAGGGAGAGAGGATTGGGAACCAAAGGTACTTGCCGGTTGTATGTGTTGATCCCGGCTAGGGGCGCAACTAGACTGCGATTCGTTGGAGGGTCACGATGAAAGTTGGCGTGCTTGGTTCGGGTGATGTTGCAAAGGTCCTTGCAGGCGGATTTCTGAAGCATGGTCACGAGGTGAGAATCGGGAGCCGTACTCCGGCAAAGCTGGCAGACTGGTCGGCGCAAAATCCCGGCAGCACGACCGGGACCTTCGCTGAGGCGGCGGGATTCGGCGAAATGATCGTGCTCGCTGTGAAAGGCAAGGTCGCCGCAGAAGTGCTTACGCTGGCTGGGATGAAGAATCTTACGGGGAAGACCGTGATGGACGCATGCAACCCCATCGAGGATGCTCCACCAACGAACGGCGTGCTGCGGTTCTTTACCGATCTGAATGAATCGTTGATGGAGAAGATGCAGCGCCAGTTTGCCGAGGCGCATTTCGTAAAGGCGTTCAACTCGGTTGGAGCCCCGCGTATGATCAACCCCCAATTCGCGGAGGGCACGCCCACGATGTTTATCTGCGGCAACAGTGACCCGGCAAAGAGGCAGGTCGCCCAGGTTTGCTTGCAGTTCGGCTGGGAGACCGCAGACATGGGAGGTGCCGAAGCTGCTCGTGCCATCGAACCGCTGTGCATGCTGTGGTGCATCCCCGGATTTACGAGGAATCAATGGACACACGCCTTCAAATTGCTAACCCGATGACATGCGGAATCGTGGAACTTCGTACAGACCGGTTACTGCTCCGCCAGTGGCGTGCGGAAGATCGCGAACCCTTCGCACGAATGAACCAGGACCCCGCGGTGATGGAACACTTCCCGGCCTTGCTTTCGCGAGCGGAGACGGAACTCATGGTCGACCGTATTGCGGGGCATTTTTCGCAACGCGGCTTTGGACTCTGGGCGGCTGAGCTTCGCGACTCCGGCGAGTTCATCGGATATGTAGGGCTGGCCGTGCCGCGCTTCGAAGCTGTGTTCACGCCATGCGTGGAGATCGGATGGCGGTTGGCAAGGGAGCATTGGGGCAAGGGCTTGGCAACTGAGGGCGCGAGAACGGCAGTGAGGTGTGCATTCGACGGACTCGGCCTTCAGGAGATCGTTTCATTTACTGTCCCGGAGAATGTGCGCTCGCTTCGCGTAATGGAAAAGATCTGCATGACGCACGATCCGAGAGACGACTTTGACCATCCTCTGTTGGCTGAAGGACACCCCATGCGACGGCACGTTCTTTACCGCTTGAGAAATCCTTTAAGTCATTTCAAAATCGGTCCGTCTTGACCCCATCAAGCGTGCGCCCGTATGCTCGGGAGCGATTGAGCAGCACGAGTAGGTTAAAGGAGAGTCGAGCATGAGCACGGTTGCCCCGGCCACCACTGCAGTTCCTCAGTTCGCCGCACAGCCGCTGCTGATCTGCCGGGCTGCGGTGCTCGGAGCGGGAACCATGGGCTCGCGCATCGCTGCGCACTTGGCCAACGCGGGAATCCCGGCACTCCTGCTGGATATGGTCCCTGAAGGTGCGGGATCGCGCAATGGGCTAGCGGAAAAAGCGCTCGGAAATCTTGCCAAGGCTAAGCCCGCGGCGTTCTTCGAGTCGTCGCTGGCGTCGATGATCACGCCAGGAAACTTTGAAGACGATTTGGCGAAGCTGAAGCAATGCGACTGGGTGATCGAGGCGGTAGCTGAGAATCTGGAGATCAAGCGCGCGTTGCTCGACCGCGTTGGGCCGCATCTTGCGCCCCAGGCCGTGATCACGACAAACACGTCGGGGTTGCCGATTGCGAAGATCGCGGCTGGGCTGAAGTCCCACCGCGATCGGTTTTTCGGAACCCACTTTTTCAATCCGCCGCGGTATATGCAGCTGTTGGAGATCATTCCCACGGCGGAAAGCGATCCCGCGCTGGTTGGCGCATTTGCGGCGTTTGCCGATCGCACGTTGGGCAAGCAAGTGGTGTTCGCAAACGACACACCGAATTTCATAGCCAACCGCGTCGGAGTTTCTGTGACGTTCACGGTGGCCGCGCTGATGCTGGAGCAGGGACTGACGATCGAAGAGATCGATGCGTTGACCGGGCCGGTATTGGGATTTCCACGCACCGGGACTTTTCGACTTGCGGACCTGGTCGGCATCGACATCCTCGCGCACGTGGCAGCGAACTTTCCGCAGGGCGTAACGCAGGGTGGATTCGGAGCGCTTTTGCAGGAGATCTTGAAGCGCGGCTGGCTGGGCGACAAAACGGGCCAGGGGTTCTACAAGAAGGTCCGAGGAGCTGACGGCAAGGATCAGCGGATGGTGCTCGATCTGAAGACGTTTGAATACCGGCCGTCGGAAAAGCCGAACCTGCCTTCGCTGGAGATGGCAAAAAATGCGGCAACGGTGCAGGAGCGGGTCAAGCTGCTGCTGGCTAATGATCCTGCGAAAGACAAGGCGGCGCGGTTCTTGTGGCCGTTCCTGTCATCCCTGTGGAACTTCTCGGCCGAGCGGATCGGGGAAGCAGCCAATGATGCGCCATCGATCGACCAGGCGATGCGGGCCGGTTTCAACTGGGAACTTGGGCCATTTGAGCTTTGGGATGCGGCGGGAGTTCGCGAGTCGGTGGCACGCATGCGCTCTCTCGGAATCGCCGTCAGCCCGTCAGTGCAAGGGTTACTTGACTCCGCGCCGGAGGCTGCTGCGGTTTTTTGGTACTCGCCTGACGGACCGCAGTGCTACAACCCAACAACCGGCGAATGGGAGACGATTCCGCAGCAGCCGGGGCATGCAAGGGTTGCGGATTTTCGCCGCAGCAATGGCGTGGTGCGCAAAAATCCGGGCGGGTCGCTGGTGGATATTGGCGATGGCATTGGATGCATTCAACTGCACTCAATGAAGAACGCTATCGGCGGCGATGTGGTCTCATTGATTTCGTCTGTACTGAATCCTGCGTCCGAGGCCGTAAAGAACTTTCGTGCCTTCGTTATCAGCGGCGATCGCGATCGGTTCAGTGTCGGCGCGAACCTGATGGAACTCCTGCTGGGAGCGCAGGAGGGCGAGTGGGACGTGGTCGAGGGCGCGATCAATGCGTTTCAGCAGATGTGCGCGGCGGTGAAGTTCTGCCCGAGGCCGGTGGTGCTTGCGCCATTCAATCTCACCCTGGGCGGCGGCTGTGAGATGTGCCTGCATGCTGCGCGGAGACAGCCGTACGCCGAGACGTACATAGGGCTGGTCGAGACGGCCATCGGTGTAATTCCCGGCGGTGGCGGAACGAAAGAGATGTTGCTGCGCGCGATCGATTCGGCGGCTGCGTTGGTGCCTCCAGATCCGAAAGATCCACCGTCAAAATTCGCGCAGTCTGCCGAGGTGAACGCCGCGCTGAAGCGCACGCTGGAGACCATAGCTATGGCGAAGGTTTCCACATCGGCGTTGGAGGCTCGAGCGCTGGGACTATTGTCGCCGGCAGATCGCATCACCCTGAATCGCGAGCGCCTGCTTCTCGATGCGAAGGCGCAGGCGATTGCACTGGCCGAGGCAGGCTACGCTGCACCGCAGCCGCGCACCCAGATTCCAGCGCCGGGCACCGCAACGTTGGCAGTTCTGAACACTGGCATCTTTTTGATGGGCGAAGGCGGATTCGCTTCGGAGCACGACATGAAGGTGGCACGCTGGGTTGCATACATCCTCTGCGGAGGCAAGGTCACCGCAGGATCGCTGGTCAGTGAGCAGTATTTGCTCGACCTGGAGCGGGAGGCGTTTCTTTCCCTGTGCGGCGAGCGAAAGACGCAGGATCGGATTGCGTATACACTGAAAACCGGCAAACCACTGCGCAATTAGAAATCCCCAATATCCATGCGGGTTTTCCCATATTTGCATGAGTGTCCAACTGTGTCCGTCCGCGCGGTTGACTTTCCCCGTAACCCCGGCTAGTGTCCAAATATCGGCTCATCGCCGCAATCTACGCTGACACCCACGCACGATCCCCGGTGTCCACGGTGTCCATCCAAGGGACACAATGTTCGAGAAAGCAGGGAAGTACTACGCCGACTGGCGCGACGCCACCGGCAAACGACTTCGTAAATCCTTCACCAGCAAACGCGCTGCTCTCCAGTACGAAATCGACCAACGAGATCTCGCCCACCCAAAACCCCAGGCGCGGGGCCATCAATTGCCCAAGTGCTGCGCGCCGCATGCGAAGGGCGCCGTGCCGACCACAACTTCACCCTCGTCGCGGATATCCTCATCGCGCAGGCTGGTTCCCTTCCGCCGTCCAGGCTGAGCGCCGCGCACGTCATGGAAGCCGAGGCGCAGATTCGTCAGCGCCCCGCGCTCTCCACGCGATATATCCTCGCCAGCGCACTCCGCCGCCACCTCCGCATGTTGTGGGAACACCACGGAGCGCCGCGACTTGACCGCCAGGTGAGCCACTACCACGCACCGCGCCCGCGCAACGTCACCGTCACCGACGAGGAACGCGCCGCCGTGCTCTCAGCCTCACCACCGCACCTGCGCCTGTGGCTCTTGTTCTGTGCCGATCTCGCCATTCGCAGCGGCACCGCCGTGCGGCTCGCAGCCGAGCACTACGACCACCGCCGCCGCACTCTCACCTTCACCACCAAATGCGGCGAAAAGCTCACCCTGCCCACCACCGCAGAAATCGAGTCTCTGCTCGATGACTGCGAGATGCGCGACCCCACGTCCTTCGTTCGCCAACTCTGGTTCAAGCATCGTCCCTGGCTCCGCGCTTCCAGCAGCCGCAATCAGGCCTGCGCTCTCGGACGCCAGTTCCGCATCTTGCTCGCCCAAATCGGCATCACCCGCAAACTCACCCTCCACGATTTGCGCCGCACCACCGCCGTCGCCATGTACCGATACACGCGCAACATTCGCGCCGTGCAAGCCCTCCTCGGTCACCGCAACATGCAATCGACCATCTGGTACCTCGACCACGACCTCGAACCCATCGAAGTCGACACTCTCGAAACCATCAAAAAGCCCTTCATCGTTCACCGCTCGGAGACAAAACCAGCATGAGAACCGCCCTACTCGCTCGACCGCTCATCATCTGCGCCGCCGCCACGCCGCCGCGCGATCGCACATCGTTAGCTGCGCGCGCCGCCGCCCACTGCCACGACGAGTGGCACCACGCCTACCAGCTCGCCAAAGACAAAGGCCTGCCCCAACAAAAAGCGCTCCGCATGGCCTCCGTCGCCTACAAACTCGCCATGCCCCGCATGGACTCAATGACCGCCATCCGCGCGGCGATCACGTGCATTGCGCAGGGAATCAGTCTCGAGGTTTTCGACGGCCGCGACGGCTCGCAACTCCTCTACGCCGCGCAAGTTGCCATGTCCACCCTCAAAGCCAAAGGAGCCAAAAAGAAGTGACCACCCCCACCCCCACCACGAACACACAGGCCACGTCAGCACCGCCACAAATCTCGGGTGCCCCATCCTTGCCGCCCAGCGGCAAGGGTGGGAAAGCAACGACCCCATGCGCGCCAACGTCCTCGGGTGCCCCATCCATCGCGCCAGCGATGGGTGGGAAAGCAACGAACCCACGCGAGCCAACGCCCTCGGGTGCCCCATCCATCGCGCCAGCGATGGGTGGGAAAGCAACGAACCCACCGCCATCAGCCGCCCAGGTCTGCGCTCGCGTACAAGTCGCCCTAGCCAAACAACGCCGAGAAGTCCCCGGCCCGCTGGTGCGCCAACCTGCTCCAGCCGCGCGCCTCGCCGCCATCCTCCACAACGCCGCCATGGATCTGTGGGACGTAGCCACCGAGCAGGACGCCGGCCAAATGTGGGAAGAAGCCCGCGCCATCGCCAGCCGCATCCTCGCCGCCTGCCCGTCCTAGACGGACACGCGCAGTCCACGACTCAGCTGCCGAAGGTATCAGCCCTCACTCACCTCTTCGTCCGCTTCATCCTTGTCCGGGATCTGCCTGAGGATGGCCAGGATGTGTGTGCCAACTGAATAGCTCGGATGCGAAGCCCTCAGCACCATCAACCATTCCTGGCTCAGTCCCTGCAAGATTAAGAATCCGCACACAACAACAAAGAGCCTCGTTTCCAGAACCGGTGCAAAATGAATCGCTGCAAGCCCTGCCCATCCGATTGCGTGGAACGCTCTGACCAAGCTACTCCCACGCAATTCTGGACCGCCAGGCCAGCCCAGCAGGCCGAACCATATCCCCCACTTCTGCTGGTCCCTTAGCTCCTTCGGCGGCTCAATTCCGTACTTTCCTTTGAGGAGGCGGGCTGCGACGTCACACCACGCCGCCATTGCCGCCTCTCTTTGCTGCGATTCCAGCGCATCGCGCTGCAATAGCCGGCTGACGAGTGCCGTCCGCCAAGCAGCCATCCTCTTTGGACCACCGCCAACTTTCGGCGTTGCGCTCTCAAGCCACCATTCGCGCATATGTCTTACGCGCCCATACACGAGACGCATGCATGACCGAGTTACTTGCACCCAGATGACGGCGATCCCACCGAAAAGGAACGCCAGAAACGCGGCGATAAGTATATGCAGGTACAGAGCAAAGCCCGATGATACTGGAAACAGTTTTTGCGCAGTTGAGATATAGCTCGGATTTCCAGCTACGACGAGCAATTCGAAGACGAATCCCGGGGCAAACAATAGAGCGGAATCGATCCAACTCGGATGCGGCAGCTTAGACAAATCTAGCCGTGGGAGATCCACTGTTACCCCCTACTGCTCCAGCACCCACGGGAGGGTCGTCTGCAGCTGATAGAGCGCCTCGCTTCCAGGCATCTTGTACGAGACCCACAGAACCGATCCCTCAATGTTCCACTGAATCGCGTTTTGAATCGACCGATACACGGTCCCGTCAACCTTGTAGATAGTTATTCTCGCCATGGCTCCTCGCCCGAAATTGTTTCAGCAAATCCGCTGATCTCTGTTAGTGTTGTTCCGAACATCAGCCACCCCCGGGCGGTTGATGTTTACCTACTTACCAATCGGGACAACGAGGGGCCAACCTCGAAGTCCGTAGTCTTTCGCGTAAACACGGTTGCCGTCCCTATCGGTTTTCCAAGCTCGGAAAATGAGTCGGAACCCTTTAGGGACGGTCAGCTGCTGTTCAGCATCCATGGCCCCACACCTCCTAACCGGCGGCAGTAGCCACCGGGCCTTTAGCAGCGGCATCCTGCGTCAGCGAGGGTTGCGGCCCGAGGGTGACGCTTTAAACATAGCACCATTCCGAATTCGCGCAAGTGTGTGAATTTACAGGGCTATATGTGGAGAATGTGCACATCCTTGTGTGCACATTGATTTCACCTGAAACCACAACTAATTGTGTACGTATGAATCGGCATGCACAACCTGTGGTATTCTCTCGAGTGCACCCCCTAGCCGACTCCGACCCCGCCGAACGCACCCCAGCCCGCACTGAAACCCCCGCCGCCGAAGCCCTCGCCTGGCTCGAAGATCCCCAGCCGCCCCCGCCGCCTGAAACCCTGCACCAGCAAATCGCCCGCGAAATCGCCGACGCCATCGGCTGGCCCGTCGAGAAGATGCGCCAGGCCATCGCCGAGCTCAACACCTACCCCGGCGACAGCCCCAACAGCGCGCCGTCCCCGGCGCAACAGCCCACGCACGAAGAGTGCGAAGCAGAGAACACTGAACCGTGAGCAGCCCCACAAATCCGGGGTGCCCCATCCAAGCGCAGCTTGGGTGGGAAAGCAAGAATGCAAGGAGCAACAAGTGAGCGGAATCCCGTCCGACCAGGTCTTAGCCATCATGCGACTCAAACAGTGGGCATTCGACCGCGCCGCTCTCCGCCACGGACACGCCACACGCATCAGTCATCTCGGATGGCGCGAGCGCCGCCAGCGCGAAGCCGACAGCCGCAACGTCCGCGTCGTCGCCTTCGAAGAAGCATTGTCGAAGCTCGATCCCGCGCACCAGCAAGTCCTCATCCTGACTTACCGCGATGGCCTCCGCCACGCCGACGCCGCCGCCATGCTAGGCTGCAGCCCGCGCACCATCTGCTACCTGCTCCCCGCCGCAAGAAGACGCCTAGCCGACACCCTAGACCGCCTCGATTTGTTGTAGTGACAGGTCAACCCGAACCCCATCGCCGGCAGCGATTTTCGTTGGAAATGCCATATTTGTGATCTTCGGCACAGGTAATGGCTAATTCGGGTTATTTCGCCACAGTTTTCTTGACTTCCTTCCCCCGTCTCCCTTAATCTACCGATTCAACAAACGATTCATTTTTTAATGCACTTATTGATTACAAGTCAGATGCAACAACAGAAGCATCTTTTGGCGTCAATTTGTGTCTAAACATGTAGAGTTTTTGGCCGATTTTAGGCCATTGATTCGATTTTGCCGAAGGAGACTCCCCATGGCCCCTGTTGTCGCGAGCCATCAAACGCGTGCCACAACTGTGCGCCTCCCTCGTCCCGTGTACGATCAAGCAAAGGTCTTTGTTGAGCGCGAGAAGAAGCACACTACCACATTCGTCAGCCTGAATGATTTTTTCGTTAACGCAATCCAGGCCTACCTCAAGCTTTACAAGCGTCGTCAAATCGACGCTGCTTTTGCGGGTATGGCTGAAGACGCCGACTACCAGAAAGAAGCCCGACTCCTTGTTGAAGAGTTTGAACCAAGCGACTGGGAGGCTCTTAGACTCGGCGAGCTAGACATAACCGAAGAGGAGCCCGAACTTGTTGTTGCCGGTTCAGCGCGGTGACGTTTTTATGGCCAGTCTGCGCCCAGTTCAGGGTGCAGAAATTGACGGAGATCGGCCAGTTTTGGTCGTAAGTCGTGACGCAATTAACCAATATAGCCCCGTTGTCATTGTGGTCCCGTGCACTGACGCGGCGAACAAAAAGAAGACTTACCCGAGCCATGTTCGCGTAAAGGCTGGAACTGGAGGCCTAACCATGGAATCCATTTTCGTATGCGAACAGGTTCGGGCCATCAGCAAGGATCGGCTGCGAAGGCAGCTAGGCCACCTGGGAAAGGCGGAAATGGCAAGCATCGAGGCCGCTCTAAAAATCACCCTCGATCTGCAATAAGTCATCCGCCGCCAGGACAACTCCCGAAAGACCATAGATAAAAAGCTCTATAGCTATACAAGGTGGCGCGGCTTTTCCGGTGCGCCGCACTTCCGCTGCCCACGCTGTCGCGCGTGCAGCTCCACCGCGTCGCACAGCCGCGCGGCCGAATAGCCCGGCGCGCTACGCTTAAGCCGATTCCCGCTCCTGCGCTGTTGCTCCGTCGCGTCGTGGCGTGCGCGCCTTCCCGCTCCGCGGCTGCGCGGCCCAGCGGGGCCACTCCTTCGCGTTGCTTCGTCGTTGCGCTCCATCCGTCGCGCTCCCCGCTCCCCCGCGCATCCCCGCGCTGTCGCGCGGGTCGGGCGCAACGACAACACCGCGCCCGCCGCTACGCAATACAAAACCATAAGGAGCACGCGCTGCGCGCGCCGCCGCGCCTCGCGCGGCCAGGGAAACGAGCCATGCCGACGCCGTCGCGATAATCGCAGACTCGTCAAGGCACGTTCCGCCCTTGCGCGCTCCACTTTTCAGCCTTGACGAGCCCGCGTAACCTCCCAGAAATCCGGGGCATGGCTCGTTTCAAACCCACCCCACCCCCACCCCACGTCACTCCGAGCGAATCTTCAGGAGCAGGTGTTTCAAACTGAGCACGAAGAGGTACAGGCACACGGCAAGCATGAAATACCCCGACAAGTTGACCGGGCGAAGCCGGATCAATCCCAGGACGAGCACCAACGTCAAAAACGCCAAGACGACCAGCGCGATCCCCAACCCAACGATCCAAGCGATGCGAAGCATTGCCAGCGATTATAGACACAGAAGCAAGCGGGGCCGCGCTACTGCCCTTCGGGAGCGCTCAACGTCTCAGGAGGGTATTCAATCGCCTCCACAGTCGACTTCGGCAGGAACACCACTGACTTTT
>Ga0335073_10001794_pt1 | contig 29018 bp, 24 predicted proteins | sample Lox_Sample_22_FD_207093 | JGI IMG/M metagenome (GOLD analysis project Ga0335073, IMG submission 207093) | Soil microbial communities from Loxahatchee National Wildlife Refuge, Florida, United States - Lox_Sample_2.2 | ecosystem: Environmental > Terrestrial > Soil > Wetlands | place: USA... | reverse complement strand
TGAGTCCATGTCCACGGGTGTCATGCCTGCGATCATGCTAAGGGCTGCGGGCCACCGGCTATCACCTACGACCGGGCTGATCAGCCGGTGCGGCGGGATGCGGCCGGGCGTACGGTATCCTCGCACATCATGCCCGGCATGGATGCGGCCAGCAGGTTCGCACAGCTGCGCGTGGCCGAAGCGCTCACGCCGAAGCTGCTGTACGCCGTCGACGCGAGGCTCACGCCGTCCTCGCCGGTGACCGACGTCGCCGAGCTGACCTCGCTGGCGTCCGCCGCGGTCGCCGCCGGGCGTGGGCACGTGCTGGACACCAGCCACGTGATCTTCCCGAACGGCGCGATCACGCTGGTGCTCATCCTGGCCGAGTCGCACCTGAGCATTCACACCTGGCCGGAAGAGAGCCTGATCGCGATCGACCTGTTCAGCTGCGGCGCGATCGACGGCGAGGCCGTGATCTCCGGTCTGGCCCGCGCGCTGCGGCTGGATGCGGTCTCGGTCCGCGCGCTGCGCCGCGGACCGGAGCCGGGCACCGGCCGGCCCGTCTAATGGGAGTTCACCGTTCGTATCCTTCCCGGGCGCGTTCGACCGGGATGAACTCGAGCAGGCGTACAAGAACTTCCTGATCGAGACGGTCAGCGCGATCGCGCCCACCCCGGCCGTGCCGACGCGACGCCTCCGGGAGATGATCTACGCCTACCCGACCTTTCACCGCGCGGTCGAGGACGCGCTGCGCGCGCTGTAGCGCACGAAGCCGGGCAGCGCGGCGCAGACCACGGCGACCGCGCCCGCGCACAGCAGCCCGCCCGAGCAGAGCGAGAACCGTGTGGTGGTGACGCCCGCCACCGCGCCGGCCCGGATCTGCCCGGCCGACGGGCCGAGGCCGTAGCTGAGCAGCTCCACCCCGGCCAGCCGGCCCCGGATCGAGTCCGGGATGGTGGTGTTCCACAGCGTGCCCCGGAAGATGCCGCTGACCATGTCGGCCGCGCCGGCCACCGCGAGCAGCGCCAGCGCCGCGCCCGCGTCCGGGGCCAGGCCGAACCCGGTGATCGCCAGCCCCCAGGCCGCCGCGGCCAGCGCGATCGCCCGGCCGTGCCGGTGCACCCGGCCGGTCCAGCCGCTGGTCGCCGACGCCGCCAGCGCGCCGGCCGACGGCGCCGCGAACATCAGGCCGACCGACCACGGCGCGTGCAGCTCGGCCGCGATGAACGGGAACAGCGCGTTCGGGTAGGCGAAGGTCATCGCGGCCAGGTCGGCCAGGTACGAGCCGATGAGCTCCGGCCGCCGCCGGGCGTACCGGAGGCCGGACAGCAGGCCGCCCGGGCCGGTCAGGTGGCCCCGCCCGGGCGCGCCGCCGACCGCGGCCGCGGGCGCGGGCAGCGGGCCGAGCCAGCACAGGAACCCGAGCGAGACGGCGAAGCTCACCGCGTCCAGGACGTACACGGCCCGCGGGCCGGGCCAGGTGGCCAGCAGGCCGCCGAGCGTGGTGCCGACGATCACGCTCGCGTTCGCGGACAGCGACATCAGCGCCGCGGCGGCGGTCAGCTGACCGCGGGCGACGATCCGGGGCACCGAGGCCTCCAGCGACGGCCGCTGCAGCGCGGCCAGCGCCATCATGACCGCGGCGATGAGGTACAGCGGCCACGCCATCGGCCGCGGCAGCGACGCGTTGACCACCAGCAGCACCGCGCAGCCGCCCAGGCCGGCCTCGCACCAGCGGATCAGCCGCCTGCGGTCCAGCCGGTCGGCGAGCGCGCCGCCGCACAGGCCGAACACCACCAGCGGCACCAGCTCGACCGCGCCGAGCAGGCCCACGGCCACCGCCGACCCGGTGAGTTGCCTGGCCTGCACGAGCAGCGCGACCTCGCTGGCCTGGCTGCCGAACAGGGTGACCGTCCGGCTGGTGAACACCAGCCGGAAGTCGCGTGAGGTGCGCAGCGGCGTAATGTCCGCCACCAGGTCGCGCAGCGCGCCGCGGCGTCGGCCTGGCCTGGCACCGTCCTGGTCTTCGCGGTCGTTCGTGATCATCTCGGTCTCCCCGGTGCGGGCCGTCTGGGCGGGGCCGCGCGTGAGCGCGGCGGGTACCGGGGGTGGCGCGCCTCTGGCGACGCCGATGGAGACCTGGTCAGCCACGCCGCGGGGCGCTAAGGAAAGCTGGCCACGCCGGGATACGACGGCGGATCGGCCGTGCCGGGAAGGCAGGCAGGCGCTACCGCAGATCACTCATCGGCCACCCCACGGTGGCGCGATGTGAAGAGCGCGACCCCCAGCCCGGCCGCCAGCAACCCGGCTCGCCGACGCCGGAGGCCCGCGCTGATCTGCAGTTCAGCCGTCACGCCCTCACGCTATCAGCGGCCGCAACCGAAATACCGGCGGCCGCGCGGCCCGGGCGGTCAGCCCCAGACCTCCGCCGCGGTCTCCACGACCAGGCGCAGCTTGGCGACCTCTTCGTCCATGGTCAGCACGTTGCCCTCGACCGTGGAGGAGAAGCCGCACTGCGGCGACAGGCACAGCTGGTCCAGCGGCACGTACTTGGCCGCTTCGTCGATCCGCCGCTTGAGCACGTCCTTGCTCTCCAGCTCGCCGCGCTTGGTGGTGACCAGGCCGAGGACCACCATCTTGCCCGGCGGGACGAACCGGAGCGGCGCGAAGGTCCCCGAGCGCTCGTCGTCGTACTCCAGGAAGAACCCGTCCACGGCCAGCTCGCCGAACAGCGCCTCGGCCACGAAGTCGTAGCCGCCCTCGGCGGCCCACGACGACCGGAAGTTCCCCCGGCACAGGTGCGTGGTCACGGCCAGCCCGTCCGGCCGGCCCGCGATCGCGGCGTTGACCTGCTTGATGTAGCGCAGGTGCATGTGGTCCGCGTCCTCGCCGCGCCCGGCGATCATGGCGCGCTGCGCGGGGTCGTTGAGGTACGCCAGGCTGGTGTCGTCGAGCTGCAGGTACGTGCAGCCGAGGGCGGCGAGCCGCCGGACCTCCTCGGCGTAGGCCGCCGCCAGGTCGGACCAGAACTCATCGATGTCCGGGTACACGGCCGGATCGATGGACGCCGGGCCGCCACGGTAGTGGACCATGTTCGGCGACGGGATCGTGAGCTTCGGCGTGGACTCCTTGACCACGGACTGCAGGTAGCGGAAGTCTTCCTCGAAGATCGTGCGCTCCAGCCGGAGCTTGCTGTCCACGTGGATCGCGGCCGGGGTCCACTCGATGGTGCCCGACGCGTTGCGGAACTGCACGGCCAGGTGGCCGGGCGCCTTGCTGATGCCGCCCAGCTGGTAGATGAAGTCCATATGCCAGGTCGCGCGGCGGAACTCCCCGTCGGTGGCGGACTGCAGGCCGATCTCCTCCTGCATGGCGACCACGTCGGCGATCGCCTCGTCCTCGATGGCCCTCAGCCGCGCCGCGTCGATGCGGCCGGAAGCAAAGTCGTCGCGTGCCGCGAGGAGCTGCGGGGGACGGAGCAGGCTGCCGACGTGGTCGGCGCGAAACGGCGGTGTGCTACGCATAACGATCATCGTGGTGCGGTCGGCCCGGCGCGTCAATGCCTGGCCGACCAAATGCGACGGCGCTCCGGCGGGGCCGAGGCACAAGGGGCGGGCGGGCCCGGGGATCCGGCGGTGCCGGTGGCTTTCCGGCCGGCGCGCGCCGGGCCGTGACCGTCCGCGCGGTAAGTTGGGGCGCATCGGGCGCATCGGGCGCACGGCAGGCGCGCGAGGGCGCGCGGCGATGGGAGGACCGTGAGCATCGGCAGCCTGGTCAGCTCGGGGCCGCTGCTGCTGGCCGTGCCGGTCGCCGCGGCGGCCGGGGCGGTCACGTTCCTGTCCCCGTGCTGCCTGCCGCTGGTGCCCGGCTACCTTTCCTACGTGACCGGCATGTCCGGAATGGGCGGCCAGCAGGGCGACGCCGAGCAGGCCAGCGCCCCGATGCCCAGCCCCCAGCCGGTCGGCGCCCGCCCGGGAGGCGCGTCGCTCGCCGGCGCCGGCCCGGGCGGCGCTGTCGTGTCGCCGACGGGAGCGGCGCTCGTGCCGCCCCGCAGCCGCGTGGTGGCCGGCACGGCGCTGTTCGTGCTCGGGTTCTCGGCGCTCTACACCTCGTACGGGCTGGCGTTCGGCGGTCTCGGCACGGTCCTGAAGTCACATCAGCAGGTCCTGACGCTCGTGCTCGGCGCGCTGACGATCCTGCTCGGACTGCTGTTCGCCGGCGTGTTCGATCGGTTCATGTTCACCGGGCGGATCCTGCGGCCGTCGGTGCGCCCCCGCGCCGGGCTGGCGGGCGCGCCGCTGCTGGGCGTGCTGTTCGGGCTCGGCTGGGCCCCGTGCATCGGCCCGACGCTGACCGCGGTGCTCGCCCTGTCCGAGACCTCGGGCACCGCGGCCCGCGGCGCGTTCCTCGCCTTCATCTACTGCCTCGGCCTCGGCATCCCGTTCCTGTTCGTGGCGCTGGCCTTCGAGCGCGGCATGCGCGCGTTCGGGTTCGCCCGGCGGCACGCGCGGCTGGTGACCGCCATCGGCGGCGGGATGCTGGTGCTGGTCGGGGTGCTCGAGGTGACCGGGGTCTGGGCGGCGGCGATCACCTGGCTCCAGATTCACTGGTTCCAGGGATACTCCTCGCCCATCTAGGGCAGGGAGCGAACGGCGGGGGCCCGCAGACCGGCCGGCCGGCGCGGCCGGGGATCGCGGGCGGAGGAGGACCACATGCGGTTCGGCGTCTTCTACGAGCATCAGCTGCCCCGGCCGTGGGGACCGGACTCCGAGCGCAAGCTGCTGTCCGACGCGCTGGAGCAGATCGAGCTCGCCGATGCGTCCGGGCTCGACTACGTCTGGGAGGTCGAGCATCACTTCCTCGAGGAGTACTCCCACTCCTCGGCGCCGGAGGTCTTCCTGGCCGCTGCGAGCCAGCGCACCCGGCAGATCCGGCTGGGTCACGGCATCGTGCAGGCCCCGGCCGCAGTCAATCACCCGGCCCGGATCGCCGAGCGGGTCGCCACCCTGGACCTCGTGTCCGGCGGGCGGGTCGACTTCGGCACCGGGGAGGCGAGTTCCGCCGCCGAGCTCGGCGGGTTCGCCGTTCCCCGCGAGGCCAAGCGCGCGATGTGGGCCGAGACCCTGGACGCGGTCACGCGGATGTTCGCCGAGCAGCCGTTCGCCGGCTACGACGGGGACTTCTTCTCGATGCCGCCGCGCTACGTGCTGCCGCGGCCGCTGCAGAAGCCGCACCCGCCGCTGTGGGTGGCCTGCAGCCGCCGGGAGACCATTCACCTGGCGGCGCGCGGCGGCATCGGCGCGCTGTCGTTCTCGTTCGTGGAGCCCGAGGACGCTGCGCACTGGGTAGCCGAGTACTACGGCCTGATCGCCTCGGAGGAGTGCGTGCCGCGGGGCTTCACGGTCAACCCGAACGTCGCCGTCGTCCTGCCGATGATGCTGCACCCGGACGAGGAGACCGCGATCGACCGGGGCATCGACGGCGCGCACTTCTTCGCCTACTCGCTGGGCCATTTCTACGGCGGCGGCCCGCACCGGGTCGGGGACAGCAACCTGTGGCAGAGCTTCGGCAGCGACCGCGCGAAGCGCGGCTTCGCGCGGGAGATCGTGCACGCGGACTCCCAGCCGCTCGCGGTGCGGCTGCTGCAGGAGGGAATGGGCTCGCTGCGCGGCGCGATCGGCACCCCAGCCCAGGTCACCGACCTGATCGCGCGCTACGAGGCGGCCGGGGTGGACCAGGTGATGTTCGTGTTGCAGGCCGGGAACAACCGGCACGAGCACATCTGCGAGAGCATCAAGCTGTTCGCCCGCGAGGTCCTCCCCCGCTTCGCCGACGGCCGGGAGGAGAAGGAACTCGCCAAGGCGGACCGGCTGGCGGCCGCGGTCGACAAGGCCCTGGCCCGGCGCGCGGCCCCGCGGGACCTGCCGGCGCCCTATCAGGTGAGCGAGGACGCGGAGATCGCGGCGGGGCGGAAATCAGCGCACGCGCCGATGCGCGGCCTGGCCGGCCGGGCCCGTCACGTGGCGCGGGAATCGCTGCGCGGCCCCGGCCAGGCCGGCCTGCGGCGCGTCGTCGGCCGGATGTCGGACAGCAGGCTGGAGCAGATCTTCGCCAGCGGCCAGGCCCAGCGCGCGGTCTTCGGGATGATGACGCGCCAGTTCGATCCGGCCAAGGCCGCCGGGTTCGAGGGCGCGGTCGTCTACGATCTCGGGCTGGCCGACGGAACCCGCCGACCCTGGGCCATCGAGGTGCGCGGCGGGCAGGCCCAAGTCCATCAGGGCGGCAGCGCGGACCCGGCGCTCACGATCCAGGTTCCGCTGGCGGACTTCGTCCGGGTGCTCACCACGGCGGACAGCTTCTACCCGCTGATCCTGGACGGCCGGATGACCATGGAGGGGGACCTGGCGCTGGCGAACCGGCTGGCCGAGATGTTCGGCACTCGCTCGAACTACTAGATCTGGTTCGCCCCCGGGGGCGGGTGACCAGGTTCAGGCCCGGGCCGATGCGGAGCGGTCGATGGTCAGGTACCAGTAGCCGCCCGCGAGATTCAGCGCTCCAATCACCAGGAAGAAGGCGGCCCATCCGTAGACGCCGTACCCGAGGCATATGATGCCGGCGGCGGCCGCGACACTGCCGCCGGCAACACGCGTGACCCCGAAGCCGCGGAGGTGGCGGTACTCCCACGGGTTGATCAGGCGTTGCAGGCCGGGCCGCGGGGGGGATGCCCACCACCCGCGCAGGCCTGTCACAACGGTGTTGTCGTTGGGTGCGTTCATCGGGATGCCCCCTGCGGAGTGTGGTGTCGGCCACCCGATCACCTATTAATATGATATCATATTGATAGCTACCGTGTCAACGGGGCCGTCCTGAACGGCGGGCCGCTTCGACCCGCTGATCCTGGACGGCCGGATGACTGTGGAGGCGGTCCGGACTTAAGGCCGGCCGTGCCGTTTGCTGCCCTGGCGGGCAGCTGACGGCACGTTAACGACTCAGGACACTCGTAGGTCTAGGCTGCGGCCGCCCGGCCGCCGGCCGCCTCGCGGAACTCCTCGAACAGCCGCGTGCCCTCGCCCTCTTCCGGATACCACTGCATGCCGATCGCGAACGGGTGCCCGGCCAGCTCGACCGCGGCCACGGCCTGATCGTCGGCCCAGGCCACCGCCTCCAGGCCGCGGCCCAGCCGGTCGACCGTGCGGACGCGACCGACGGGCTCCGGCGGGGCAGGCACCGTCACGCTCGCGCCGAGCAGCCGGCCGAGCCTGCTGCCCGGGCTGATCCGCACCTCGCGGGTGGCCCGCCGGGCCGGATCGTCATCGGTGCCGCGGCCGGGCTCGCGCTCGGCCGCCGACCCGCCCCGGACCGCGTTCAGCAGGTGCATGCCGCGGCCGATCGCGAGCACCGGCCGCCCGGCGTCAATGGCCGCGCGCATCAGCACGAGCTCGGCGGTCTCCCGGGCCAGGTCCGGCTCGGGATCCTCCTCGCGCGCGGGCGTGCCGCGGCGCCGCGCGCCCGCGCCGGCGCCATCGGAGAACACCACCCCGTCGAGGCGCGCCACGAGGCCCGCGGCACCGTACGGCGCGGGCGGCAGCAGCACCGGGACGCACCCGGCCTGCTGCAGCGCCCAGGCGTAGCTGGCCGGCAGCAGGATCGCCTCCCGCACGCGGTCGTCCCAGCCTGCGGCGGCCATCTCGCTGGTAATGCCGATCAGCGGGCGAGTCATGGGCCCATGATGGTGCACGCAGTGGCGCTGCGACGGCCAAACAGCCCGTTGCCGCCAGGCCGCTACGGGCCGTCACCTGCCGAGATGGCCGCCGCGGGCGGCGGTCACACCCGAAGTGGCGGCGGCGCCCGGTTTGTCACGCGCCGAGGTGCTCGCCGAAGAACCCGTAGATGCGTTGCCACGCGTCGGCCGCGTCCGCCTCCTGGTACCCCATCCGGGCGAACCTGGCCAGTACCGCGCCCGCGCCCGAGGTCTCGGTCATGAACCGGTGGCCGGAACCCGAGTACACCCGCACGTCGTGCGGGACCTCCAGGACGGTGAGGGCGCGCCGCAGCCGCTCCGGGTGCTTGACGCCCATCGGGTCCTTGGCCCCGTAACTTCCGACGATCGGGCACGCCCCCCGCAGCGCGCTCTCCGCGTCCTTGGGCACCTCGCCGTAGTTCACCGAGGCCGCCGCGAAGCCGCCGGAGGGCGCGCAGAGCAGCGCGAACCCCCCACCCAGGCAGAACCCGATCACGCCGGTCTTCCCGGTGCAGTCGTCGCAGGCCGCCAGGAAGCTCCGCGCCGCCTCCAGCGCCGTGAACGCGGGCCCGGACCCGGCCCGGACCTGACGGATGGCGCCGCGTATGCAGCGGATCCAGGACCGGCCGTCGAACAGGTCCGGGGCCAGGGCCAGGTAGCCGTGCGCCGCGAACTGGTCGGCCTTCGCCCTGATGTCGTCGTTCAGCCCGAACGCCTCGTGAATCACCACGACCCCGGGCCACGGGCCCGGCCGGCCCCCGCCCTCCGGCTCTGCCGGGTCGCCTGGCGCTTCCGCACCGGCGGCCAGCGGCACGGCCAGGTAGCCGCGCCCGGTCCCGCCGTCTACCGGGTATGAGATGTCTGGCACGCAGCAAACACTGTCACACCTTGCGCCACCTGGGTATCCACGCGCCGTCGGTGATCTCGTAGTCGCCGAACAGGGCCGGGGCCTCGGCCCGCATCAGCTCGGCGATCTTCCCGAACACCAGCCGGATCTCCTCCTCGGCGCCGACATCGGTCCGCGCCTCGATGGTGTGCCGCAGGGTCCGGATGTTCGCCGTCCACAACAGGCCGGTGGCCACCCCGTCCGGCGCAAACCGGCGCATGAACGAGGTCTTGTGCTTCTTCTCGTGGAACGGCACGCCCTCCTCGTCCAGCCCGAAGTGCCCGGCCATCCACCGCTGGAACTCCTCCATCTGCTCCAGCAAGGCGGTCGACCGCTTCATCAGCTCGGCGTCGGCCAGCGCCCAGTCCGGGAACCAGAACGGGATGTCGGCCAGCCGCACGAACCTCAGCGACTCCTGCGAGATCGCCACCCCTGGCCGGTGGCGAACTATCTCGTGCGAGCAGACTCTCGAGACGTCGTGTAGGACGAAGCTGAAGCTGACGTGCTCCAGCACCGAGCCGTGGGCACTGGACAGGATGTTCTCGAGGTACTTGTCCTGGTCGGCCCGGACCCGGGTGACATTCGGGTTCAGCCCGGGCTCCCACGAGCGGTAGCACAAGCGCCCAGCGAACTCGGCGAGGTTCAGTGCGTCGTTGTCCAGGTCGCCGCGGTCCAGCTTCTCCAGCCACTTCTGCCCGCCGACCTCGCTCAGGTACGCGGCCAGCTGGTCGTAGTCGATCTCCGGACGGGCGACGAGGAACACCTCAGGCTGCACGCTCTTCATGGCACGGGACCTTACCCGGGACCGGTGACAAGTTCCGGCGCTGTGGCTGGCTGGCGCTTTCGTTACGGGTGGGAAAAAATAGGTCAGGGGTCACCTCTTCGAACGGCACGCCAGCACAGCGGACGGGAGAGCACGAGATGACGCAACCAGCTGATAACCCAAGCGATACCCCAGGCGACGCCGCCAGCCGGCCGGTCGTGTTCGTCCACGGCCTGTGGCTGCACGCGACCTCCTGGGACTCGTGGGTGGACCTGTTCCGGGAGGCGGGTTACGCGCCGACGGCGCCGGGCTGGCCCGGCGACTCTGACACAGTCGAGGAAACCCGGCGCGACCCCAGCCAGGTCGCCGACAAGGGCATCGACGACGTGGTCGACCACTACGCGCAGATCATCCGGGGCCTGGACGCCCCGCCGATCGTCATCGGCCACTCCTTCGGCGGCCTGATCGTGCAACGGCTGCTCGGGCAGGACCTGGCCGCGGCCGCGGTGGCGATCGACCCGGCGCCCATCCAGGGTGTCCTGGTCCTGCCGGTGTCCGCGCTGCGGGTGGCGTCGATCGCGCTGCGCAAGCCGGCCAACCGCCACGAGGCGATCTCGCTGACCGCGGACCAGTTCCGCTACGGCTTCGGGAACGCGCTGCCCGCCCAGGAGTCGAACGACCTCTACGAGCGCTGGAACATCCCGTCACCGGGCAAGCCGCTGTTCGAGGCCGCCCTGGCCAACTTCACCCCGCACTCGCCGGCCAAGGTCAACACCGGCAACCGGGACCGCGGGCCGCTGCTGATCACCGCCGGCGGCCAGGATCACACGGTCCCGGTCGCCATCAGCACGGCCACCCGCAGGCAGTACCACAAGTCGCCCGCGGTGACCGACTTCAGGGACTTCCCGGACCGCGGCCACTCGCTCACGGTCGATCACGGCTGGCGCGAGGTCGCCGAGTACGTGCTGGACTGGCTGAAGCAGCGCGGAGTGTAAGCCCCGGCCGCACGCCAGGTCACACCAGCGCGGTAGCCCGGGCGCGGGCCAGCCGCAGCACGTTCGCGATCACCTGGTGGCCCGCGCCGCCGGACGCGGTCAGGATCGACTCCGGGTGGAACTGCACCCCCCACCGGCCGGCCGTGTCGTCCTCGATCGCCATGACCACGCCGTCGGGGGTCACCGCGGTCACCGAGAACCCGCCGCGGACCCCGGCCGGCACCGCGTGCAGCGAGTGGTACCGCCCGGCGGTGAACTCCGCGGGCAGCCCGGCCAGCAGCCCGGAGCGCGCCGCGCCGCCCAGCACCCGCACCGACCCGGGCTTGCCGTGCGCGGGCGTGTCCAGCAGCCCGAGCTGCCCGCCCGCGTGCTCCACCATCGCTTGCAGCCCCAGGCACACGCCGAACGCGGCGATCCCCCGCTCGTCCAGCGCGGTCAGCAGTTTGTCGCAGCCGAAGTCCGACGGCCGCCCCGGCCCGGGCGAGAGCACCACCAGGTCGGGCCGGTACTCCTCGAGCCGCGCGGGGTCGAACCCGGCCCGCAGCGTGGTCACCTCCGCGCCAGCCTCGCGGAAGTAGCCCGCCAGGGTGTGCACGAACGAGTCCTGGTGATCGACCAGCAGCACCCGCAGGCCGGCCCCGGGCGCGCCGGCGTCCGGCTCGCCAGCCGGCGCCTGCGCTGGCCGCGGCGCGCCGAGCGTCTCCAGCAGCGCGCGGGCCTTCAGCTGGGTCTCCCGCTCCTCCGCCACTGGGTCGGACTCGAACAGCAGCGTCGCGCCGGCCCGCACCGCGGCCACGCCGTCCCGGATGTGCGCCGTGCGCAAGGTCAGCCCGGTGTTCATCCCGCCGTCGAACCCGATCATCCCGACCGCGCCGCCGTACCAGCGCCGCGGGCCGTCCTCGTGATCCTCGATGAACTGCATGGCCCAGGTCTTTGGTGCGCCGGTGACGGTCACCGCCCACATGTGGGTCAAGAACGCGTCCAGCGCGTCGAAGCCGGGCCGCAGCCGCCCCTCCACGTGGTCCACGGTGTGGATCAGCCGGCTGTAGATCTCGATCTGGCGCCGGCCGATGACCCGCACGCTGCCCGGCTCGCAGACCCGGGACTTGTCGTTGCGGTCGACGTCCGTGCACATGGTCAGCTCGGATTCGTCCTTGGCCGAGGTGAGCAGCGCGCGGATGTTCTCGGCGTCGGCCAGCGGGTCCGCGCCGCGGGCGATCGTCCCGGCGATCGGGCAGGTCTCCAGCCGGTCGCCGGTCACCCGCACGTACATCTCGGGCGAGGCCCCGACCAGGTACTCGTCCTCCCCCAGGTTGAGGAAGAACTCGTACGGCGCCGGATTGCGCCCCCGCAGCCGCTCGTAGAACGCGGCCGGCGAGTCACAGGCCCCGTGGAACGCATGGCTCGGCACCACCTCGAACAGGTCACCGCGGGCGAACCGCTCCCGGGCCTGCTCCACGACGCGCGCGAACGACCCGGGCCGCGGGTCACCGGGAAGTTCAGGGGCCATAACGGGCCGGCGCCCGTCATCCTCGCGCCGACGGCCGGGCGTGGTCGTCCGGGAAAGCCCTCGGGTGGAGGCGCCGGCCACCTCGAACTCGTAGCTGTAGCAGGTCGCGACCTCCCGCTTGCGGTCCAGCACATAGAGCTGGTCCGGCAGGTGCAACACCAGGTCCCGCTGGGCGGCGGGCCGGGCGTGCCGCTGCCGCACCGGCTCGAACTGGAACGCCAGGTCGTAACCGAACGCGCCGTACAGGCCTAGGTGCGGGTCCGGGCCGGCGAACGCCGCGATGATCTCGCGCAGCGCGGAGAACACGGTGGGCTGCCGGCTGCGCTCCTCCTCGGTGAACGTGCCGCCGGCCTCCGGGATCACCACCGTGCAGACGTTGGCCGGCGCGTCGGCGGGCGCGTACGGCATTTCCTGCCCGGCCCGGAGCAGGGCGTCCGCGATCACTGGCAGCAGCACCAGGCCGCGGCCGTTGAGCGCGGTCGCCGTGACCTGCCGGCCGCGCGCGACCAGCTCGATGCACGGGTCGACGTAGGCCAGGTGCCACCGGCTGTACCGGCCCGGGTATTCCATCCCGGAACTGAGCACACCGCCCCGGCGCGCCTCGACCTGCAGCGTCATCCCCGCGAGCAGGGCCGGGTCAAACGGCGCGGCGGCGCGGCTCACCCGGACCCCGCCGGCGGTCTCGAACTGTGTCAGGTCCATATCGGCCCTCGCCTCGGTCATCAGGCCCGGCGCCGGACGGTCCGGACGACAAAGGCGACCCCCGGCTGCCGGGCGGTCGCCTTCAGGATCTGCTGCGTGCGCGAACCAGGAACCGCCTCAGGGGCGGCGCCACCAGCCAGCGGTGTGGTTCGCGCGCATGCGCCGAATGTATCACTGCCCCGCCCGCCGCCGGGGCGCGGACATCACCCGAGCGCGTAGACGATCGTGACCGAGACGCTCAGCTGCTGGGATCCCGGGGAGATCGGAACCGAGGCGGCCTTGCCCGCCGCGTTGGCGAACGGCAGAACGGGCGCGGGCGCCTGGTCGCTGACGCTGAGCGCCGGCCCGAGGCGCTGGCCGAGCGCCTGGGCGTACTGGGCGGCCTTCACCCGGGCGTCGGCGACGGCGCGGGCTCGCGCCGTGGCGAGCAGCCCGCTGGTGTCGGCCAGGTTGAGCGAGATGTCATCGACGGTGGCCGCGTTGCCGCCCGCGTGCACCGCGGCCTGGATCTGGGCGCCTGCCGCGGTGATCTGCGCCAGCGTCGCGGTGAGCGACTCGCTGGCCTGGTAGCCATCGGGCACCTGCGAGCCGGGCCCGTAGCTGGGCTGGACGGACAGGCCCGAGGTCTGGATGTCCGGGGCGGCGACGCCCTGGTGCTCCAGCGCGGCCGTGACCTGGCGCACCGCCTGGCTGGCCTGCTGCAGCGCCGAATCCACCGAGGCGCCGCTGACCTGGACGCCCATGTCGAGGGTCAGCTGATTCGGGGTCCCGGTGACGGTGCCGGTACCGGTGACCGTGATCTTGCTTGCCGGTGACGCCGACGAGGTGAGCTGCGCGCCCGCCAGGCGGGGTCCGCCGGGTGACGCGCTGCCCCGGCTGGCGCCGAGCGAGAAGGCCCCGATCAGCAGGGCGGCGGCGGCGGTGCCCAGGGCAACCGAGCGGACGGCTGGCGTGACGATGGCCGGCATGGCAGCACTCCCGGGTCGCGGGATTCTTGCCGCTTGGACGCGGCGGCTCCGCCTCCGGTTCCGCCCGGTACCGGGTCAGCCGGCGCCGGGGCGCGGTGGCAGCGGGGGGCGCCGCCGCCGCGGGCGGTCGGCGGTGGCCGGGGCGGCCGCCGCGGGCCGGGCCGCGAGCCTGTCGAGAGCCATCCGGACCCCGGTCTCCAGCTGGGGGTCCCGGCCCGCCACGTGGTCCTCGGGCGAGGTGACCACCTCGACGTCCGGGTCGACGCCGTGGTTCTCCACGTCCCACCCGAAGCCGCTGAGCCACGTCGAGTAGCGGGGAACGGTGATCCCGGTGCCGTCGACCAGCCGGTGCCACCCGTCTATGCCGATCACGCCGCCCCAGGTGCGCGTCCCCACCACCGGCCCGAGGCCGAGGATCTTGATGGCGGCGGTCACGATGTCGCCGTCCGAGCCGGCGAACTCGTCGGCCAGCGCGACCACCGGCCCGCGCGGGGCGTCCCCCGGGTAGGTCTGGGGCTCCAGCCCGCGCGGCACCTCCCAGCCGATCACCCGCCGGGCGAGCTTCTCCACCACGAGCTGGGAGGTGTGCCCGCCGCGGTTGCTCCGGACGTCCACGATCAGCCCTTCGCGGACCATCTCCGCGCGCAGGTCGCGGTGGAAGTCGGCCCAGCCCGCGCTGACCATGTCCGGGACGTGCAGGTAGCCGATCCGGCCGTCGCTGAGCTCCCGGACCCGCTGCCGTCGCCCGGCGACCCAGTCCTGGTAGCGCAGCCGCCGCTCCTCGGCGAGCGTGACCACCGCGGCGCGGCGGGCCTCGCCGCCCTGGGCCGGGACGATGGTGAGCTCCACCGGCTTGCCGGCCGCGCCCACCAGCAGCGGGCCCGGCCCGGTCCCGTCGAGCAGCCGCCCGTCCACCGCGAGCAGCGTGTCGCCCGGGCTGACCTGTGCGCCCGGCGTGGCGAGCGGGGAGCGGGCCTGGGGATCGGAGGACTCGCCGGGCAGCACCCGGCTCACCGTCCACCGCCCGTCGGCGCTGCGTTCCAGGTCCGCTCCGAGCAGGCCAAGTCCGGGCTCGGCGTGGTCATGATCGTCGGGGGCCGGCGCGACATACGCGTGCGAGGTGCCGAGCTCGCCGAGCAGCTCCCACAGCAGGTCGGCGAAGTCCCGGGGGCCGGCGATCCGGTCCAGCAGCGGGCGGTAGAGCTCGAGCGCGCCGTCCCAGTCCACCTCGGCCAGGTCGGCCACCCAGAAGTCATGCCGGATGAACCGGCCGGCTTCGGCGTAGGCGTTGCGCCACAGCGCGGCGGGGTCGGCGAGGTACCGGGCCCGGGACTTGTCCACCTCCGCCCGGTCCGCCGGGTTGTCCGAGTCCGGCTTGCGGTTCGCGGGTACCACGCTGAGCTTGCCGTGATCGGACACGACGAGGACGGTGCCGTCCCCGCTGGCCTCGAACCAGTCCAGCTCCTCGGCCAGCTCGGTGCACCGCTGCGACTCCAGGTCGAAGTGCTCCAGACTCGGCCGCGGCGCCGCGTCGCCGGGCTGCGGACCGCCTTCCCCCAGGACCCCGATGACCGGCTCCTTGAGCCAGGCGAGCCCGCCCTTGACCGCGCGCAGCGACGAGTAGCGCGACTCGACCACCGGAATCTGCACGATCCGGCCGGCCAGGCCCTCGGTGTCCACCACGACCGGCGGGGACGCGTCCTCGCGCTCGCCATCGCCCGGCGCCGGCTCGTCATCGGCGCGGTCGCCCTCCCCCGGGCTGGCGGGTCCCGGCCGGCCCGCGGCGTCGTCCTCCGAGCGGCCGCCGACCGGCCGGCCGCTGGGCAGCGGGGCGAACGGCGACGACGTCGCCGCGGCCAACGGCACCAGGTAGGGGCGGCACCCGTACGGGAACGACAGGTCGAAGACGTGGGCGTCGTACACCGGGTCGAAGCTGCGCACGGACAGGAACGCCAGGTACTTGCCGTCCGCGGTGAAGACCGGGTCGGTGTCGGTAAACCGCGCGTCGGTCACGTCCACGACGCTGCCGCCGGGGTCGGCGGGCCGGGCCATGCGCAGCCGCCGCAGCTGCTCCGGCCCGGGATGCGACCACGCCAGCCAGGCCGAGTCGGGCGACCAGGCCAGCCCGGTAACCTCACCGTTGCGGGACGACGCCAGCTCGGTCACCGCGCCGGACGAAATGTCCACCACGAGCAGCCTGCCGTCGCGCGCGGCCACGGCGATCGCGCTGCCGTCCGGCGCGGCCGCCAGGTCGGCGACCCAGCCGATGGCGCCGGCCGCGAGCCGGCGCGGCGGCGTCCCGGCCGCCGACCCGTCGGAGGGCGCGATCTCGATCGCGTCCGCGCCCTCCGCGTCGGTCACCCAGGCGACCTGGCCGGTCTTGCCGAGCACCCGGGGCAGCCGCGCCCGGACCCCGGGGACGACCGACAGGGCCCGTGCCGGGCCATCCCGGTGGGTGAGCCAGTGCACGGTGCCGCGCACCTCGATCGCGCTGGCCTGGCCGGAGTGATCACAGGACAGCTCGCCCAGGTGATCCTCGGCCGAGATCAGCCTCGGCGCCCGCGCGGCCGGCGAGCCGAGGCTGAACTCAAGCCGCCGGGGCCCGTCCGGTGCGTCGAGTCCGTCCAGCAGCCAGATGTCGCCCGCGCAGTGGTACACGATCCGCCGGCCGTCGGTGCTGGCGTTCCGCGCGTAGCAGCCGTCGTGGTCGGTGTGCCGCCGCAGGTCGCCGCCGTCCAGCGCGCAGGAGTACAGGTTGCCCGTGCCCTCGTGGTCGGACAGGAACGCCAGCCGGCCGCCGACCAGCATGGGGCTGGCGAACTGGCCCGCCAGGCTGGCCAGGATCCGGGTGAACTCCGGCTCCGGCTGGCCCGTCTCCGGGCCCGCCGGGCGCGTCCACAGTCGTCCCGCGGTCCCGCCCCGGTACCGTTTCCAGAACGCCGGATCGCGATGGACCGACGTCAGCAGCGCCACCCCGGCTGGCTCGATGGCCAGGTCGGCCACCGGGCCGAACGGCAGCCGCCGGCCGCCGGCCGCCGCGCCGCCACCTCCCGGCTCCGCGGCGGGCAGCGCGTAGGCCCAGCTGAAGTGGGTGAAGGGCTGACCCGAAGCGGTGACCGCGATGACCTCGCCGTCCGGGGTCCAGCCGCAGACCCGGGTGGCCTGGTCGGCCCAGTAGCTGAGCCTGCGGCCGTTTCCGCCGTCGATCCCGGCCAGGTAGACCTCGGGCGGGCCGTACCGCTCGCTGGTCCAGGCGATCATCGCGCCGTCCCGGGAGATCCGGGGCCGGCTCGCCGCCGCGTGGTCGGCCGAGACCCGCCAGCCCCGGCCGCCGTCGGCCGGTCCGAGCCATACGTCGTCCTCGGCGATGAAGGCGACCACGTCGCCACGGATATGCGGGAAACGGAGGTAGCCGGCCGACGTCACCGGCTCATCGTAGGGCCCGGCACCTAGAACTCCACCCACGACCCGGCGCCGAGCTCGGCGGCCTTCCGGTGGGCCAGCGCGGCCGCGGCCAGGTCCTCGGCCGCCAGGCCGAGCGACTCGAACACGGTGATCTCGGTGTCGCTGGTCCGGCCCGGCGCGCCGCCGGTGAGGATCTCGCCGATCTCGGCCCGGATGTGCTCCGGCCCGATCACGCCGTCCGCCCGGGCCAGCAGGTAGTCGCCGGCTTCGCTGGTGGCCGACTCACGGCTGTCGGTGAACAGGGCGGCGGCGGCCATCGTCTCGGTGTCGAGCTCGCGGGCCTGCGGCACGCACGCCCCGACCGCGTTGATGTGCGCCCCGGGGGCCAGCCAGTCGCGGCACAGCACCGGCTCGGCCGAGCTGGTCGCGGTCACCACGATCCCGGCCGCGGCGACCGCGTCGGCCGCCGAGCCGCACGCCGTCACGGGGGCCGGGACGCGCTCGCGCATCTGGTCGGCGAACTGGCGCGCCTTGTCCTGGTCCCGGCCGGCCACCCGGACGCGGGTCAGCCGCCGGGCCGCCGCGATCGCGAGCAGGTGCGCCCGGGCCTGGACGCCGGTGCCGATGATGGCCAGCTCCGTGGCGTCGGCGCGGGCCAGCAACTCGGTGGCGACGGCCGACACCGCGGCGGTGCGGACCTCGGTCACCGCCGACGCGTTGAGCAGGGCCAGCGGCTCGCCGGTCTGCGCGCTGGACAGCAGCACGACGCCCTGGTGGGAGTCCAGGCCCGCGGCCGGGTTGCCGGGGAAGATGCAGATGGCCTTGAGGCCGTAGGCGGCCTCGGGCTCGGGCGCCGCCTGGTAGGCCGGCATCAGGGCCATCATCCCGGCCGCGCCCGGCGGCCTGATGATCATCCGCAGCGGCTGGTGCACCTGGCCGCGGGCAAGCGCGGCGAGCGCGTGCCGCATCGCGTCGGCGCACTCGTCCCAGGCCAGCAGGCGGCGCACGTCACCGGCGCCGAGGACCAGGAGCTTCACCCGGACTGGTTACCGCTTCGGGGCACGGCCGGGCGAGTCCCGTCGTGGGCGACCTTGGCGGCCGCCGCGGCGCGCGGGCCGATCGCCATCTCCTCCGGCCGGTGCTCGGGCACCGCCTTGCCGACGATCCGGTACACCTCCTCGCCGTCCACCGTCTCCTTTTCCAGCAGCAGGCTGACCAGCTGGTCGAGCTGGGTCCGGTGTGAGCGCAGCAGATCGACCGCGGTCTCCTCGGCCTCGCGCAGCAGCCGGGACACCTCGCTGTCGATCGTGGCCTGGGTGGCCTCGGCGAACGGCCGGCTGGACAGTCCCTGCCCGCCACCGCCGCCGAGGAACACCGAGCCGCCCTCCGGATACCCGATGGGCCCCAGCGCCGGCGACAGGCCGTACTCGCGCACCATCTTGGTCGCCAGGTCGGTGGCGCTGGCCAGGTCGTTGGCGGCGCCGGTGGAGCCCTGCCCGAACTCGACCAGCTCGGCGGCCCGGCCGCCGAGCCGCACGGCCAGCGAGTCGGTCAGGTAGTCCTCCTGGTACAGGTGCCGCTCGTCGAGCGGCAGCTGCTCGGTGACGCCGAGCGTCTGCCCGGCCGGCAGGATCGTGACCTTGGCCACCGGGTCGGCGTGCTCGGACAGCGCGGCGACCAGCGCGTGGCCGGACTCGTGGATCGCCACCGCGTTCTTCTCTTCCGGCAGCAGCACGTTGGAACCCTCCCGGCGGCCGAGCAGGATCCGGTCCCGGGCGTCGGAAAAGTCCTCCGCGGTCAGCACGTCCCGGTTGTCGCGGACCGCGTTGATCGCCGCCTCGTTGGCCAGGTTGGCCAGGTCCGCGCCGGAGAAGCCCGGGGTCCCCCGGGCCACGACGTTCAGGTCGACGTCCGGCGCCAGCTTCTTGTCGCGGCAGTGCACGGCGAGGATGGCGGCGCGCTCGGGCAGCGTCGGCAGCGGCACCGTGATCTGCCGGTCGAACCGGCCCGGGCGCAGCAGCGCCGGATCCAGCACCTCGGGGCGGTTGGTCGCGCCGAGCACCACGATCCCCTGGGTTACGTCGAAGCCGTCCATCTCGGCCAGCAGCTGGTTGAGCGTCTGCTCCCGCTCGTCGTTGGACACCGCGACGCCCGCGCCGGCCCGCCGCTGGCCGATGGCGTCGATCTCGTCGATGAAGATGATCGCGGGGGCCCGCTTGCGCGCCTCACTGAACAGGTCGCGGACCCGGGCCGCGCCCACGCCGACGAACAGCTCCACGAAGCTCGAGCCGGTGACTGAGAAGAACGGCACCGACGCCTCGCCGGCCACCGCCCGGGCGATCAGCGTCTTGCCGGTGCCCGGCGGGCCGATCATCAGCACGCCGCGCGGGGCCATCGCGCCCGCCTTCTGGTAGCGCTCGGGATTGCGCAGGAAGTCGACCACCTCGCTGATCTCCGACTTGACCCCCTCGTAGCCGGCCACGTCGCTGAACTTGGTATCCGGCCGCTCGGCGTCGAAGACCTTCGCCCCGCTTCGGCCCACGCCGAGAATGCCCTGCAGCCCACCCGCCGCGCCGGCGCCCCGGCTCATCCGCCGGAACAGCCAGAACACGAAGATGAACGGCAGCAGCAGGAACAGCCAGTACAGCAGGTCGGTGCCCAGGCTCGAGCTGGGCGCCGCCGCGGACACCGTCTTCACGCCGTCCGCGGTCAGCTGCTGGCTGAGCTGCGGCGTGGGCGGGCCGGGGATGACGGTCGTGTACGAGGTGCCGCTGGTCAGCTCGCCGGACGCCGGGGCGTTCGCACCGCTCGAGCCGTTGCCGAACTCGACTGTCTTGATCTTGTGCGCGCTGGCGTCCGCGATGAACTGCGAGTAGCTCAGGCTGACCGGCTGGTTGTAGTGGATCCCGGGTAGGAAGAGATACAGCAGGACCGTGGCGAGGAGCGCGATCGGCCAGAGCCAGTGCCGCCAGGCGGGCGGCGGCGGCGGCGCCGTCGAGGAGGGCTTATCGCCCTGGGGCGGCGGGTTCGACTGCTGCTGCTTGCTCATGAGACATTCTTACGCCTTGCCGCGGACGGAACGGTAACGCCCTCGTCTCAGACCGGCCGGGAACATCACCCGCTGGCCAGCACCAGCTTGGCCAGCACCGCGTCCTGGGCCGCGAGGTGCTTCTGGATCTCCAGCGCCTCGTGCAGGACGGCCGCGGCGTCGTTGTACGTGTCCTCGGCGCGCTTGTCCGACGCCTTGGCCTGCAGGTTCCCGTCGTTCACCTTCGGCGGCGGAGGGCGGTGCCCGGACGTCAGGTGGATGGTCCACGGGTGCAGGCAGTGCTCGAATATGACACGCTCGTTTATTTCCGCGGCAATGCTCCCCCTCAAGCCCACCAGGGATGATCAATTTTTCCGGCATACCTTAACCACGCCGACCGTGCCCAGCCGGACACTTGTGAGCTATCGTCAGAAAACTGACCAGGTCGTGGCGCAAGAATGGGCTAGCGCATGCAATTCACGCTCACCGTCAACGGCACCGAGCACCAGGTGACGGCCGGTGACGGCCGGAGCCTGCTCGAGGTGCTCCGGGAGGATCTGGGGATCACCGGCCCGAAGCTCGGTTGCGGGGAGGGCGCGTGCGGCGCCTGCACCGTGCTGATCGGCCGGCGCGCGGTGACCTCGTGCATCACGCCGGCCAGCGAGGCGGCGGGCCAGCGGGTCACGACCGTCGAGGGCCTGGCCGAGGACGGGTTCCTGCATCCGGTGCAGCAGGCGTGGCTGGAGACCGGGGCGATGCAGTGCGGGTACTGCACCGCGGGCTGGCTGACCGCCACCGCGGCGCTGCTCAACCGGGTGACGCACCCGGATGACGCCAGGATCGCCGCCGAGCTGGCCGGGAACGTCTGCCGGTGCTGCACCTACCCGCGGATCCTGCGCGCGGTGCGCCGCGCGGCCGAGCTCATGGAGCAGCCGGAACTGCTCGAGCCGGTGCCGCAGACCGGGCCCGCGGCCGCGGTCCCGGCCGACGCACGGCCCGGGCGGCCGCTGCCCGCCGACGGGCTATCGGCGCTGCCGTGGGACCAGGCCCCGGACGTGGCCTCGTACTTCGAGCAGCTCCCCGACGGCCTGGTCACGGTGGTCGACGAGGAGGACGACCCGGCGGCCGGACCGGACCAAGCCTGGGTGCACGTGGGGGCCGACGGCTCGATAACCGCGTTCACCGGCAAGGTCGAGGCCGGCCAGGGCACCCGCACCGCGCTCGGGGCGCTGGTCGCCGAGGAACTCGCGGTGCCGCCCGCCTCGGTGCGCGTGGTCATGGGCAACACCGACGTCTCACCCTTCGACTGGGGTACCTTCGGCAGCCGCTCGATGCCGTTCGCGGCCCCGCCGCTCCGCGCGGCCGCGGCGGCCGCCCGCGAGGCGCTGCGCGAGGCCGCGGCGGAGCGGTTCGGCCTGCCCGCCGCGGACCTGACGGTCGCGGGCGGGATCGTGGCCGGCCCCGACGGCGCGCCGAGCGCCGGCTTCGCCGAGCTGCTGACCGGCGTCCGCCGGGTTGAGAGGGTCCCGGCCGACGGGCCGGTCACTCCGCCCGCGGCCTGGCGCTCGGCCGGCCGCCCCGCGCGCGCGGCCGGCGGCGCCGACGTGATCACCGGGGTCAAGCGCTTCCCCGCGGACCTGCGCGCCGACGGCATGCTGCACGGCTGCGTGCTGCGCCCCCCGGCGTTCGGCGCCACGCTGCGCGGCGCCGACACGGCCCGGGCCCAGGCGCTGCCCGGGGTGAGCGTGGTCCGGGAGGACGAGTTCATCGGGGTCGTGGCCCCGGACGCCGCCGCCGCGCGCCAGGCCGCCGGCGCGATCGAGGCCGTGTGGGACCGCTCGCCCCAGCCCGGGCGTGACGAGCTGGCCGGCTACCTGCGATCGCACCCGATCGACGGCCAGGGCCCGGCCGCGCCGTTCCGGCACGAGCAGGGCGACGTCGACGCGGCGCTCGCGGCCGGGGCGGTGCGCCGGGCGGAGACGTACACGACCGCCTACATCGCGCACGTGCCGCTGGAGCCCCGGTCGGCCGTGGCCGCCTGGCAGGACGGGCATCTGACCGTCTGGACCGGCACCTCCACGCCGTTCCGGGCCCGGCGCGAGCTGGCGCAGGCGTTCGGCGTGCCGGAGCAGCAGGTGCACGTGATCGTGCCCGACTACGGCGGGGGGTTCGGCGGCAAGCACGGCAGCGCTGTGGCCGGCGAGGCGGCGAGGCTGGCGCGCGCGGCCGGCCGTCCGGTCAAGGTGCAGTGGAACCGCCACGAGGAATTCCACTGCGGCTACCTGCGTCCCGCCGCGCTCATCGACGTCGCGGGCAGCGTGGACGCGGCCGGGAGGATCAGCGGCTGGTCGTACGTCAACATCCTCTCCGGGCCAGCGGGGATCCTGACCCCGTACGACATCCCGCATCAGCGCATCGTCTACCAGCCGGCCGACTCGCCGCTGCCGCGGGGCTCGTACCGGGCGCTGGCGGCCACGGCGAACCACTTCGCGCGAGAGTCCCACATGGACGAGCTGGCGCACGAGGTCGCCGCCGACCCCTTGGAGTTCCGGCTGCGCCATCTGGACGACGACCGGCTCTCCGACGTGTTTCGCGCGGCGGCCGACCGGATCGGCTGGCCGGGCCCGGGCCGGGACCGCACCGGGGCCGGGATCGCCGGCGGCGTCGAGAAGGGCGGGCGGGTGGCTACCGCGGCCGAGGTCCGGGTGGACGGCGACGGCACGCTGCACGTGAACCGGCTGGTCACCGCGTTCGACTGCGGCGCCGTGGTCAACCCGGACAACCTGGCCAACCAGATCGAGGGCGCGGTCATGATGGGCCTGGGCGGCGCGCTGTTCGAGGCGATCGAGTTCGCCGACGGTCAGATCCGCAACGCCTCGCTGTCGCAGTACCGGGTGCCGCGGCTCTCCGATCTGCCCGAGATCGACGTGGTGCTGATCGACCGGCCGGATCAGCCGTCGGCGGGCGGCGGCGAGACCCCGATCATCGCGGTGGCCCCGGCCATCGCCAACGCCATCTTCGGCGCCTGCGGGGTACGGCTGCGGGCCATGCCGCTGGCCCCGCGCGGCGTGGTGGCGGGAGCGCCCGCACTCACCTGAGCTTCACGAAGACTTCCCGCTGCCGTTGCCCACGCCGAAGCCCTCGCCCTGTCGGCGTCGCGCCGCAGCAACGCGAAGGCATCCGGGCCGGGCCGGGCGGCCGGCGTGGCTGTGCGACAGCGATGCAAGGTCACCGGCACACACCACGCTGGCGGCGATTTCCTGCAGCTCTCGCTGACTCGTCCGGCTCGCCTGGCGCAGCAGGCGGACGGCTTCCTCCCGTGTGACCTGGTGCCTTGCCATGAGAATGCCGGTGGCCTCACCTTCGAGACGGCTGGTGATCAAGTCGATCGCCAGCCTCGCTGCCCGGTTGCCGGCGCGGATCTCTGCTTGAGCCAGGCGCTCGCACCGCACGATGGCCAGGGCGCGGTCGACCAGCAGCCGGGCCATGATCCCGTCGTCTGCGGTCGGGTCGCGTCCGGCCCCAGGCTGGTGGTACAGCTCGATGGGACGATGCCGTCATGGCGCTCCCTGCCCGGGCCCGCCGCACGGCCGGACCAGGGCTTTGCCGAGCTTCGCACCATCGAGCAGCGAGTGGAGTGCCTGCGGCGCGCTTTCCAGGTCGTCGAACATGGTCACGTCGGAGTGCAGCGTGCCGTCCTCGACCTGTGGGAGGACCTCCTCCTCGAAGGCTGCCCTCCGGTGCAGGTGATCGAGAACCAGGAAGCCCTCGAGCCGAAGGCGCTTGACGATCAGCTGCGTGAGATTGCCGGGCCCGCGGCCGTGCGGCTTTCCGTAACCTGAGATCATCCCGCAGATCGCGCCCCGGCCACCTATGCGCAGGAGGTCGATCGCTGCCTCAAGGTGGTCGCCGCCGACGTTATCGAAGTAAAGATCGATGCCGTCGGGAGCAACCGCGCGCAGCTGATCACCGAGCCGGCCGTCCCGGTAGTCCACGGCGGCGTCCAGGCCGAGCGTGCCGGTGAGATACCGTGCCTTGTCGGCGCCCCCGGCCGACCCGATCACCAGCGATGCGCCGCGGGTCTTCGCCAGCTGGGCCGCGAGCGAGCCAACGGCACCGGCCGCGGCCGATACCCAGACCCTGTCGCCCGGCTGTACCTGCGCGACGTCGACCAAGCCGACATACGCGGTCAGTCCCGGAACGCCCAGGACGTGCAGCCATGTGTGAGGCGGCAGGCCTTCGCGCGGCTTGATGGAGGTCACATCGCTGGCGTCAACGACCGCGTAATCACGCCACCCTCCCCAGCAGGCCGCCCAGTCGCCTTCTGACCATCCATCTGCGGCAGATTGCATGACCTGGCCGACCGCCCGCGCCTCGACCGCGACTCCGAGCTCGAAGGCAGGTGCGTAGGTGTCCAGCCAGAGCCGGGGGATCATCGACGGGTCCACGCTGAAACAGTCGATCCGGACGAGCAGCTGACCCGGCGAGAGAGCTGGCAGCTTCCGCTCCACGAGCGTGAAGCATTCTGGTTCGATCCATCCCTGCGGCCGGTGCGAGAGCACCAGCTCGCGGGCGGTCACCATCGGCACCTCCTCAGGAGTACCGCATCACGGCCGGGCCGATCGCGTGGGTGCGCCCCCCGCATCGAGACAACGGCCCCAGTGGCGTCCATGCCTTCGCAGGCTAGGCCGCCCGGCCCGGCGGCACTTGACCTGACGCGCAGAACTCATTCGCCGCGCGCACCGGCCGCCGTCAGCGGCCCACGGGTAAGGATCCGGAAGCGCGATGCGCGCGGCAGCGCTCACGGGTGTCGGTCGGCCGCTCGCCGAAACGCTCGCGGTAGGCGTTGCTGAACGTGCTCGCGTTGCTGAACCCCGACGAACGGGCGATGCTCGCCACGGTGCGGTGGTCCCAGCCGTGCTGCTGCAGCCTCAGCCGGGCGAGCTCGAGCCGTTCTTCCCGGATCAGCATCGACGGTGTCGTGCCGATGCGCTGGAGCCGTGCCTGGATCTGGCGCAACGACCAGCCCAGCTCGGCGGCGACTGCCGCACCGGTCAATGAGATGTCATGGGCGTTCGCGCGCGCGAAGCAACGGATAGTGGCGACGAGGTCGTCCTGGGTTTCGTACACCGGCGGCAGCTGTGCCCCACCGTAGGCGAGGCACAGCAGGTCCACGGCTCGGTCGGCGGCGGCATCGAAGTCAAGTCCGCTGATCGTGTGCGCCTGGCTGCGCAAGCTTCCCAGGAGGTCGACGACGATGCGGCCCATGCCGTGCTCGGCGTTCAACCCGACCGTGCGGGTCAGCAGCCCGCCGACGCGGGCGTCCACGCGAGTGCAGGGAATCACCAGGGCAAGACACGAGAAGTCGTCGCTGTGCCACATGTCCATGGGCGCATCGAGGGTGGCGAGCGCCATACCGCCCGGCTCGAGCCTGAGGCTGGTGTCCGCCTGGCGGATCATCATCGAGCCCAGTACCGGGACCAGCAGCTCGTAGGCCCCGTGCGGGTGGCGCCGGACATCGGTTCCCGAGCGCTTGATGAACTCCTCATCGCCCCACCACCGCACCAGCTGGTAGGCCTCGGTGTGCTGATGCTCGATGCGGCCGCGGTAGCCGGTGCGCAGGCGGAACGCCATCCGGCTGTGGATCGAGGAAACGAGCTCGCTCCACCACTCGGCACGATCCGCCATCGTCACATCGCTGCAGCGGTGCGAGTCAAGTGCGTACACGGCGGACCTCGCTGAACCCCGGATCTCACCCGCAGGATAGCGCCGGCGCCCAGGGCAGCAACTCCCGAGCCTCGCCCGCAGCGTCTCACCAGGTCCAGTCGTAGGCCGCGCCGGCCCGCCCCGCGAGCGGCTTGAGCATCCCCTCTTCGAAGACCGGGACGGTGTCGTAGCCCTCGAGCGGGGCGGCGGTGATGACCCGGCCGAACAGCTCCGGGTCCAGGTGCGGCTCCGGGATGCCTGCGACGATCGCGTAGCGCTGAAGATGGTTGCGGAGAAACTCGGAGCTGACCGGCGGCATCCCCAAGTGCGCCGGGTGCGACATTGCTTCCCGCAGCGGGACGAACTCGACACCCCGCTCGACGAACGCGTCCAGGATCGTGCCCAGCGTGTCGGTCGCGATGGTCGTGCCGTGGATCAGCCAGATGAGCGGGATGTCCTGGCCGAACAGCCTCCGCGCCAGCTGCGCGTGCGCGGCCAGCTGGTCGACCGCAGCACAGACGTAGGTCTCCTGCAGCATCCGCCTGGCGTCCTCGTCCTTGGACACCACCGCCCGGTAGTAGGAGACGATCCACGCGAAGTCACCGAACCACGCGGTGATCGGTGCGTTCTGGTAACCAGACGCCCGAAGATGGTCCTCCACCTGGCCGCGCTTGGTCTCGGTCTCGCCGGCCATGTCCATCGCGTACCGGAAGTAGCGCTCGGGGGCCATCCCGATGAGATTGCCGATGAGCCTCTCGGCTTTGTCGATGTCCGCGCGGTACTGGTCCGCCGACATCCACCGCAGCGGGGCGTGCAGGTGCGTGTGGTTGCCCAGGTGATGCCCGGCCTCGACCCAGGCTTCCCACGCGGCCATCAGGCCGGGGTCCGAGTCGAGACGATGGGTGTGGGAGAACCCGTACACGCCGGTGACGCCGTGGTCGGTGAGCGTGGCGGCGATCGACTTGGTGATGTCCAGCGGCGTGATGCTGTCGGGCATCGGCACGCCGTCCCAGAGCACGAAGTCGTCGACCGTCACGGCCACCTTGACGGCACCCTCTGGCGATATGTTCGGCATCAGAGATTCCCTTCGCGTGTGAGCCGTCCTGGCGGCTCTCACGAGGCTAGGAAGGGACGCCGGTCACGTCTTGCCGCAGCGCGCAGTGCGCTTTCCGCTCGCGCACGGTCCGTCACCTCGCACTCAGTGAGCGCGTGCTGCGTCAGGCGGTCATCCCACGGGCTGGGAACGCCGCCGGAAGGGATCAATGCGCTCCGGCTGTGACGTCGGCGGGCTTGGCGGCGTAGTCGCGCAGGCTCTGCTCCAGCAGTTCAAAGGCATCGGTGGCGAGTTAGCGGACCTATCCAGCCGGGCCGGCGAGGCTCTCGCTGGCCCGGGCCCGGTGGCGGACGTAGTCCGGCAGTGCCCGGTGTGCTCCGATCAGCGCGTTGGCAGCCACCTGGGGGGCGCAGGTCACCGGCGGCGCCGGCGCGGGCAGTCGCGGTCACGGTTCTTCGATCACTCGTCGGCTGACCGCTGCGGCCAGACCCGCCCTGACGGCGGCGGACGGATGCGAGCAGCGGCGCGGGCAACGCCTTCGTCCTCGATGGAGGCTCGCAGGACCGCATCGGTCGCTGCGAGCTGGTCAGGCGTGACCCGAGCCGCGACTGCCCAGTTGAGCCTGGCGATGACCTCGATGATCGCGTCGGCGTAGGCGCGACCGGCGGACGTGAGGATCACCATCAGCTTGCGCGCGTCGTCGGCATCGGCCTGCGTGCTGGCGTAACCGCGTTCTTCCAGCCCGCGCACGATCTTGCGCGCGGCCTGCCGGGTCACGCCCAGGGGCACGCCCAGCTCACCCACCGAAGCAGGTCCGCGCCGCAGCCGTCGCAGCGTGACGGCATCGCTGATCCGGTACTCGGCGAACCCGCGGCTTTCCAGCTCAGCCGCCATTCGGTGGATCCAGCTCTGGCGGGCGAGCGCGAGCAAGTCGCCGAAGCGATAGGGGTTTGCGTCCGTGGTCACTGACCCGTACCGTACCAGATATGCAACCGGGTTGCGTACCTACCCGAGCGGGCGGCAGAGTCACCGCCTCTGCCGCCGCAGTACTGCTCCTAGCCGGCGCGATCGCGGGTTGCGGTGGCCACGGAGCGGGAGCGTCGGCCGGCAATGCGGGCACCCTGCGATCCGCATCGGGAACGTCGGGCTGCGGGCATCACGAGGCCAGCGGATCGCTGCAATATGCCCTCACGGCGAGCGGCCACCGGCGCACGGTGATCGTCCACGTCCCGGCTGGCTACACCGGCAAGCGCAAGCTCGCGCTGGTTCTCAATCTGCACGGCAGCGAGAGCACCGCCAGCGCGGAGGAGAAGTTCAGCGGCATGGACGCGACCGCGGACGAGGATCACTTCATCGTCGCTTATCCCCAGGCGCTGATCGCGGACGGACTCGGCTACGACTGGAACATCCCGGGCGAGCCCATGGTCAACGGGAAGTTCCCGCCAGCCAGCGCGCCGAGTGACATCGCGTTCCTGACCACCCTGGTCCGCGACCTCGCGGGCCGGTACTGCGTCGGCCTGAGCCGGGTCTACGCGACCGGCGTCTCCGGCGGCGGCCGGATGGCCAGTCAGCTCGCCTGCGACGCCAGCAACGTCTTTGCCGCGATCGCTCCGGTGGCGGGCCTGCGCTATCCAAGCCCGTGTCCGGCTTCCCGGCCGGTTCCGGTCATCGCCTTCCACGGCACTGCGGACCTCATCGACCCGTTCAACGGGGGCGGCCTTGGCTACTGGACCTATTCGGTACCGGCGGCCGCTCAGCTGTGGGCCGGTCGCGACCACTGCGCCGGGCGCCCGCAGACCACCGCCGGGCGCGGCTATCGCCTGACCCGCTACTCCGGTTGCGCCGGCGAGACACAGGTTGAGCTGTATGCGATCACCGGCGAAGGCCACGAATGGCCCGGTGGCCCTGCGATGCCCCCAGCTATCACGAGTGTCCTCGGCCCGCAGAGCGATGCGGTTGACGCCAACGCCCTGATGTGGGGCTTCTTCCGCGCTCACCCGCGGTTATGAGGGCACGTCCGGGGTGAGAGCGTCCGGCGGACGGCCGTCGAAGCGCAGCCGCGCCCGCGTCAGCAGCGAAAGAGCTCGCCGTGCTCGAACGGGCATGGCTGCCGCTACCGGAACTGCAGCCGACGACCGCGAGGCCAGCGCCCAGCAGTGCCGCAGTGACGACTCCCGCGCGGCTAACGAAACATCTCATCTGGCCCATCTCCCTGCTACGCGGGATGACGGCCAGCCGGTGAGCCGCGCGGACAGTCACCAGGCACCGTGGTACGAGAGCC
>Ga0335073_10001793_pt1 | contig 29022 bp, 22 predicted proteins | sample Lox_Sample_22_FD_207093 | JGI IMG/M metagenome (GOLD analysis project Ga0335073, IMG submission 207093) | Soil microbial communities from Loxahatchee National Wildlife Refuge, Florida, United States - Lox_Sample_2.2 | ecosystem: Environmental > Terrestrial > Soil > Wetlands | place: USA... | reverse complement strand
CTCAACCTCGTTCCTCCTGGTCGGTCTGGTATTACTGGGGCCGTCGCGGACCGGGCTAAACGCCCGGCCCGCGACGATCCCTTACTTCGCCGGCTCCAGGCGCAGCAGTACCTGCTCCATGTCCGGGTAGGCGTAGATGGCCGGCTGAGCGTACGGGTTGCTCGGGGTGGGCCAGCCGGTAAAGCTCGCCGTGTCGTACTGGTACCAGTCCACCGCCTCCACGACCGGGATGATGGGCACGTCGCTGAGCATCACCTGCTGCACCTTGTCCAGGATCTGCTGCTGCGTGGCCGCGGACGTGGTGGTGGCGTACTCGTTGAGCAGCGCCGTGGTGGCCGCGTTGTTGTACCGCTCGTAGTTGCTGGCGGCGCTCTGCCCGATCGCCGCGGTGTTCGCGGAGTTCAGCCAGTTGTTCAGCTCGTAGTACGCGCTTGGGCCGAACGTCTGCTGGTCGTAGTACGCCAGCTGGAACTTGCCGTCGTACACGTCCGTGTCGAAGTCGGTGCTGGTCAAGTTGTCAGGCGTGACCTGGATCCCGACGGCCTTGAGGTCCTGCTGGATCACCTGCATGCTGGCCACCCAGTCGGAGTAGTCACCGATGTTGAGGACGGTGAATGCGAGCTGCTGGCCCGCGCTGTTGACCATGACCCCGTTGGAGCCCAGGTGGAATCCGGCCGACTCGAGTAGCTGCTTCGCCTTCGCCGGGTTGTAGGCGTAGTTCCCGTACTGGGCGTTCGCGGAAGAATCAAGCGAACTGGCGAACGTTGGCGTGACGACACCGGTCTGATTCGCGGGAGGCTCGTAGCCGGACTCGCCGATCGAGGAGACTTGCGACCGGTTGATGGCGTAGGACATCGCCTGGCGGACCTTGACGTTGCTCAGCAGCGGATCGGTCAGGTTCGGGATCAGCGTCACGTTCACGGTGGGCGGGAACCAGTAGTGGTAGTTCGGGCTCTTAGCCGTGTAGAACGACTGGATGCTCGGGATGTACTGGGAACCCCACGCTGCCCCGCCGCTCGCGAGGACCTGGTTCGCCGTGTTGTTGCTTGTGTACGCCGGGTACTCCAGCTTGGCGATGTGCGGCTCGCCGGGCTGCCAGTAGTTCTTGTTGGCGGTGAAGGTGATGTTCGACGGCGAGCACGGGTTCACCATGTACGGGCCGCTGCCCACCGGCTTGGTGTCCGGGTAGGCCACCGGGTTGGAGATCTTCGACCAGATCGCCTCGGGGACGATCGGCGTCTGGTCGGCGATGTAGTAGAAGTACGGAACGGCCACCTTGCTGAAGTCGAACGTCACCTTGTCAGACCCGGTCTGCGTGACGCTGGACAGCACCGACCACACGCCGGTCAGGTCCATCGCGGGGTACTTCTTGATCAGGTTGAACGTGTACGCCACGTCGGCCGCGGTCAGCGGCGTGCCGTCGTTCCACTTCACGCCCTGGCGGATGGTGAACGTGAGCGACTTGTTGCCCGCACCCCATTGCCAGGAGGTCGCCAGCATGGGCGTGGTCTTGGCTTGCTGCAGCGGGTTGACGTAGACGAGCGGCTCGTAGACGAACCCGACGGAAAGGAAGGCGTTCGACGGGTTGAACGGGCTGAAGTCGCAGGTCCAGAGCGCGCCGTTCTCGTTGTCCAGGGTCAGCACGCTGCCGCCGCTCCCCGCGGAGTTGCTCGTGCCTGACGATGAGGCGCTTGACCCGCAGGCGGCCAGCGTGCCGGCGAGCAGTCCAGCGGTGAGGACTGCGCAGGTTCTCGTTAGTCTTCTCATAACGGGGGTCCTTACCGGGATGCGAAGAGCTTAGTTAGTGCAGTATCCTAACTATCGGCCGCCATCACAAGTGTGGATTTCAGACTGGTACCGAAATGTGGCCTGGCGAGCTGACTGACTCCTTGGGAGGCGCCAGTGGGGACGATGCCTGCCTACGTGGCGGCGGGTGAGGGGCAGGCTGCGGGGCAAGCAGCGACGGCGCCCGCCGGGCACGCGGCGCGCCCGCCGCTGATCAGGGCCATGAACGAGCAGCTGCTGCTCGAGCAGATCCGGCTGTCTGGCCGGATCTCGCGCGCCGACCTGGCCCGGGTTTCCAGCCTGTCCAAGCCGACCGTCTCGCTCGCCCTCGCCAACCTGGAGCGCGCGGGTCTGGTGCAGGAGGCGGGCCAGCGGACCGGCGTGCCCGGCCGTTCCGCGCTCCTGTATGAGGTCAGGCCGGAGGCCGGTTTCGTGCTCGGCCTCGACATCGGGCATCAGTTCCTGCGCGGCGCGCTCGCCGATCTGTCGGGCAACATACGGGTACGGTCGTCGCGCAAGGCGGCCGCTTCCAGCGTGCCGGGCCGCGTCGCGGACCTGGTCCGGCTCGCCGACGACATCTGCGCCGACGCCGGCATCCCGCGGTCGAGCGTCACCCAGACCGTGATCGGCAGTCCGGGCGTTTATGACCCGCGGCGCGACGCCATGGCGCTGACCGGCGGGATGCCCGGCTGGAACGGGCGGGCCGCGCTGGCCGGGCTGCGGGAGGCCTTCGGGCCGGCCCTGGCGGTGGAGAATGACGTGGACGCCGAGGCGCTCGCCGAGCGGGCACACGGATACGGCCAGCACGCCGACAGCTTCGCGTTCGTGCACGTCGGCAGCGGCATCGGCATGGGCCTCGTGGTGGGCGGCAAGCTGCACCGGGGGGCGCACGGAGTGGCCGGGGAGATCGCGTACCTGCCGTTGACCGACGGCGCCGAGGTCGACCGCGCCGAGGCACGGCGCAGGGGCGTGCTCGAGTCGGTCGCCGCCGCCTCGGCGGTAGTGCGGGCGGCCCGCCGGGCCGGCCTGCGCGGTCCGGTCTCTGCCCGCCGGGTCTTCGAAGCGGCGGCCCATGGCGACGAGCGGGCCTGCGCGGTGGTGGCCGAGGAAGTGCGGCTAGTCGCCAACGCGATCTGCTGCGTCGTCGCGGTCGCCGACCCGGAGCTGATCGTGCTCGGCGGCGGCATCGGCCAGGCCCCCGGCTTCGCCGAAGCCGTCACCGCCGCGCTGCGCGCCGTCGCGCCGGTGCTGCCCGAGGTCCGGGTCAGCGCGCTGGGCACCGACGCGGTCGTCGACGGCTGCCTGGCCGAAGGCGCGAGCCTAGCCTGGCAGCAGCTCACCAGCACCCTGCTCGGCGGCTAGCCCCGTCAATCCAGCGGTCCAGCGACGGTCACGCGCCAGGTGACCTCGAAGGGAAGCCGCTGCGGATGCGACAGCAGGCAAGACGGGCCGCCGTCGCTTACAGGGAACTGGCTGGTCGCCGTCCGGGACGGCCGCGCACATCGTGATCACGACGGCGGCCCCGCGGTCGAGCACGTGGAAGGCAGAAAACGCCGCGTCATCGAGATGCGGCGACAGCACGACAACCATTGCCTAGCCCGGACGTCCTCTCATCCGTAAGCGGTGATGCGACCGCTTCCCCGCCTCATTGGAAAAGCAGTATGCCTGCGGGGACGGTCGTCCTGCCACCCAGCTTGCCTGTTGACGAATAAAATGAGTAGTTCTTTAATTCTGGTCATGGGACGCATTGCGGGCGTCACAGCAGCGGAAACCCGCGAGCGGTTGCTGCTTGCGGCCGCGGACGTCTTCGCCCGGCGCGGATACGACGGCACGCGGGTCGCCGACATCGCCGTGGCAGCCGACGTGAGCAGCGGTGCGATGTACGCGCACTTCGGCTCGAAAGCGGAACTGCTCGTGGCCGCGCTGCGCACGCACGGCCGGCGGCTGCTCGCCGAGGTCCTCGCCGCCGATCCCGGCCGGCCGGTGACGGATCTGCTTCTGCTCATCGGCCGACGGCTCCCCCGCCGTCGCGACGCCCGCGGCTATCTCATCGTCGAGGCGCTGGTCGCCGCCCGCCGCGACGAGGATGTCGCCAGGCCAATGCGTGACTACGTGGGCGAACGCGGTGACTGGCTCGCCGAACTGGTGCGCGTCGCCCAGGCCGGCGGGGAGCTCGACCCGTCGCTGTCGCCCAGCGCGCTGGCCCATTTCTGCCTCCTGCTCGCGATGGGCAGTGCCCTTATCACGCCGGACCTCCACGCGGTCACCGAGGAGGAGTGGGCCGCGTTGCTCGCCCGGGTGGTGGCCGGCCTCGCCCCGGCATCCGTTACCGCACAGGCAGTTACCGCACAGACAGGAGCGGAGCAGTGAAAGTGCAGATCAATCCCGAGCTCTGCCAGGGGCACGGCCGCTGCTATGACCTCGCCCCCAGCCTGTTCAGAGACGACGACGAGGGCTACGGGCAGGTCCTCGGCGACGGCATCGTGCCGCGGGAGGCGGAGCACGACGCACGCCTGGCCGTTCTCAACTGTCCCGAACACGCGATCGAGCTGCTCGAGGAGGGGTGACATGTCCGTTGATGACCGTTTCACGCGCGATTCCCGGGAGAGCGGCGACGACGATATACGCGGCACCCGTAACGAGATCATCACCGGCCCGGTCCGCGACTGGGCGACCGACTTCTCCCACCTTGAGCCGGAGTGGTCCGCGGACCCCTACACGATCCAGGACGACCTGCGGCGGCGCTGCCCCATCGCCCGCACCGAGCGGTTCGGCGGCGCATGGCTGCCGACACGCTTCGAAGACGTCGCGGCGATCGCGTACGACACTGAGCGCTTCTCGTCCCGGTCGATCATCCTGAGCAACTTCCGGCCACCTCGCGAGCTGGCGCCGGTCGGCGGCGCGCCGCCGATCTCCTCCGACCCCCCGTTCCACCACGACGCGCGCAAGCTGCTGCTTCCCGCGTTCACCCAGAAGGCCGTCGCCAGGCAGGAACCCGCTACAAGGGCGTTCTGCCACTCGCTCATCGACTCGTTCGCGGGACGGGATGTGGTCGACGCGGCCTGTGACTACGCGCAGCACATCCCGGTGCGGGTCATCGCCAACATGCTCGGCTTCCCCCCGGAGGACGGGCCGCAGTTCAGAGAGTTCGTCGAAGATCTGCTCGAAGGCATCAACTTGCCTCCGGACGACCGCGTCGAGCGGGTCTCGCGGCTGTTCGACTACCTGCTCGCGCAGGTCTACGCCCACCTGGACGAACCGCGTGATGACCTCACGACCTACCTGATCAACGCGGAACTCTACGGCCGCAAGCTCGATCCGTCCGTTGTCACTGGCGCGATGGCCCTGCTGCTCATCGCTGGCATTGACACGAGCTGGAGTGCCATCGGCGCGTCATTGTGGCACCTGGCGAAGACTCCCGGCGACCATGAGCGTCTGGTCGCCGAACCCGGGCTGCTGCCGACCGCGATGGAGGAGTTCCTCCGGGCCTACGCGCCGGTCACGATGGCGCGGCTGGTCAAGGAGGACATGCGCTGGCACGGTGTCGACATGAAGGCGGACGACTGGATCCTGCTGTCGTTCCCGGCGGCCAACCGTGACCCGGCGCAGTTCGACCGGGCGGGTGAGGTCGTCATCGACCGCGAGGTCAACCGGCATGCCGCCTTCGGCCTGGGCATCCATCGCTGCGTGGGCTCGCACCTAGCGCGGATGGAGCTCCGGGTCGCCCTCGAGGTGTGGCTCGAGCGGATCCCGGTGTTCACCCTCGATGACCCCGGCGCGGTGACCTGGTCCGCGGGTCAGATCCGCGGACCGCGCACGCTTCCGCTCAGGATCGGCTGACCTATGTCGCTCGCCATCAGCGAAGAGCACCGGGCCCTCGCGCAGACCGTCGCCGGCTTGCTGACCAAGCACCGGTCCCGCGCTACGGCCCGCAGCCTGCTCGAGGGGAAGCCAGATGCGCTGCCGGGCTTCTGGGCCGAGTTGGGCGCGCTCGGACTGCTCGGGCTCCACATTCCAGAAGAACACGGCGGCTCGGGCTTCGGCCTGGCCGAAACGCTGATCGTGGCCGAGCAGATGGGCCGGCACCTCGCACCGGGACCGTTCGTCCCGACTGTCGCGGCCAGCGCGTTCCTGGCCGCGGCCGGGCCCGATGACCTGAAGAAGCGACTGCTGCCGGCGCTGGCTGACGGCAGTGTCATCGGCACGGTCGCCCTGAACGGCGAGGTGAGCCTCGCCAGTGGTGCCGCGACCGGGGAGGCCGGGGTGGTTATCAGCGGTCACCTGGCCGACGTGCTCCTGGTCGCTGCTGGTGACGACGTGCTGGTGATCGAGAAGTCGGCCGGCGGCGTGCAGGCCGAGGTGCCCGCCAACCTGGACCCGAGCCGGCAGGCGGCCAGGGTACGGCTCGACGCGGCGCCAGCGACGGTGCTGGGGCGCGGGCGCGGGCTGCTGACCGGCCTGGCCCGTGCGGTGCTCGCGGCGGAGGCGGTCGGCATCGCCAGCGAGACCACCGAGCAGGCGGCCGAGTACGCGAAGGTCCGGCAGCAGTTCGGCCGTCCGATCGCGACCTTCCAGGCCGTCAAGCACCATTGCGCGAACATGCTGGTGGCGGCCGAACTGGCGGCGGCCGCCACCTGGGATGCGGGCCGGGCCGGGATCGGCGGCGCTGATCAGCTCAGTTACACCGCGGCTATCGCGGCGTCCCTGGCCATTGCGGCGGCGGTCAGCAACGCCAGCCTCAACATCCAGGTGCACGGCGGGATCGGGTTCACCTGGGAACACGACGCGCACCTGTACCTGCGCCGGGCTGCGGCGATCGCCGCTGTGGTGGACTCCGAACGGGCGGCGATCGACGTGACTGATCTGGTCCGCCGCGGTGTGCGCCGGGCGGCCGCGATCGACCTGCCCGCCGAGGCGGAAACGATCCGGGCGGCGGTCAGGCCCGACGTCGCCCGGCTGCGCGACCTGACGGGCGCGGCCAGGAAGCAGGCGCTGATCGAGGCAGGCTACGTGATGCCGCACTGGCCGAAGCCGTGGGGCAGGGACGCGTCCGCCGTCGAGCAGCTAGTGATCGAGCAGGAGTTCGCCGCGGCCGGGATCACGCGGCCGCGCTACGGGATTACCGGCTGGGTCATCCTGACCCTGATCCAGCACGGACGCCCGGACCAGGTGGCGCGCTGGGTCCGCCCGGCGCTCAACCAGGACGTGATCTGGTGTCAGCTGTTCAGCGAGCCGGGTGCCGGGTCCGACGCGGCGGGCATCAGGACGAGGGCGACCAGAACCGAGGGCGGCTGGCGGATCAACGGCCAGAAGGTCTGGACAAGCGGCGCGCACGTGGCCACATTCGGCCTGGCGACAGTGCGCACGAACCCGGACGCGCCCAAGCACGAGGGGATCACCACGATGGTGATCGACATGCACGCGCCCGGCGTCACCGTCCGACCGCTGAAGATGCCGACGGGGAACTCCGATTTCAACGAGGTTTTCCTGGACGACGTCTTCGTCCCCGACGCCGACGTAGTAGGACCGGTCGATGGTGGCTGGACCGTGGCGCGTGCGACGCTCGGCAACGAGAGCGTCAGCATCGGCGGCGGCGATAGCGGCCCCATGGTGATGCCGGCCGAGGCGTTCATCGCTCCGCTCGACGCGCACCCGGATCGGCTGGCCGGCGGGGCCGGGCGGGTGGGCAGGCAGATCTCCCGCACGCAGGCGATGGGCGTGCTGAACCAGCGCAGTGCCTACCGGGCGGTGACGGGCGCAGGCCCAGGGCCGGAGGGCAACATCGCTAAGCTGCTGCTGTCTGAGATCGGACACGAGACGGCCGCGATCATGGCGGAACTCGCTGGACCGGACACGGCGTTCCTGGACGGCTCTGGCGCGATGGCGGCAACGCTCGTGCTGATGAACCGGGCCATGTCGATCGCCGGCGGCACCTCGGAGATCAAGCGGAACCAGATAGCCGAGCGCATACTCGGCCTCCCGCGCGACCCGCTGATCAAGTAGCCATCGCGATCCGGCACCGGGGCCGGATCCCCGGCGCGGAAGCCAAGCAGAAAAGACATCCGTCAGACGCCGCCTGCTCGCCAGAATCTCGGGGCCCCCGGACTGACTGGAACTCGCTGTCCTCACCGGTTCGCTCGTGCTGTTGTCATGAATGTCTTTCGTCCTCTCGCGCGTGCTTGGGTAGCAGGAACACGAAGATGAAGGCGGCTGCGAGGGGGAGGAGGCAGACCCATGCGGTGGCCCGGAGGGCGTCGGTCGCCGGGTGGTGTTTGAACAGCGCGAAGAAGATGGTGCCGAGAACCGCGACGCCTAGCGAGGTCGACAACTGCTGCGACGCTTCCATGACGCCGGACGCCGATCCGACCTCGTTCATGCTGACCGCGGCCAGGATGAACTGGATGAGCTGACCGAGCACGATGCCGACTCCCGCGCCGGCCAGCAGCAGGCCGGGAACGAGCTCCCCGGTCGAGGCGCTGTGCACGCCGCTCAGCATCAGGGCGAGCGTTGTGGCGCCGGCGGCGATGACCAGGATGCCGATGTGGAGCAGGTGGCGTCCGAGCCGCTTGACGAGCATGCCCGACACGAGCATGCCAGCGATCATGCCGGCGACCATCGGGGTCAAAGTCAGGCCGGCGTGGATCGGGGACCACCCTTCGCCTAGCTGGCCGTACAGCGACACGCAGAGCAGGAGTCCGCCGAAGGCGCCGAACAGGGACAGCATGACCGCGATGCCGCTGAGGTACATGCGGTTAGCAAACAGGGATGGCTCGATCAAGGCATTGTGGCCGCGGCGTCGCTCGTAGCGCACGAAGACGTAGAGCAGGACCGCGCCGGCCGCGAGGAGCGCGAACGTCCAGGCTGGCCAGCCGTCGGCCTGGCCCTGGATGAGCGGGTAGATGATCGCCACGAGCGCCAGGCCGGCGAGCCAGACGCCGCCCACGTCGAGCTTGAGGTCGCGGTGACTGGCCCCGGCCGGCAGCGACCGGATCGCGAACGGAAGCGCGATCAGGCCGACCGGCACGTTGATCAGGAAGACCAGCCGCCAGCCGATGCTCCACAGGTCGGCGTCGATGAGCGCGCCGGCCAGGACCGGCGCGCCGAGCAGGGCCAGGCCCGTTGACGGGCCGAACAGGCGGGTCGCCCGGCCTAGATCCTCGTCGTCGAAGACCTCCTTCAGCAGGCCGAAGCCCTGCGGGATCATCAGGGCGCCGAAGCCTCCCTGCAGGGCGCGGAAGGCGATGAGCATGCCGATGTCCTGCGAGATGGCACAGGCGGCCGAGAAGCCGGTGAACCCGGCCAGGCCGAGCAGGAACATTCGGCGGCGGCCGAAGATGTCTCCCAGCCGTGCTCCCGCGATCAGCAGGACGGCAAAGGCCAGGGTGTAGGCGGCGCTCAGCCACTGGATCGTGCTGGCACCTCCGCCGAGTTCGCGGTGGATAGCAGGGCCGGCGACGTTCACGATCGTGGCATCGAGCAGATCCATGGTGTTGGCGGCCAGCACCACGGCCGCCACCATCCAGCGCATGCTGTAAAGCCGCGCTTCGGCGGGAGAGCTTGTGGTGGTGGCGGTGTCCATGATGGCTTTCTGGTTAGAGGTGCAAGCGAGCCGCTCAGAAAAGCTGCGTGAACAGTGTTTGTCACGAACGCTGTTCGTCACGTACACTGTACGTCAGACATGGCGTTAAGGTCAACTGCGACCGTCGCCCTGCTGCGCAGAACTAGGAGGTCAACCACAGATGAAGCCATCGGGCCGCCCGCGCTCGACTCGTGATCGGCCGGCGAAGGCGCCCTTGAGCGAAGAGGCGGTCGTCGACGCCGCCCTCGCGATCCTCAAGGCAGAGGGCCTGGAAGCTGTGTCGATGCGCCGGGTCGCGGCCGCCTTGGATACCGGAGCCGGCTCACTGTACGTCTATGTCGACGGCCGCGACGGCCTGCTGGAGGCGATGTTCGATCGCATCATCGCGGCGGTCAAGCTGGAAACGCCCGATCCGTCGCGGTGGCGTGCCCAATTGCACAACCTCCTGGGGCGGGTGCGCGCGGAACTCATCACGCATCCCGGAATGGCCGCTGCGACCATGGTCGACCCGCCACGGACCGAAGTGGCTATGCGGCTGCTGGAGAACCTCCTGGGAATCTTGCTTGCCGGCGGCCTCGACGCCCAGGACGCCGCGTGGGCGGCCGACATCCTCGCGGCCCAGGTGACATACGCCGCCATCGAGGCCGAGCTGCGGCGCACCGACCCCAGCGCGCTGGCTGCCGAAATCACCGCCAACTTCGCCCGCCTGCCGGCCGGCGACTTCCCGCTCATTACGGCCCACGCCGCTCAGCTGGTCGCCGGAGACGCCGGCGAACGGTTCCGCTTCGCCATCGATGTAGTGATCGACGGCGTGCTCAACGGGGCATCTCGCCGAGGTTGCCAACCTACAAGTGAGTGACCTGCTCCCAGATCTCATCTGCGGTCGGGCAAGGGAGCTGGGCCGCGTTGGGGCAGTTTGGCGCCGAGCGGGCTCCCGCGATTCGGGCATCGAGGCATTAAGCATCGCGGCCTTGCGCTCATGCGCCTATCGCGGCGAGCTTGTCCCCGACGTGGACGAACTGGCCAGGTCCGCGAGCAGGATGTCGAGGGAAAGCTCCTCCTCGATGCGAACGTCGTGACGCGCCATGGCGGCCGCCAGGCCCGGGTCCCAGGGAGTCGCGACCGGCTCGCCGGCCAGCCGGGGCGGCCGCGCGGCGGCATGCACATCCGTCATTGCTGCCGCAACAGCCTCATAAGCATCCTGGTCGTATCGCCAGTGCTCCCAGTGCGACTGTCTTTTGCCCACACGTTCACGAACAGCCTCGGCGATCCGGATGCCGCCCCAGTCGAAATCGCCGTGGTAACCGAACTCCGCGCCGCCCGCCGCCAGCAGCTCGAGCAGCCGCCATGCGGCGGCTGACGGCTGGCCGCTTACGCAGACCAGCGGCGGGCAGCGACTGCCGAGCTCGTCCGCGGCGGCCGCGATCACGACAGGGTTCTCGCAGATCCGCACGGTTCCAGCCGGCATCACTTCATCGTGGCAGCGCAGCTGCCTGAGAGTGAGCACTGCTGGCTCCCCGGCTTCCCGCTGTAGTGCCAGCATCCTGCCAAGGGCGGTACGGGCGTCGCCGGACAGGCCAAGACAGAGCACCCACGAGGAGAGTTCGTCGAGGTGAACGCCAACGCGGGCCCACACCGCACGGCGGGAATCCGCGCTCACGTCGGCCGCGAACGGCAGACCCGCCAGTGCGCGGACCGCAGAGAGGGCGAGCGTCCCGGCCGGGCGGCCGTCGTCGAGAGCGTGCGCGTCGCCGCAGCACTCGGCGGCCAGCCGGCCGATCGAGATGCCTGGCGACGGCAGTCGCCGCAGCACCGCTGCCACCTGGTCAAGCAGCACCAGCGCCGCATCGGGCGAAGGTACTAGACGGCGCACGACGCCTGTCGCGTCAAGCCACCCCCGCCACGCGGCCCATTCGGTACGGCCCGCTATGGTCTCGTCCAGCGGCGCGAACGCCCCCGCCCAAGCGGACGCCATGTCCGACCGGTCGCGGTTGCGATCCCGGAGCGGGCCGGTCAGAAGCGCCACCGCCTCAGCAAGGCCGCCCGACGCGGCCCCGCTCTCGCGCAAGACCCGGTCCACTTCGGGCAGTGACACCGACAGCGATGTACCAGACCGGGGTGGCCTGCCAGTCAGCCGTTCGACCGCCCGCCGCTGATCTGCCGTCGCGCCAACCAGAATCACCGTCCCGGTCAGCGGGCGCCCGGCCTCCAGCCGGTCTCGCGCCCGCCGGACCAGCCACTGGGTGGGCTCGCCGCCCAGCAGGCGGCGCAGTTTGCTGCTGTCCTCCGCCGGGTCAGTCACAGCATCGCCACATCGGTCCTGCGGCGTTCCCGGCCGTCCCACTGCCACGGCGTGACCAGGACCGCATCGACACCCTCCTGACGAGCGAGCTGGCAGATGCCGAGTCCGGGCACCTGCGGGTAGCAGCCCCACTCCCGCTCGCTGGTCATGACCACGTCCATGTCGAATGTTGCCAGCAAGCCAAGGCACTTGGCGCGGGAGTCGTCGTCGACACCCGCGAACGCCTCGTCGAGCGCGATAAGCCTTGGCGCATGCGGGTTGCCGGCCGACTTGTAGTGCGACGAAGCTGCCGCGAAGAGCGGAACCGACACCACAAGCGCTCGCTCGCCTCCCGAGGCTGGGCCGGTGGCGGGCCGCCACTGCCCGTCCTGATACCGCTGGATCACGAACTCGTGCCAGCCACGGTAGTCAAGCGCAGAAGTCAGCGCCTCGGTCCAGCCGGCCGCCGGATTGTCCGCGTGCTGGCCGGCAATCCGCTGCTGCAGGAATGCCCCCACCAGGGCCCGGTCGGCGGCGGACCAGGCGTCGATCGTCTGCCGGAGCTTAAGCCTGACCCGGTCGAGCCCTTCCGGCGCGTTCCTGGCCTGCTGCCAGATCAGCCGGAGCTTCATGCCGGTCGACGTCGGCCGCGACTGGAGTTCGTCGTTCATCTGCCTGACCTCGGCCTCGGCGGCCGAGATTAGCTCGTGCAGCGTTCCCGCTACCTCGTTGAGCAGGTGATTTTCCAGAATCTCCCGCTCTCGCGCCGAAAGCAGCATGGTTCGCTGCTCCACTTCCGTCGCCAGCGCCTCGGCGAGCCCTGGCAGGTCATGACTGCGTCCCTGGAAGACCACGTCGATGACAATGACGCCTTCGCTCAGCGTCAGCCCTGCCGAATGCCCGTGCCTGGCCATCGCGTCCGCCAGCAGCTTGTGCTCCTCGGTCACCCGCTTCTGGATCCGGTCCCACGGCCCGTCCCCGTCGTCGACGGAGTCGAGTTCGGTGTTGACGGCGCGGGCGAGGATCACTGTCGGCGTCGCCGCCCATTGCTGATCGGCGGCGGGGATCTCCAGCGACGGCACTGCGACCCGCAGCAGCCCGGTGGCGGCGAACGCCTGGAACTCCCGGACCGCGTCGTCCCGCTGCCGCGCCGCATCCCCGACCTGCGCCCGCAGTTCCTCTTGCTTCCCGTCCGCCTTGCCACGTGCCTCAAGGGCGCCCTGCTCCCGCCGGCGGGCATCATGTTCGAGGGTTTTCAGCCGGCTGAGGGCAGAACTCACCATGGCGAGCCGCTCCTGCAGTTCCTCGACCGCCGTGCCAACGGTGGCCAGCAGCTCTGCGTACGCGGTCGCCGCCGCGTCGGCCGCCTCCCGGGCCCCGGCGGCCCGCTCGCTCGCTTCGAGCAGCAGCCGACGGCTATCGGCGAGCTCCGTCTCCGCGTCGGCCGCGGCACGGATCGCTGCGCGCGCCGCCTCGGCGGCCGGCCATAGGGTGGCAAGTGCCACCCGGTACGCGCCCACTCCTGCCCGCACGCCGGCCAGTTCGTCTGGGTCCGCGGGCAAGCGGACGTCCTGGGCGAACTCCGCGGCCTGTGCCTGCGCGGTCGCCAGCTCGTCGCGTCGGCGGTCACACACGGCGGCAGCCGCCGCGTGGTCCTCTCGCGCGCGGGCAAGCCCGCCGCGCTCAACGCTGGCCCCGGCGTGGGCATCGCGAACCTTGCCATCCGGCGGCGCCGTCCGATGTTCTTGGGCGAGCATCTCCTGCCGCGCCTCGATGCCCGCCAAGTCCGCGTCGATTACCTCGATCGCGGCGCGCTCCTCGTCAAGCTGCTGCTCGAGAAGCTTGATCCGCGCGCGCCGTGCTGCCTCCCGCGCCCCCTCGCCGATGTGGCCGGCCTGGTCCTTGTGCCAGGCGCCGCTCAGCACCCCGTTCGACCACCGCCCCTCAGTGGTCACCCACGTCCCGCCGGTGCCGGCGGTCCCGGGCCCGTGTCCAATAGCACTCAGAACGGTCCGCACCGACTCCTCACGCAGCACTCCAGCCTGGAAGTCGTCGGGATCGATCGCGGGCACAAGCAGGCTGGCGCACGATGCTCCGGCCACCGGGAAAAGCCCTGCGACCACGATCACGTCACCGTCGACGAGGTTCCCGTCCGGCGTCACCCACGCGTCGAGGATCCCCGCCGCCTCAAGGGCCGCCTCCAGCCCGGCACACTCGTCGTCGGACAGTGCTGGCGCGAAGTCGGTCACCTTCCATAGCGGCGCTCCCGGGCGGCCATCGCGGACGTTGGCGGCCCGCGTGTGCGGGACCGGCGGTGCGTCAAGGCCGCCCTGGCGGAGCCGGCCGATCTCCTCCGCGAGCTCGCCCGCCCGTGTGACATGCCGGGTCCGCCGGGTGGTCAGCTCCCCTGCTGCCCGGCCGAGCTCCGTGCCGGCGGCACGGGCGGCGGCGTCGATGATCGCGACGGCCGGATTCGCGCCCTCCCCGGTCGCCCCCCAGTCCTCCAGCGCGGCGATCAGCTCATCCGGATCGGACACCCGCAGTTCCGCCAGGCCGGTCAGGTAGGAGCGGTAGGCCTCAACAAGCAGCCGCATCCGTTCTGCTACTTGTTGATCGGCGGCCGTGACTCGGTCCGCCGCGTCCTGGACCTCAGCCGACAGCCTGCCTTCTTCACTCCGCGCGGCGCGGAGCTTCCGTTCGCATTCCGCGGACTCTTCCAGCAGCCTGCCCAGCCGCACGGCCGCTTGTTCCTGCAGGTCGGCGACGATCGCCGCGTCCCGCCTGGCACGAGCGAGCATGCCGGCCGCCGTTTGCTCGGCCGCGTCCAGGTAGGCGCCTTCCGCGTGGTGCGCGTCGCCGGCCGATGCCAGATCCCGGTCGGCGGCGTCCAGCGCGGCGATGGCAGTCCAGTGCCGCTGGGCGCAGCGCGCGTCGGCTGAGGCATCCGCGGCTTCGCGCAGCGCCCCGGCGAACTTGTCGCGCGCGGCGCCGGCCTGCTGCGTGGCCTGGGCCGCCCTGCTGTCGTACTTTCGGACCTGGCTCGCCTGCCGGCCCCGGTCGTCCTCTCGATCCCGCGCGGCCGTCTCCGTGCGCCCGGCGTCCTGGCGAAGCTGCTCGAGCCGCTCGGCGTCGCGCATCGCCGGGTCGGCCTCAAGCGCTTTGCGACGCGCTTCCAGCTCGGTGCGCCGCTCCTCCAGCGCTGTGAGCTCGCGCTGTGCTTCTTCCAGCTCCAGTTGGGCGGCGCTGAAGGCCTGCTCGGCGGCGGAGAGGTCTCTTCCGAGCTGTTCGTAGCGGCTCTGCGCTAGCCTCGGCCCGGCGGCCTTGCGCTTGGCCGCCACGTTCGCGTATCGGCGGTAGTGGCCAAGGAAGTCGGTCGCCGCCTGCTGGGCCTCGGCGAGGGAGCGCAGTGCGTCGCGCTCCTCGTCGAGACCGCGAAACGCCTCGGCAACGGTTGTGACAAGCACCGGGCTGAGCGGAGGTAGCGCCTCGGTGAGTGCCCTGGACAGCAGCTTCTCGTCGGGCTTCTTCGAAAGCTGCGGCTGGCGCAGCTGGATGAGCAGGTTGACCAGTGACTCATAGCGATGCGCGCCAAGGCCGAACAGGTGCTCGTCCACCGCTCGGCGGTAGTCGGCCGCCCGGTCATAGACAAATCCGTACGAGCCGATCTCCTCCCGCAGTTTCTCCCTAGTGAGCGGTACGCGGCTATCGGGCAGCAAGTGCAGCTGAAGACCGGGACGCTGGCTGGTGACGAAGAACCAGTGCCGCGCGATCCCGCGCCCGGCGACCGCCTTCAGCCCGCATCCGATCGTGCGGAACTCCTCGGTTCCGTCGGCGCCCCTGCGGCCGAATTCCAGCCAGGTGTAGCCGAGGCGCTCGGGGCTGGGGTGCTTGCCGCCGAGCAGCAGGTTCCATTCCATCCGCTTTTGCCGGTCGCCGTCCGGCTCCACCCGGTGCGGCGCGAGGTCGCCGTCGAGCAGGAACGGCAGCGTCAGGGCGAGCACCTTGGACTTGCCGGTTCCGTTGTTGCCGCGCAGCAGCAGGCGCCCGTCGTGGAACCAGAATTCTTCCTGGTCGTAGTAGAACAGGTCGACAAGGCCGGCCCGCAGGGGTTTCCACCGCTCAGAAGATGGTGCTGGCAGCATCGTCCGCCGCCTTTCTGGTCAGGCTCCTGGGAAGAGTGCCGGGCTTTTGTAGGGTGGGCTCGGCGAGGGCGAAACGAGCGATGGCGGGGCGGCTGTGGATCACCGTGCGCGCGCCGTCACCGGTGGCCTCGATGAGGCGTAGCGCGGTGAGCTTCTCCAACGCGATGTCAAGGAGTTGAACCTCCGCGCCGGGATCGGTGACGCCCTTGCGCCAGTAGTTGCCGTGCGCGTGCGCCGCCTGCCGGACGAACGCGAGCAACTCGTCCCGCGACGCCCGCGCCCTGCCCGCCAGGTACTCGGAGACCAGCAGCGTCACGTGCCCGTCGGTGCGCTGCTCGGGCATGCGCACATCGGTCAGTTCGTCGTCCGGGTCCACCATGGCGATACCCTCGGCACGCAGTTCCGGCAGCAACCCGGTGGCCTCACTGATCCGCCCGGTGATGTTGTGCCGCTGGACGATCAGGTATCCGCGCTCGTCTTCGGTCAGCTCGTCGTAGTAGACAACCGGGTCGTCGAGCAGCCGCCGCGTGAGGGTTCTGCGCAACGCCTGGTTGCGGAGTTCGTCGGTCTCTGCGACCGGCTCGGCTGTCAGCTCAGCGAGCCTCGCCTCGAACGCGCGGGCCGTGATGGTCGACGGGCCCCTGCTGCCGGTCAGCAACGTGCCGAGCACGGGCCGCCGGACGTCGTACAGCACGTCGGCACCGGCCGACAGGTACGCGTCCTCGTCCCCGGCCACTCGGCTGAGCACGCCCCAGGCGAGCAGCAGCCGGACCACGGCCACGAGGTCGGCGCGATCGCTCCTGTTATCGAGAGTCAGCGTGAACCCGGTGGCTGCCAGGCCGGGTTCGGCAGCGGCCGTCAGCACGTCGTCGGCAAGGCTGCCGAGCGTGGTCTGCGCGTCCGCGCGGGCCAGCGCGGACAAGGATAGGCACAGGGCGACGTAGCGGCGGCGGCTGAACGGCTCCTTGTTGTGTCCGCGAGCGGGATGGGTCGCGTCGGAGGTCAGTGCGGCGGTCTTGAACAGCCGGGCCGTCTCCGCGTCCGCCACCAGCCGCCATCCAGTCTCCCTGCGCAGCCAGCCGCTGAGCGCCGGCAGGTGCCGCCGGACCAGCAGGAGTGACTCGGCGTCGTCCGGGGCGACGAGCAGCGGCTTAGCGAGCAGAGCGCGTAGGGCAGCTTGGCGCTGCGCTTGCTCCTCGGCGGGGATCACGGCACGAGGTCCGTGATCTCGATAACGTGCTGGGGACCGGTGAGCATCCCGTCCTCGGTCTTGATGGTGGCCGTGCCGCCGTCGACGACAAGGCGCAGCCGGACCTCCAGGCTGCCGTCGGTAGTAACGGCTTTCACTTCGGTGTCGCCGGGCGCGCGGGCCGCGAGCGCGTCGCCAAGCAGGCTGAGGAAAAGGCGGAATGCCATCGGATCCAGCACGTCCAGGTCGGATAGCAGCGTCGGCTCGCTGGTGCACAGCCGCCGTCGTGCCTCGGAGGTCTGCGCGGCTTCCTCTTCCGCCTGCAGCCGCAGCAGTTCCCTGGCCGCGGAGCGGTCCCGCACCTGGCCGGGCTTGCCGCGCCGCTCGTAGCTCCCGGTCTTCCTGAGCTGTGGTGAGATCCGGATTGGCGGCGCCTCCTGCCAGGGCGTCCCGGACGGCACATTTTCCCACTCGTCCGCGCTGTCGCTGGTGACGGATAGGTGCCGCGCCGGGGAGAGGCCGAACGCCGCCCGCCACAGCCGGTGGGCCGCGGCGTCGTCCGGCGCCTCAGCGAACCACCGGGCGAGCGCGGCGAAGTCCGCAGACCTGTCAGACCGGCCGGAACGTCGCTCGTTAAGGAGGCCGACCGCGTCGATGAGCTGCTTGATCGCGGTCACCGCAGCCTGTCGCAGCAGCCTCGCCTGTGATGGGTGCCCCGTGTCTCGCGAGGTGAACCAGTCGTCTAGTCCACGCCACCGGTTCCGCCACGCGTCGAGCGCCCGCTCTTCCGCGCGGACCAGCGATCTGGCGGCATCTGGCCCCTCCGGGACCGCGTCGGCAGCCTCGCGCTTCGCGGCGGCCGCCAGGAGGCGTTCGTGACCGGCCGCTTCCAGATCCGTAAGCAGGAGCGCGATCAGAGCACCAGAGTTGGCGAGGTCGGCGATGAACCGGTTGATGTAGTCGATCAGCCGTTCCTTGTACGCGATGAAGCCGTCGACGTCTCCGCCGGAAAAGTCGATTGCACGCCTCAGCGCGGACATGAACGCCTGTGCGTTGTCGGCGAGGGAGGAGAACCGCTCCGCCACCGACAACAGCAGCAGGTGAGCCTTGGCCGGATCAGGATCGCTGCCTCTCGCCAGCGCGAGCAGCGCACGGAGCTGGTCGGCGATGTCGACGAGGGCGACCGACTGAAGCTGGCCTCGCCGCCCGATCGCCTCCTCGTAGAACGAGATCGCCTGCTCGGCCGCTTGCCCTTCGGTCGTGAGCTGGTACAGCAGCCTCTTGCGGTGAAAATCCTCCACCGTTGAGACACGGCTGGTGTCTACGTCGGACCGCAGGTTGCCCCACGTGACCAGCTGTTCCAGCGCCTCAGTCAGCTGGTCATCTGCATCGATCCGTAGCTCTGCGGCGACGTCCTCCGGGCGCAAGTGCACGATGAAGCGCTCCTTCGCCCGTGCGAAGGTCCGGAGCAGGCGCCGGTACTGTTCGGCGTGCGGGACGCCGAGGTGCGTGAAAGGCTGCGCCGCAACAGCGCCGGCCTTTTGCTTCCCCGAGCCCTGCGCCGACGAGACCACTTCGTCAGCCACGCGTACATCGTGCCGCATGCCACCGACAAAACACCTTTGTTGCGTGCGCCGCCGCGCCCGGTGCGATCAAAATCAGTCCTGGAGCTCGTCGCCGACAGTGATCAGCTCTTGAGTGGATCGCGCGCGTAGCCGCCTGATGCATGTTCGTTGTCGTCTGGTGTCGTCTGGTCAATGCCGCATGAATGGCTGATCTGCGCGCGCCTGCCGATCGCACGGTTTCCCGTCCTCCGGACGCGGGTCAGGGCACGTAGCGCAGCTTCAGTTCATCGGTGTGGCCGGACCAGCTCAGGTGGAATGTCCAGCAGCCGGGGGCCGGCAGGTTGATGATCGACGGTCCTGGCCCGCCCGGCACGGACACGGTCGCGGTGCGCGTGCTGCCCGCAAGCGTGGCCTTGATGACCAGCGGATTATATGAAGTGAACGGAAACCTGGACACCCACAGGATCTTGTTGTTCCTGTCTTGCAGCGGAGGGGAGTGCAGCGCGTCGCGGTCAGCCCACAAGATGGCAACAATGTTGCCTGCCTCGCCCATCACCTGCGGCATGGCCTGATCCGCCGGGTGGAACCCGGTCCGCGCCCAGACCGGCAGCGGGCTGACCGGCGGCTGTCCGGCACACCCGTTCGAGGTGACCGCACGCGGGCCTGTGCTGCTGGCCGGCTCGCCGGAGGAGCGGGCCGTGGCGCCGCGCCCGGCGGTGCCGGGGAATCCGTGCGCGATGGCGGTGGCGCTCAGCGCGACGGCGGCGACTGCGGCCGCCGCGGCGGCCGGGAGCACGAACGCGCTGTGCCGTGCCAGCCAGCCGGTTCCGCGCGGGCCGGGACGGCCGCGGCGCTGCCCCGACAGCCCGGCCTTGGCCTGGATGTGCTGCCAGGCGTCCGGGCTGGCCGAGAACGTCTGCGCCTGCGCGGCAAGCGCGTCCCGGAGCCTGCCCTCCATTGAGTGGTTGTTCATGCCTTTGCCTCCAGCGCCTGGGCGAGCGCGGCCAGCCCGCGGCTCAGCTGCGATTTGACGGTTCCCGGCGAGACGCCCATGGTCGTGGCGATCTCGCGTTCGGATAGATCTAGCCAAAAACGCAGCACGATGGCCTCCCGGCGCCTGGGCGGCAGCGCGGCCAGGGCGGCGATCACCTCGGCGTGGTCCTCCCGCAAGATGGCCGCCTGCTCAGGAGACGGTTCGCTGACCGCCCGCGGGGTCTTCTCGCGGACCACGCGCAGGTGCCGGTGCCGGTTCCTTGTCAGGTTGCACACGATGGCCCGCAGGTAGGGCGCCGGATCGGCGTCCAGCGCGCCCTTGCGCATCAGGCGGGCGAACGCCTCCTGGGCGATATCCTCCGGATCGTCCGCTCCCAGCAGGCCGGCCAGCCGGACCATCTCTACGTAGCGGCCACGAAAAAGCACCGCCACGTCGTCGTCGGCGGGGCGCAGCGGGGGGTTCGGCTGCGGTCTTGTCATGCCGCTTATACACCTGTGGCGCGGAAAGGTTGCCCGGGGGAAGGCAACGATGTCGTTGTGACATCACTATGCATGGACGGGGTCGATCTCCGGGCACCAGGCTGATAGGGCAATGGAACCGATTCTTAACAGCGGGGAAGCTGAAGATGGGAACGGGCGCGCAGGAGGCGCGCGAGGACCCAAGCGGTAATGCGTGAGGCGCCTCGCTGGCGTGTTCCCCCGCCGCCGGGCCATCCAGCACCAGCCGCACCCGCTCCGCCGGCAAACCCCCGCGCAGCCATAACACCAGCCCCTAAGGTCAGGCGTTGCGACAATCCCTGGAGCGCAGGCTTACCGAGCTGCCTTGTACCATCCGGCTGAATCGCCCTCATGATCCGCCGATCATGCATTACAGCCAGAGCCGTATTGGATGATCTGTGCTAAGCAGCACTGATGCAGCCTCGCTACAACCAGCCGCTCATGTTAAGCGATCTGTTTGCCGGCGGATCTCTAGGAGGCGCTCCACCGCGAGCTGCCTGATCCGGTCCTTATCCCAGGCGTCCCGGCCAAGCTCGATGATCTCGGCGATCTCGCGGGCGGCATCCAGGATGTCGGCGACGCGCTCGTCGTCCCGTCGGCTCAAAGGTCGACCGACTCCGCGAGGATGGCGCGATCGCGGCTCTTCAGCCCGCCGGCCGAGATGACGTCAACTGGACGGCCAAGCAGTCCCTCAAGTTCGCGCGACATGCGCATCAGGTCGAACAGGGAGCTCTCCTGATCGAAGTCAACGAGCAGGTCAATGTCGCTGTCGGGCCTGTCCTCCCCGCGCGCCGCCGAGCCGAAAAGGCGAACTCTGCTGGCGTGATGGCGGGCGGCGATCGCCATCACCTGCTCGCGCCTCGACTCGACCAGCACGCGCAGCGGCCCGGACACCTGATCAGCCAACTTCCACCTCGCGGTGAGGATTCCCTGTCCCCTTCAGGATAACAACGGAACCCGCGGAGCGGGCGGTTCCGCATGCTCGCAACCGCCGGGCACCAGCTCGGCTGCAAAGGACCTCAAGGCGCCTTCGGGCATGGGCAGCCCGGGTCGGCCGGCACCGGCACGCCGGCGGCAACTTCGCCCCCGGTTCGCCTTGATCGCGGAGTTCCCGGTGGGTCACGGCTGCTGATCAGGTCAGGCTGCTTCGGTGCCGGGTTCGGTGAAGGCGAGCCGCTGATCGCCGAAGTCGGCGATGATCTCCAGGCGGCCGCCAAGGGCTTCGACGTATGCGGCCCGGGTGCGCAGTTCGGTGGTCCCTGGCTTGGCGTGCTCGATGGCGGACACGCGGCCCTGGCTGATGCCCATCCGGTCAGCGACCTGGGCCTGGGTGATGCCGACGCGGCGGCGCATCTCGGCGAGCCGGAAGGCGCGCTGCTCGGCGCGGAGCTGCTCCATTCCGGCGGCGATGGCGGCCTTGTCGGCGGCATCGGGATAGAACTCATCGAGGAACTCATCCCGGGTGTAGTGGTGGAACTCGCTGCTGCTCATCGAATGTCCTCTTGTTTCAGGTAGTCCTCGTAGCGCTGCTCGGCCAGCGGGATCGCCTGGCGGTACTTGAGTCAAGCGCGCCCGGCAGCGTACTGACATCGCCCTATCCGGTGCTGTCCTGGCTCCCTGTTTGGCTCCCGAGGGGGACCGCAGGAAAAACTCCCTGGTCAGAGGCAGCCTCTGGCTGACGCAGCGGGTCAAATAAGCACGAAGAACCGCTCTGACCTGCAGGAACAAGATAGCCGTCTGGCATGCGGATGCCACGCCAAGCGCAACGACATCATGGGCCGACGTACCGTCACTGCCGGGGATAGGCATTGACCTGGGGTTTTGGGGAGCGCGCCAGGCAGGATTCGAACCCGCGACCCGCTGCTTAGAAGGCAGCTGCTCTATCCGACTGAGCTACTGGCGCCCGATGACCATTGTGCAGGCCGAAGATCACACGTTGGCTACACGTGGATCGCATTGTGCAGCGCCGCGCGTCACTGTCCGTAGCGGATCGCATCCGCTACCGCGAGAAGATCACCCCATTTTACCGAACGTTCCCGGCTTACTCCCGCACTCTAACCGCTGCCAAGCCGGGCGAACCCCGGCCCCTGCGCCAGTGTCTGGCGCTCGCCCATCCCGCCGCCATGATCTCGAAGACTTTTTCAACATGGGGCACAATTCGGCACCACATACCGGGGCAGACCGGACACGAAAACGACCGAATTGTGCCCTAAGTTCGATTTTGCTTCGCGTTATCTCGAGCTACTCGCCACCGCGCGTCTGCGGGCCACGCGAGCGGGGCGGGGAGGGGGGCTGGGCGCGCGGCAGTTCGCGCTGAGCGGCCACCCGGGACGAGGTTCGGTCTGTCCACCCGCGCCACGCCATGTACCTGGGACCAGCCTGTCCCAACCCCGCCACGCCATTCACTTGAACACCAAATGTCACGAGGAGGCCCGGCAGGCGCGGTCGGCAATCCCCGCCGCCGAAGACGTGGACAACGCGACGATTCAGTGTTACTCTCAATTTGAGATTAACTCAGGCTGAGAAGGACTAACGATGGATGAGCCGGCTGGTTTGTGCCAACAGGAAAATACGGAGCGATTCCTCGCCGGCTATGACCCGCGGGCGTATGACCCGATCGCGGTGACCGTTGACGTGGTGGCGCTGACCATCCGGGAGGGCGAGCTCGCGGTCCTGCTCGTCCAGCGCGGCGAGCCCCCGTACGAGGGGAACTGGGCGCTGCCAGGCGGTTTCGTCCGGCCGCAACAGGGGCCGGCCGGGGGACGCGTGGTGGAGGACCTGCCGCAGACGGCGGCACGCGAGCTCGCCGAGGAGGCCGGCCCGCGGCTGCGCCCCAGTCACCTGGAGCAGCTAGGCAGCTACGGGGCGCCGGACCGTGACCCGAGGATGCGGGTGGTGTCCGTGGCGTACCTGGCGTTCGCGCCCGGGCTCCCCGAGCCCGCCGCGGGCACCGACGCCGCGGACGCGCAGTGGGTACCGGTCGCCGCCGCGACCTCGCGGGCGCTCGCCTTCGACCACGCGCGGATCCTCGCCGACGGACTGGAGCGGGCGCGGGCCAAGCTCGAGTACACACCGCTGGCCACCGCGTTCGTGGCCGAGCCGTTCACGATCTCCGAGCTGCGTGAGGTCTACGAGACGGTGTGGGGCGAGCGGCTGCACGCCGGGAACTTCCACAGGAAGATCCTTTCCGTCCCTGGTTTCGTGGAGTCCACTGGCGAGTACACGCAGAGCGGCGGCCCGCGCGGCGGGCCGCGGGCACGCCTGTACCGGCGCGGCGACGCGCGGCTGCTGCACCCGGCACTGCTCCGGCCGGGCCAGGAAGACGCGGTGCGGTCATGACCGCGATCGCTGGCGACGTCGCCAACCTGTACCGCGCGCCCGGCGGGATGCTCAAGCTCGCCCGCGACCCCGCGGACAACGACCTGATCAGCCGCGAGGCGGCGGCGCTGCGCTGGCTCGTCGCCCACGGCGAGCCGCGGCACCTGCCCTACGTGCCGACCCTGCTCGGCACGCGCGGCTACCGCGACCCGGCGACCGGCGTGGTCAGGCGGGGGAACGCGCTGGCACCGCTCGACGGCTTCCGCACCCTCGCCGTCGTGGCCAGCCGGTTCCCCGGTGGCCTCGACCCGCGCGACGTCGCATGGATCTGGCGGCGGCTGCTCGTCGCGCTCGGGTTCGCGCACCGGGCCGGGATCGTGCACGGCGCGGTCCTGCCGCCGCACCTGCTCATCGAGCCAGGAGAGCACGGACTCACCCTTCTCGACTGGTGCTACGCGACCGGCGGGCCACAGCCGGGAGCGCTGCCCGCCATCCCTGCCGCCTACCGCGACTGGTATCCCCCCGAAGTCCGTGCAGGCTACGTGCCGGATCCCGGCCTAGACATCTACCTCGGCACCAAGTGCATGCTCCGCCTGCTGGCCGGGACCGCCCACCTGGTGCCGGGGCCGCTGCTTGATTTCGCCGCGGGCTGCCTGCTGACGAACCCGCGCCGCCGGCCTGATGACGCGTGGGCGCTGCTGCGCGAACTGGACGAGCTGCTCGAGCGGCTCTACGGGCCGCGCCGGTTCCGGCCGTTCCCGCCGCTCGACTGACCGCCCGGCCGACCACCCCGGCCGACCACCCCGGCCGACCACCCCGGCCGACCACCACAACCACCACTTCTGATAACAGCAAGAGAAAAGGGGCACGACAATGGGCAGCGGACGATGGTCAACTGACGTGTACGACGCCGCGGCGCGGCTGCGCGGCGACGCGAGCGCCTTCGGCTACAGCGACTCGGGGGCGCGCACGACGCACCCCGGCCTGGACCCCCGCGGTGTGGGGGTCCGGGAGAGCCGCGACTCCGCCGAGCACCCGCGATCGCTCGCGGTCGCGGTGCTCTTCGACGTCACCGGCTCGATGGGCACGGTACCGCGGGCGCTGCAGGCCAAGCTGCCGCAGCTGCTCGGGCTGCTGCTGCGCAAGGGGTACGCGGCGCACCCGCAGATCATGTTCGGCGCGATCGGCGACGCGACGTGCGACCAGGCGCCGCTGCAGGTGGGCCAGTTCGAGTCGGACAACCGGATGGACGGTGACCTGGAGCGGATCCTGCTCGAGGGCGGGGGCGGCGGGCAGAAGACCGAGTCCTACGAGCTCGCCATGTACTTCATGGCACGGCACACCGCGACGGACTGCTGGGAGAAGCGGCGCAAGCGCGGCTACCTGTTCATCGTCGGCGACGAGATGCCCTACGCGAAGGTCAAGCCGCGTGAGGTGCGAAACGTCATCGGCGACGACCTGACGGAGGCGGTGCCGCTGCAGGCGATGGCCGCGGAGCTGACCCGGCGCTGGGACACGTACTACATCCTCCCGGCGGGCGCGGCCTACGCGGGCGACGGCGAGGTGCTCGGCTTCTGGCGGGCGCTGCTCGGGCAGAACGTCATCGAGCTCGCCGACCTCGACGCCGTGTGCGAGACGATCGCGCTGACGATCGGCCTGGGGGAGGACGCGATCGACCTGGACGCGGGCCTCACCGACCTCGCGGACGTCGGATCCACGGCCGGTCCCGAGGTCGGCCGGGCGCTGGCCGTCATCGGCGCCAGCCGCGGCCAGCTCGTGACCGTCGCCGACCCCGCCGCGCTCGAAGCGCCGGGCACGGCAGACGCCACGGCTCGTTCGGGAAATGACGACCTTGACCTTCCCGGCGGGAACATCCGGCTATGACCGGCCACGTCATCGTCGTCGACCTCGGCTACGGCGACGCGGGCAAGGGCGGCATCGTTGACTGGCTCTGCTCGCCCGCCGCGGGCTCGCGCGTCGCGGGCTCGCGCGGGGCGAGCAGCGGAGTCCACGCCGTCGTGCGGTTCAACGGCGGTGCCCAGGCTGCCCATCACGTGCTCTCGCCCGGTGGCGCGGCGCACTGCTTCGCCCAGTTCGGCTCCGGCACGTTCACCGCCGGCGTGCGCACGTTCCTGTCCCGGTTCATGCTCGTCGACCCGCTCGCGATGACCGCCGAGGCCGCGCACCTGGCCGCCCTCGGGGTGCCCGATCCGTTCGGGCTCGTCACGGTCGACAGGGACGCGCTGCTGACGACGCCGTACCATCAGGCGGCGAACCGTGCCAGGGAGACCGCGCGCGGCGCCGGCCGGCACGGCTCGTGCGGGATGGGGATCGGTGAGACCGCGTCCTACGCGCTGCGGTACGGCGCGGAGGCGCCGCGGGCGGGCGACTGCGACGCCCCGCGTGTTCTCGAGCGCAAGCTCGCCCTGCTGCGAGATCGCCTTATCGCCGACGCGGGCGTCGCGCCGCGCGACGTGCCACCGCCGGAAGCGGTCAAAGACGCCTACCGCGCGTTCGCCGAACGGGTGACGCTGGCTGGACCGGGTCACCTGCGAGGCCTGCTGCGGACGGGGCCTGTCGTGTTCGAGGGCGCCCAGGGCGTCCTGCTCGATGAGTGGCGCGGCTTCCACCCGTACACGACGTGGTCCACGACGACCTTCGGCAACGCGGAGGCGCTGCTCGCCGAGGCCGGCCAGCCAGGCGATGCCGTCCGGCTCGGCGTGATCAGGTGCTACCTGACCAGGCATGGTCCCGGCCCGTTCGTCACCGAGGACGAGGCGCTTGGCCTGCCCGAGCCGCACAACGGCGACGGCCGGTGGCAGGGCCGCTTCAGGACCGGTCACATGGACGCGCTGGCACTGCGGTACGCCACGCGGGTTTGCGGGGGAGTGGACGCGCTGGCGCTCACACACCTGGACGTCGCCCGGCGCTACGCCGGCGAGCTGAAGCTGTGCCGCGCATACCTCGCGGGCGGCCAGCGCATGAGCCGGATTCAGCCCGGCCCGTACCAGGACCTGGCCTACCAGGAAACCCTCACACGCACGCTGCTGTCCGCCCGCCCCGTCTACGACGAGAGCGAGCGCATCGGGGCGGACGACTGGCCGGAGGCCGTCGCGGAGATCGTCGGCGCGCCGGTCGCGGTCCGCTCCTACGGGCCGTCGTCGGCCGCTAAGGCCGGCGGCCTCTCCCGCCTGACGGACCTGACGGGGAGCCGCTCGCGTGAACTTGTTGGCCGTCCCTGAAAGGCATGCCGCGATAGGGTTTGCGGCATGCCCGACACGGTTCTGTACACCGCGGAAGCGGTGTCGACTGGCGATGGCCGCAACGGCCACGTCACCTCGTCAGACCAGCGGATCGACCTCGACCTCGCGTTCCCTCCCGAGCTTGGCGGCAGCGGAAACGGATCCAACCCCGAGCAGTTGTTCGCGGCCGGGTACGCGGCCTGCTTCCACAGCGCCCTGCGGCTGGTGGCAGGTCGCGAGCACACCTCGCTGGGCGATTCCACGGTGACCGCGCAGGTGGGCATCGGCCCGGAAGGCGACGCGTTCGGCCTGGTCGTCACCCTGGTCATTCATGTGCCTGGCATGGAGCGCGAGAAGGTGCGCGACTTCGCCGACGCGGCGCACCAGGTATGCCCGTACTCCCGCGCGACCAGGGGAAACATCAGCGTAGAACTGCGCGTCCTGTAGACCCCGCGGCGCGGCGCCGGGCACGGGCTGACCGCGGCTAGCCTTCTGTCGCATCTGACAGGCAGCGGCGGGGAAGGATGACCGACGACCGCCCGCACGAGATGTCAGGGGTCCGCCATGAGTGACATCGACCTGGCCGCGATTGCCGCCGAGCGTGCCCGGCTGCAGGCCGAGTACATCTCCCCGGACCGGCCGCCGAGCACCGCGCGGGGCATTCACCACACCGCGCTCGTCAGCTCCAATGTCGAGCAGACCGTCAAGTTCTACCAGGGCATCCTGGAGTTTCCGCTCACCGAGATCTTCGAGAACCGGGACTACGAGGGGTCCAATCACTTCTTCTTCGACGTCGGGAACGGCAACCTGCTCGCGTTCTTCGACTTCCCCGGCCTGGACGTGGGCCCGTACGCCGAAGTCCTCGGCGGGCTGCACCACATCGCCATCTCCGTCACCCGGGAGAAGTGGGAGTACCTGCGGGGCCGGCTCGACGCCGCGGGAGTCCCCTACCAGGAGGAGAGCGGGACGTCGATCTACCTGCGCGACCCGGACGGCGTCCGGCTGGAACTGCTCGCCGATCCGCTCGGCGAGATGTACGGCAACAAGGTGCTATGAGCCAATGCCACGTCGCTTGTGATGGCCGCGGATGTGGCGGGAGGCATGCCGGGTCGCGGCCAGCCGTGCTGCCCCGCGGCCCGGGGTTGCCGCGGCCGCGGCTTGGTGAACTTCTGTATGTAGCTATTCGCGTGGGCGCACACGCGTAAACGGGATCTTTGACGGGTCAGACCCGCGGCCCCCAACGGCCGTCCGGCTTGCCTCATACCCTACAGGGGTATAAGTTTCATGATCACGGGTCACTGGTGGTCGAATACGACCGATTTCGACCCATGATCATGCTCTATGCCGGGTTTCAGGGCGACGTTTCATGCCCTTATGTCCGGAATATTCGCTTGAGGCGTGCGCCTCTTCCAGTGTGTGGCGCGTCCAGCCGATGATCATGGCCGCCTGTCCCAGAAGATTGCCAGGGACGCCAGGTTCGCCCCGCCGATACCATGATCAACTTAAGTAAGTGGCTCTGTGTTATGAGCTGGTGACCGACGGTGCCGCTGGCGGCGTGGCCGTAGGCGTGCGCGTGGGCGTCGCCGATGGCGGTGCCGTGGCAAGTGCCGTGACCGGCGCTGAGGAAGACGGCGCTGAGGAAGACGGCGCTGAGGAAGACGGTGTCGAGGAAGACGGTGTCGAGGAAGACGGTGTCGAGGAAGACGGTGTCGAGGGAGACGGTGTCGAGGGCGGCGACGGCTCGGACGCGTTCTCCGCCTGCTGGAAGAGGCCGCGCAGTTGCGAGCCGTAGTACGGGCTGTACGACGCCCACTCGTAGCGCCCGCCCTCTTCGTAGCCGCCGATGCCGCCGAACACGGTGCCCTCGCCCGTCTTCGCGTTGTACCCGATGATCCACGGGCCGCCGCTGGTGCCGGTCCAGAAGCCGTGGCAGTAGAACTCCATCTGCCCCCTCTGGAACTTGAAGCTCTTCGTCAGGCAGCGGATCGGCTCCGTGTCGGTGTCGTTGTAGCCGATGACCTCGATGGTCTCCCGGTACCACTTGGTGAAGCCGAGCCTCAGGCCGCCGGTGAGCGCCTGGATCTGCGGACCGCCCGCCGCGCCGACCGCGAGGAACGCGAAGTCGAGGTCGGGGTCGCGGGACTTCTGCCAGCCCGCCGCGACAGTGATCTCCCGGACGGCCCACGCGCCGAAGGGTGTCTTCCCGTTGTGGTACTCGGGGACGTACTCGATGTTGGACGCGAAGCCGTTGTTCCCGTAGACGCAGTGCGCGGCGGTGATGACCATGTCCCCGGTCGTGGAGTCCACCACGTCGGCGGTGCAGAAGTGGTTCTGGCCGCCCGATGAGGAGAACAGCGCGCCCGTGGTCGGCACGCCGGTGAAGTGCACCGCGGTCGGTGTGCCCTTGGGCGGCACGGGCGCCTTCGCCGC
>Ga0335073_10001792_pt1 | contig 29037 bp, 32 predicted proteins | sample Lox_Sample_22_FD_207093 | JGI IMG/M metagenome (GOLD analysis project Ga0335073, IMG submission 207093) | Soil microbial communities from Loxahatchee National Wildlife Refuge, Florida, United States - Lox_Sample_2.2 | ecosystem: Environmental > Terrestrial > Soil > Wetlands | place: USA... | reverse complement strand
CGCCGATATAGAACTGCTCGGTCAGGACGCCAGAAAGCTCAATCCCGGCGAGCGGGGCGAGTTCCGCGCTCATCCGCGTCCGCAGCGCACCGGTATCGAGCAGGCACTCCATCGGAGCATCCGGCAGTCCTTCGAGGGCAATGTCGACCACAGGCCGGGGCGTCAGTACGCCGCCGCTTGCTGCGGGAAGCGCCCGGAACGCGAATCTCATTGCGGGGCCGCGCCGGTGATGGCTTCTTCGGAGTCCGGGACGCGGAACATTGACTGCGCGCGCTGACGGTGCTGGGCCAGCCACGCCACGACCTCCTTGGCGGAGGGGGCGGCAACGAGGACTTCATCGCCGCGTACAGCCACCCACAGGCCAATGAAAGGGCGCAGTGCCTCGACCGAGGACTCTGACCACTTGGCGGTGCCAGAAACCGCTGGCCGAAGTGGCCCGGCGGCCGAGGAGGCAACTGGATCGTGTCCGCTCGAACTGGCCGCTCGTGCGGCACTGAAGCCAAGACGGGTCAGCGCGCGCCGCGCCTGATGGGTTGTGAAGTCGGCCCGGTCGAGCCCGGTTACCAATGCCAGAACCTGCTTGGGCGGCCAGCGCCGGCCGTTGATCACTACGAAGTGCTCTTGGATCGGTTCTGGCAGCACGCCTTGGAGGGCTGCTTCCACGCTCCAGCGATCCAGGTCGTACTGATGGCCGGAAACCGTCATCGTCGGCATCTGTGTCTCCGATCAGTATTCTCTGTAGTTTCTTCTCTGATTCGTCTCTACCGTAGGAGATCAGCAGGGGTTCCGGCAACAGCGCGCCGTGGGGATGTAGACGGAGCCTGTCGACACCTGGTGCAGCACTTGGTCTGTTCGGCTGCTCATGGCCCGGCCCGCGGATGTCGCTTGCCGGGGTGGTGGGACCTGTCTGTGACCAGGTTGTCGTCGCGGGCTGTGGCCAGCTCGTGGGCAGCCGACCTGGGCGGCGCCTGGTTGTGGGCGGCCGCCTGGCAATGGACGAGCGCAGGCGGCGGGTTTGTCCTGTCCCACTTCTGGCGAGCCCGGGGCGCGGCGGCTCGCGGTCGACGTCGCTGGCCGTAGGTTGCAGGTGCGCGGCCCGGAAGCGCCTGTCGGCGGGACTATCGAGTGCGCCCGCCACGCTCCGCTGTGAACCCCCACCCTAGGCCGGTGCTGATCTTGCCCGAGTCCGGTGGCGTCTGGCGGGGCACGGTGCTGACCGTGTGGTCGTGGCTGCGCGACGTGACAGCGGCGGATCGCGGACCGGTCAGCACCAGGTAGTAGTCGAGCGTGCTGGATTTGGTCATGTCCAGCAGGCCCTCCTGCTTTAGGTACCACTTCACGTTCACTGTGCAACCCTGCAGAGGGCCGAAGCGGAAGTGGTCATCGATGGCTGCGGTGACAGCCGACTGCTCGAGCTCGATGCCGAACACCTGGGCTGCAATCCACTCGCCGAGATGCCCGGGTGGTGTGGTGAGCAGGCGGGTGATCTCGGGCACAGTTAGCGGGATCATGCCGGGGTCGACCTTTGCGACCAGCCTGGCCTCCTCCTCGTCACGCCATACTCGTCACTTCGCCCTACCGCTCGGCGCCCCCAGCCGCCGCGCCCATCAGGTACTGCGAGCGGCCAGAACACGCCAGGCACCGCGGGCCTGCCGGAATTCCCCGCCCTGCACCCGGGCAGGCTGCCAGGCGTGGCTTTCGCCCGGCTCGGCGCCCTGGCCGCCCGCCTGCAGTAGACGCTGGCGTTGCCGGGCGACGCAGACGGGCGCCAACAGACGACCGGCGTGGCGTCGGCCGCCCGGCTACGTGCTGATTTGGACTCCCAGTTTTCCGGAGCCGGAGGATGCGCCAACGAGGCTCGGCCTCCCCGCCTGCGCAAGATAGCCTCACCGGTTAGTCTTGCCGCGCGGCTCTTCGTCAGGGAGGACGATTTTGTGGCGCGCAGCAGAGCGACGGACATCACCGCCTTGGTCCGGGCTGCAGCTGAGGTTTTCGAGTCGAAGGGCTACCGCAACGCCACTATCGACGACATAGCTGAAGCCGCCGGGGTGTCCAGGCCCACGGTATATAAGTACACGAAGAGTAAGCGGGACCTGCTTGACAGGATGGTCGATGTTGTTCTCGGTGATCTCACTGCTCAACTGCGCGAAGCGCTCGACTCCAATGACTCGCCTGCCGAGCGGTTCCGGCGGGTAATCGACGTTCACGTACGCGGAGCCACCAGCCTGAGCAGCTTCTACTCGATCCTCTTCAGCGAGGAAGTTGAGCTGTCCGATGATGCCCGGGTGAAGTTCCGTCGCTTCTCGCATGACGTTGCGGTCGACTTCCGCGCGATGCTCGAGGACTTCCTCGGACAAAGTGGCTCACCTGCCGGGATGGATACCTGGATCGCCTCGAACCTCATCCTGTCCATGCTCACGTCGCTGTACCGGTGGTATAACCCGGAGGGACCTACCGATCCGATGGCCCTGGGCGAGCAGATCATGCTGTTGCTCGGTGCGGTCGTGCCCTCTTCCGAGGTGGCGCCGGGGCGTCGCAAAGCGCCAAGGCCGACGAATAAGGCGGATACTCGCAAGTCGCGGGCGGCGCGGTCCTAGTCGGCCGCATGCCCGGCTCAGGTCCAGAACTGCGCTCGCAAGGCCTTCTTGTCGATTTTTCCGACGCTCGTGAGGGGGAGCGCGTCGATGAGGTGCACCGCCTTGGGTGCCTGATGAGGACCCTTGCGGCTGCGCACCAGGCTCGTCAGATGGTCTGCGTCGACGCTGTGGCCTGGCTTGGCCACGATGAATGCTGTCACGGCCTCGCCCCACTTAGGATCGGGGGCGCCGATCACTGCGGCAGCAGCGACGCTCGGATCAGTAGTCAGGACGTCCTCGATCTCTCGTGGGTAGACGTTGAAGGCGCCGCTGATGATCATGTCTTTGGTGCGGTCCACGATGTAGAGGAATCCCTCGTCGTCGCGGCGGGCCAAGTCGCCGGTATGCAGCCAACCGCCGCGTAGCACTTCATCGGTCAATTCGGGCTGGTGCCAGTAGCGATCCATGGTGAAGCGCGCCCGCAGGCAGACCTCGCCGATCGCGCCGTCAGGCACTGGCTCGCTGTTCTCGCCGAGCAATTCGAGGTGCGCGCCGACGACCGGGCGGCCGCACGAAGCCAGCCGGTTCGGCCAGTGTTCGTCACGACGTAGTGCCGTCGCCAGACCGAGGGTCTCTGACTGCCCGTACGCCTGCACGAGGCGTGGGCCGAATACCTCGAGTGCTTCGGTCAGGCGTTGCGGCGACATGGGCGCGGACCCGTAGAGGATGGTGTCAAGGCTGGTGAGGTCGCGCCGTGAAGGATCGCCACGGTCGAGCAAGGAGTAGACCATGGTGGGCACGACGAAGGCGAAGTTCACCTGTTCACGTTCGACGGTGTGCAGCCACCGGTCAGGATCGAATCCGCGGTTGAAGATGACAGTACCGCCGCGGACGAGTGTCGGGACGATGGGCAGTACGGAGGCATGGGTGATCGGTCCGCAGGCGAGATAGCGCGGCACCAGCGGGAGTTCCCAGGCGGTAGTGATGCCTTGTACCGCATCGACCATCGAGCGGTGGCCATGGACGACGCCTTTCGAGCGGCCAGTTGTCCCGCCGGTATAAAGAACCCATACCGGCTCGTCGTCACGCGGCGCGGGCGCGAGGAGGCGCCGCTCTGGCGCAGCTGCCGCCTCGGCAATCAGGTCCCGTCCGAACTCGGAGGGCCCGAAGGAGAGGACGGTCGTGATCGACGAACTCTTCGCCGTCACCGCGGCGGACGCCTCGGCGTACGACGGGTGGGCAACAAGAACGCGGGCCTCGGCGTCCTCGCACAGCGCCACGTGATCCTCCACCGACCCGAGCGGATGGAGTCCGGTGTAACGTGCACCATTCATCCAGGCTGCTACCTGAATCAGGAAGGCTTCAGGAATGTTCGGGCTCAGCGCGACAAGTGCGCTGCCGGGCCCGATTCCCGCGTCCTGCAGGACCGTCTGCATGCGTCCGATGAGGGATGCCGCCTCGCGGTAGCTCATGCGCCGGTCTCCATCGACGAAGGCGTCGCGGGCGGGATAGCGCGTGAGCGCCTCCACAATGATTTGCGGGTAGCCCGGGCCGTGCGACGCGCCGATGGTCATCTGCGACCTCCCTGCCGACGACACTAGCCTTATTTTGACTCACTAGTTAGTATTGACGCAATACTTCTCAGGAGGTTCCTGCATGGACGACGTTCCGTCCCGGCTCCCCGTCTCGCTCAGCGCGCGACTGCGTGTGCCGCTGCTTGTGGCACCGATGCTGCGGGTATCGGGTCCAGCGCTGGTGTCGGCTGTGTGCCGAGCGGGTGCGATCGGCGCTTTTCCCGCGGTCAATGCGCGCACCCCGCACGAGCTGGACGCCTGGCTGAGCCAGATCGAGGGGACGGCGGGGTCGGCCCCATATTGCGTGAACCTGGTAATGCAGGACGACCGCTGGCGCAGCCACCTGCCGGTCCTGCTTGCTCACCAGGTCGAGCTGGTGGTGACTAGTGTGGGATCACCGGCCCCGGTCCTCGACCGATTGCATGCGCACGGGACCCTGGTGCTGTCGGACGTTGCCACGCTCGCCCACGCCCGCAAGGCGGTGCAGGCCGGAGCGGATGGGCTGGTTTTGCTCACGGCCGGCGCGGGCGGGCAGACGGGGTGGCTCAATCCTTTCGCGTTCGTGCGGGCGGTACGCGAGTTCTTCGATGGACCTGTTGCCCTAGCTGGAGGCATTAGCGACGGGCATGCCCTCCATGCGGCAATCGAGCTCGGCTCCGACCTCGGGTATATGGGCACCCGCTTCGCTGCTGCGGCCGAGTCGCTAGCCTCCCCGCATTACCGCGAGATGCTGATACGCAGTGATATCGACGACGTGATCCTTACCAGGGCCTTCACGGGATTGCCCGCTAACATGCTGCGGCCAGCGATCGTCGAGTCCGGCCTCGATCCTGAGCACCTCGACGAACAGGTCACGCCCGAGATCGCCGAAGCCGTCTATGGCGCTCGCAGCAGGAACCCAGGTCCGAAGCGCTGGACCCAGATTTACAGTGCCGGCCACACGGTCTCCGCTGTCGGCCGGGTGATGCCAGCTGCCGAATTGATCGACCAAATCGCTAGCGAGTTCGGTGCAGCCGAACGGCGCGTCCCCTGGGCCACTCCCGTCGAGGTCGAGGTCGCGTCATGACCGCGGTGATCCGAGGCGAGAACCGCAGGTCCGCGCTATGGCTTACCCTCAACCGTCCCGAGGCGATGAACGGTATCGACTCAGCAGTGGTGGATGGCATCGGGAACGCGCTCGATGGCGCAGCTGCCGACCCGAACGTGCGAGCTGTCGTGATCGCGGCAGCCGGGCCGGTTTTCTGCGCCGGTGCCGACCTGAAATATCTTCACGCGCTGGCCGCTGCGCCACCCGAAGAGGCTCGCTCACGGCAGGACGCGTTCGTCGGCGCGGTAAGCGCGCTCTTCACGCGCATCGAGACGTTCGGCAAGCCGGTCATTGCGGCGGTCGGCGGACTAGCGGTCGCTGGAGGCCTCGAACTCGTGCTTGCCTGCGACCTGGTCGTAGCCGCCCGAGCAGCCCGATTCGGTGACGCGCACGCCAACTTCGGCCTCTTGCCCGCAGGCGGCGCCTCGGCTCGGTTGCCGAGGCGGGTGGGCAGCGCAACCGCGAAGTACCTGATGTTCACGGGGCAGACCTTGACCGCAGACCAGCTGGCCACTACCGATCTCGTCACGTTGCTCGTCGATGACGGCCAGCTCGAGCGGGCCGTCGAAGATGTAGTGCAGCAAATCGCCGCCAAAAGCTCCCTGGGCATTGCCACCATGAAGCGCCTGATCGCCCAGGCTGCCGATGCTCCGCTCGAAGCGTCACTGCGAGCCGAACTGACCGCGCTCGGTCAATACGCCCAATCGCATGACTTCACTGAGGGTCTCGCCGCCTTCGTCGCGAAACGCACCCCGGAGTTCATTGGACGATGACTCTCGCCGGATCGCAACCGACCACCTCGCCGTTCGACCTGACCGACCGGGTCGTGCTCATTACCGGCTCGGGACGCGGGATCGGCCAGGCCATGGCCGAACGATGTGCCCAGCACGGCGCAACCGTCATCGTCAACGATTTCCACGCCGATCGGGCGACAGAGACCGCCGACCGGATCAACCGGGCCGGACACTCTGCGATGTCGGCGGTATGCGACGTATCTGACTTGGTTGCCGTCACCGCGATGGTGGACGAAGTGGTGGGCGAGCTAGGCCGCATCGACGTGCTCGTGAACAACGCGGGCAACGCCGGGCCCATGGCCTCGTCGTTGTTCGACAGTCCGCCATTCTGGCAGACCGGTCCGCAGGACTGGACGCCGTGGCTCGCGACGAATTTCTTCGGCGTGCTCAACGCGACGCGCGCGTGCCTGCCCTACATGGTCGAGCGATGTTCCGGCCGGGTCATCAACGTGATTAGCGACGCGGGCCGAGTCGGCGAGGCCAGCCTAGCCGTGTACAGCGGCGCCAAGGCTGGCGTCGCAGGCTTCGCCAGAGGACTTGCTAAGGCCGTCGGCCGCTACGACGTGACTGTCAACTGCGTCGCGCTCGGTTCGATGAACACCGAGTCGGTTTCGGAGGTAACCAGCGATCCGACTGCGCTCCGGAGGATGCTCGCGGGATACCCGATCCGCCGCCTCGGCGAGCCGGAGGACGCCGCGAACATGATCATTTTCCTCGCCTCAGACGCTGGTCGCTGGATTACAGGCCAGACCTATCCGGTCAACGGCGGCTACTCCTTCGCGGTGTAGGCCACAGTCGTGGAAATCGCCCTGTCCGTCATGTACTGGCCGTGGTTCGAGCCAGCCGAGCAACTCGACATGGCGGTTGCGGTGGATCGCGCACGGTTCGCGTCCGTCTGGGTGGCGGAGGGCTACGGCCAGGACGCAATCGCGCTGCTCGGATGGATGGCCGGCCGTACCGAACGCATCGGTCTGGGCGCCGGCGTCCTGCAGATCCCAGCCCGTCAGCCCACGACCACCGCGATGGCAGCCGCCTCCGTCGATCGCATTTCGGGCGGCCGCTTCCTGCTTGGCCTCGGCCTGAGCGGACCGCTGGTGTCAGAAGGGTTCTACGGCGTGCCGTTCACTGCGCCACTGACCCGCACGCGGGAGTACATCGAAATTGTCCGGCTGGCGCTTTCAGGCGCTCCGGTGGGCTACGTCGGCGAGCACTGGCAGCTGCCCGTAAGAGATGGCGCCGCCGGGGCCAGGGCGCTCAAGCTGCTCGGCGGGCCGCCCCGGCCGAACCTGCCGATCTACCTCGGGGTGGGCGGAGAGCGGACCGTGCTGCAGTGCGGCGAACTGGCCGACGGCTGGATGCCGTTCCTCTTCAGCCCGCGGTATGCATCGATGCTGACAGCGCCGCTGCTCGAAGGCATCGCGGGCGCGGGACGTTCACCTGCCGACGTGACGGTGGCGCCGATGGTCCCGGCGGCGCTGAACAGAGATCTCGACGGCGCGCGAGACGCCCTTCGGCCGGTACTGGCGATGTATCTCGGCGCGATGGGCTCACGCGATCACAACTTTTACGTCGACCTTGCCGAGCGATATGGAGAGGGCACGGCGGCTCGGGCCTGTCAGGCCGCGTTCCTGGCGGGCGACAAGCGGGCGGCCGCCTCGGCTCTGACGCCCACACTGATCGACCTGGTGGCGATGGCTGCGACCCCGCGCACCCTCGAATCACGGCTGGCGGACTACCGCGATGCGGGCGTCGACACGCTCGTGGTTGCACCCTTCGGCGATCGCCAGGCGCTGCTAGCCGCCCTGTCCGCACACTTGCCGGAAGCGAGCCAGGAACGGAGAACGCCGTGAGGAAGGTAGTCGTCGCTGGAGTCGGTATGACCTCGTTTGGTCGTCATATCGACCGGTCGTACGCGTCGCTGGTCGGCGAGGCATTGAAGGAGGCAATGGCCGACGCCCGAGCGAGCACAGATCAGTGCGAGCTTGTCTACTACGCCAATAGTGGCGCCGGCCTGGTGCAAGGGCAAGAATGCGTGCGAGGCCAGCAGGCCATACGCGGCACCGGTCTGGACGGCGTGCCACTCGTGAACGTAGAGAACGCCTGCGCGTCAGGATCAACTGCGCTGCACCAGGCATGGCTGGCCGTCGCCTCAGGACACGTCGATGTGGCCATCGCGATCGGCGCCGAGAAGCTCTGCTCGCCCGATCGTTCCCGGGCGCTCGCGGTGATGACAGGCGCGATGGACCAAGATCGCCTGGCAGATATCCGGGCTGAACTGGGGTCCGGGAGCGGATCGGTGTTCATGGACGTCTATGCGCGCTTCGCCACGTGGTACGCCGAGCGAAGCGACGCGACACCCGAGGACTTCGCGCAGGTGGCGGTGAAGAACCACGCCCACGGCGCGCTCAACCCCAAGGCGCAATACGGTGGTCGGCTCACTATCGGGGAGGTGCTCGCAGCGCGGCGCGTCAGCGGACCGTTGACGATCCCGATGTGTGCCCCCATGTCTGATGGTGCCGCGATCGCCATCGTGACGACACCTGAGCGAGCCGCGCGATGGGGCAGCACGCCCGTGCGGGTGCTGGCGACCGTAGTGTCATCCGGTACCGCAGGTTGCTACGGCAAGCTCGTTCCTTCGACCGCAATGCGCGCATACGAAGCGGCCGGTGTCAGCCCGGCAGACATCGACGTAGTCGAGTGCCACGACGCCGCCTCACCGGCGGAACTGATCGTCTCAGAGGAACTCGCCCTGTGCGGAGCCGGTGAGGCGACCAAGCTGCTGCGCTCCGGAACCACCGCTCTCGGCGGCTCCTTGCCGATCAATCCGAGCGGAGGCCTGGGCAGTAAGGGCCACCCAATCGGCGCTACGGGCCTCGCCCAGATAGTCGAACTAGCTGACCAGTTGCGCAACCGATGCGGCAAGCGGCAGGTCGAGGGCGCGCGCATTGGGATCACAGAGAACGCTGGAGGTTATCTCGGGCCCGACGCCGCGGCCGCGTCTGTCACGATACTTGCTGCCATGTAATAGCCAGTTCTCCAGGTCGGGGGGAATCGCGACTCTTTGGTGTCGATGTCGGCTAAGCGAAGTGCAACGCATCCGATCAGCGGACAACGGAAAGAGGGCCGGAGCGGCACTCGCCCGTCTGCCAGTGCCATGCTTGAACGGACCACAAGGTAACTTCTCTAAGAATCGATAAGAGGCGGCTCAAGTTCCGGGGCGTAAGGAGCAAGCAGATCGCCTGTTATGAAGCTCGCGCAACGTTCTCCGATCATCATCGCGGGAGCCTGGGTGTTGCCGTGGATGACAGTTGGCATGACCGAGGTGTCGGCGACTCGGAGGCCCTCGACACCGTGGACGCTGAGCTCTGAATCTACCGCGCCCGTTTCAGGCGTACCGATTCTCGCCGTGCAGGACGGATGGTAGGTGTGCTGAACTGTCGCCAAGATCTCCCGGACGAGAACCTTCGGCTCAGTTTCAGTGGCCAGTGCATTAATGGGAGAACCTGTAATCCGGCGCATCGCCGGAGCATGGGCAATCTGCTGTGCCAGCAGCACCGATCGAACCATCGCATCGACCTCCGGCTGCGTGGACAGCATGTCGTATCGCACGGCCGGCTTATTCAGCGGATTATCGTCGCGCACCCAGACCCGGCCACGACTGGCTGGGCCGATGTACGACGGACCAACGGTGAACGCGGGGCGTCCCCAGGTCTCTGAACCGTGATTGGAGAAGAATCCAGGAAAGAGGATCAATTGAATATCGGGTACTGCCAGCGATGGGTCGCTGCACCAGTGAGCTGCGGCTTCCGCCAGGTTAGACGCGAGCTTTCCTTCACCCCGTCTCATCCATTCATCCACGTAGCGAGGATCACCAAGGTCACTGAGACCGACCTCGCCATTAAGTTCAAATTGAACGGTCACGAGAGGATGCTCCATTAGATTCGCGCCAACCGCAGGCAGATCCACGACCGGAACTATGCCGACTGATTTCAAGTGATCTGCCGGGCCGATTCCTGAGTACTGCAGAAGCGCCGGAGTGTTGAAAGCACCCCCGCAAAGAATGGTCTCGCCGCCGACCTCGGCGCGCTTCATCTCACCGTCGTGCCGAAACTCTACGCCGCTGACGCGATTACCTGAGAAGAGCAGCCGGGTCGCATGCGCTTCTGTCAGGATAGTGAGATTCAGGCGGTCAACTGCAGGTGCCAAGAAGGCGGCGGCAGCGCTCAGCCGTCGACCGCCGCGCTGTGTCACCTGCAACTTGCCCACGCCCTCCTGGCTGGCTCCGTTGAAATCTTCGTTCCAGGGCAAACCAGCCTCTTGCGCCGCCTCAATCAGAAGCTCGGCAACTCGGTCCAGCCGAGGAATCCGAGTGACAGTTAGCGGCCCCCCGGTCGCGTGATATTCGTTTTCATACTGCTGGTTATCCTCCGACCGCCGAAAATATGGCAAGCAGTCTGCGTAGCTCCATCCCTGCGCGCCGGCCGCGGCCCAGCGATCGTAGTCGAGTCGATTGCCGCGAATATACGCCATCGCATTCATGCCGCTAGTCCCACCGAGCATTTTGCCGCGAGGGGAGAAGATCCGTCGGCCACCGAGCGTCGGCTCAGGCTCAGTGGTGTAGTCCCAGTCGGTCTCACCGTGAAACTGGTTAGCGAACGCTGCGGGGATCAGCACATTTTCCTGCTCTCCCGATCCCCCAGCCTCTAGGAGCAATACCTTTCGTGCCGAGTCCTCGCTAAGCCGGGACGCTACGACCGAACCGGCCGTTCCCCCACCAATAACAATTGTGTCGTACATCTGGATCCTCTCAACTGCTTCCGAAATTCGGGTCGGCTAGGCAAGCACTGAGTGCTCGCCCAGGGCGCGTCGTCGGCGATTCGCGTGGATCAGGGTTTTACGACTGAACGGAAGCGCCGCGGGCCTCGACCGACAGCGAAATGCATGATGCGTGCAGCGAGGCGACTCCGCTTGAGCGAATACGGATACCACAAAACCTCGCGATCAGGAGTCAGCCGGCTTGCGGTGACCGCCTGGGGGCGCGTATATCGCAGCAAGCCCTGAGCACCTCCGAATCGGGAACCCAAGCCGGACTCACCCCAGCCCGCCATCGGTACCGGGGGGCTGATCACATTGGTGAACACATCGTTGACGTTGACGGCGCCCGCGCTCAAGCGACATGCGAGGCGCTCGCCCCGTTTGCGGCTGCCAGTCCAGAGTGTCGCGGATAGCCCGTACGGCGAGTCGTTCGCCAACGACAGGGCTTCCTCTTCATCGCGAACCTTGACTACTGGCAGCGTCGGGCCGAACGTTTCCTCGCGCATGCAGCGCATAGAGTGGTCGACGTCTACCAATACAGTGGGGGCAATCCAGTAACCGTTGCTGTCATGAACTGCTGCGTCAGGACCTCCGATCAGGATCCGTGCACCATGCGCAACTGCATCCTCAACATGTGCCGCAACAATCTGGGCTTGCTGCCGAGTAGCCATCGCACCAATCTCCTGCTCGCCCGCGACGCGATCAATACCCTGGCGCAGGCCCGCGACAGCCTCCACCAGCTTGCCGATAAATTCGTCGTAAATACCCTCCTGCACGTAGACCCGCTCGACGGAGGTACAGACCTGGCCAGCATTGAACATTCCACCCCAGAGCGCGCCATTGACGGCGCGGTCAACATTGGCATCGTCGAGAACGATCATGGCGTCTTTGCCGCCCAGCTCCAGCGATGCCGGGATCAGGCGTTCCGCTGCTCGGCTAGCTATCCGTCGCCCCGTGGCGGCCGACCCGGTGAACGCGATGTAGTCGACGCTGTTTACCACGGCCGACCCAGTCGAGCTGTCCCCGGTAAGGACCCGGAAAACGTCCGGAGCACCGATCTCACGCCAGGCTCTCCCCAGTTCAATTGCGGTGAGCGGCGTCTCCTCCGACGGCTTTAGCAGGACGGCCGCTCCGGCGAGCAGGGCAGGCGCGCTGTCGGCAACCGGGATGAACAACGGAAAGTTCCAGGGACTAATAACTCCGACGAGTTGATGCGGGCGGTGTCGTACCGTCAGTCTCTTGGCTGCCGTAAGCACTCCGTGTGGTAGCGGATGCTGCTCTGCCAGGATCCGCCGGGCCCGTGCGGCGTAGTACGAAATCAGATCGGCCGATGCTACAGGTTCAAAAGTGGCATCCTGGCGTACCTTGCCTGACTCGTCCTGCATTATGTCGAGCAGATGACTTTCGTTATCAAGGATCCAGTCGCGCAGCGCTTTGAGATGCACTGCCCGAGGCGACGGGCCGAGTGCTTCCCACTCCTCTTGGGCAGAGCGTAGGTCATGCGCGGCACGCCCTACGTCCTCGGCCGAGGTACGGACCACCGTGGTCAGCAACCGTCCGTCAGCCGGTGACCACACCTCAATTCGGCCGCCCGGCGGGACGTTGATCGCGTTATCAGATGGTTGGTCCGCCGCCATGAGCCCTCCTCTGAGCCCAATGTTAACTATCTAGGCAGTATTGTCAACGTCCAGATGCAGGCGCAACTGCGCCCGCATCTGATCTCGCGGCAGAGCGCTGCTGCCAGCATTTGAGCCTGTACCGCTTCAGAACTCGGCACGCGGGCTCCGAGCTGCGGTTGGTGTGTGTGGGGGGGCATGATCGCTGGCTGTGTCTTTCCGTCTGCTGTACTTGATCACGATCCGGGTCGGCGACAACGAAGTGAGTCAGCGTCAGCTCGGCGGCGGGGCTCGGTGAGGATGCGGACATCGGTATGGCCTTTGGATAGCGGGACGGACGGTGTTTCAGGCGGTGGCGGCTGGCCGGTGCCCGAAGCCGCTCAGTACCGACCCCACCCCTGCCGCTCGTAGAGGTGGGAGCAAGAGAGAGCCGTCCAGATCCTGAGCCGTGATCTCGCTCACTCGAGAGCGTGGTCTGATCCCCAATGGGTCCGCGGCGACATCGCGCCCCCGAGAAAGGCGCGGCCCGAGCTGGGAGTGACCGTGGTGTTGAACATCCCGATGGTGGACTTTCCCGCGCCGTTGGGCACGAGGAGGCCGAACGCCTCCCCGGGCGCCACCTCGAAGCTGATGCCCTTTACCGCCTGGACGTCACCCGGGTAGGTCTTGGTGAGGCTGACGGCCTCGATGGCCAGTGCTCCCGTGTTCACGGCGGCCTCTACTTGCTGCCCGGCAGGCCCGCCGGGGGATCGATGAGTTCGACGTAGTCGAATGACGCGATGTCGTGGACGATGAAGGGAAGACCCGCCATTCGTTCCCGGGCCTCGTCCGCGGTCGTGTCCGGGAGGAGCAGGACGGGGCCGGAATGGTCCGCCTTCAGGAAGACATCGCGGACGGCTCCCTCGGCCCGTGCCTTGGCGATGAACATCCCTTCCTCCTGCAGCAGCTCGGAGTAATCTTTGCCGGTCAGATGGCCGATCATGAGCACGTGCACGGTGTTCTCCTTCTTGTCGGTAGCGTGATTTAACGTTGCGCTGCGACCCCGGCGAGGGCGCGGGCAGTGCTAGGCGGAGCCGTGCGCCGGCCACTGCTCAAGCGTTGTCAGGTCCGGGCTCATCTGCCGCAGGGCAGGCAGGTCGGCGTCGAAGCCGACCTTTCCCATCCACGCGAACATGACGGTGACTCTGCGGGAAGCCGGCGCACGATCAGTCCCGGAAGCTGGATGGAGAACAAGGCCGGCCGTCCGCCCCGCTTCAACGCCGCGACCGCTTCCGGCCTGGTCAGCGAATCACCGGCCAGCGTGACCGTCTGGCCGATGTACCGGTCCGGGTCGCCGAAGACGGCGGCCGCGAATGCGCCGATGTCATCGACGTCGATGAGCTGCAGCTGCTTGGCATCGGGGATGTAGGTCTTCCACAGCGACATCACTAGGGCCCGGGGGCCGGCCGTTCCAGGTTCTCCATGAACATGACCGGCCGCAGGATCGTCGCCGGAAGGCCAAGGGCGCGGACATGCTCCTCGACGTGCCGCTTGCTCTCGAAGTGGGGGACGCCGGAGTTGCTGCCGGCGCCGCCGGCCGAGGCGTAGACGAAGTGGCTCACGCCGGCCCGTGCGGCGGCGGTGGCCAGCCGCTTGCCCTGCTCCTCTTCGGCAGCCACGCCCTGGGGCCGGAAACCCTGGACGCTGAAGACGCCGTAGGCGCCCTGCACGGCCTCGGCCACCGACCGGTCGTCGTCGAGGTCGCCCCGGACCAGGTGCACGCCCTCGGCTTGCAGGGCCTTCGCCCGGTCAGAGGACGGGTCACGGACCAGGGCCCTGACCTCCCAGTCTTCCGGGCCATCGTCCAGCAGGGCCCGGATGACCGCCCCGCCCGGGTTCCCGGTCGCCCCGGTGATCAGTAGTGCGCGCTTCGCCACGGTGGCCTCCTCTCCTCGTATTGTCTTTACGTTACGTAGCGTACTTGAGTCAGAGTCCACTGTCAATTGATTTTCCGTGTCGTACCGGTAAGATATATGTGATGGAGCCCCCACCCACGAACCGCCGATCGCGCGGCCGCCCGCCCGGCGCGACCGCGGAGTCGCACACCCAGATCCTGGACGCCGTCTACGAGCTGCTGCAGGAGCGGTCCGTCCGCGACCTCACCATCGAGGCCGTCGCGAAGCGAGCGGGCGTCGGCAAGCCCACGATCTACAAATGGTGGCCGACCAAGGCCGATCTCGTGATGGCCATGTTCCAGGAGCGCCTCGACACCGGCCGGCCTCCCACCGCTCCCACTGACGGACCCGCACCGGTTCAGGAAGCCATCAGGTCAACGGTCCGGCTGCTAGTCAGCCGGTTCAACGGGCTATTCGGCAGAGTGCTTGCCGAACTGATCGCCGAGGGCCAGAGCGACCCGGCCGTCCTGAAAACCCTCGACGAACGTCACCTGCGGGACCGGCGGGCGGCTACCGTCGGTGCCGTTAAACGAGCCCAGTCCGCCGGCGAGCTGCCCGCCGACCTCGATCCCGAAGTATTCGTTGACGCCATCTTCGGACCGCTTTACTACCGGTTGCTGATACGGAACGCACCACTGACCGAGTCGTATGGCGATGCACTGGTTGATCAGGCATTCCGCAACCTGTAAGCGATCCGAGTCTTGACCCGCTTGACCTCGCTGGAGGGTCCGGCCGGGCCGGACCTCCTGCGTGAGAAACCCGCTCCGCAAGGCGCAGGCGGGAGTACATGCGGGCCAGCTGTGCCGAATGGCGGGTTGTTCGTGGCGCCTATGCGGGTTAGCCGGTGATGTGGTAGCCGACGCCCGGCTGGGTCTCGATGACAGGTGGGTCGCCGAGCTTGCGTCGCAGTCGGCTGATGGTGACGAAGACGGCGTTGGTGAACGGGTCGGCGTTCTCGTCCCATACCTGTTCGAGCAGGTCTTCGGCGGTAAGGAAGGCGGGGCTGGCCCGCATGAGCGCTTCGAGGACCGCGAACTCCTTCACCGACAGGTCGAGCGGGCGGCCGTCGCGGGTGGCGCTGTGGCGCAGGGGGGCGAGTTCGACGCCCGCGGCGCGCAGGATGCGGGACCGGGCGGCGGGCTGCCGGCGGGCGAGGGCCCGGATGCGCAGGACGAGCTCGGTGAAGTGGAACGGTTTGGCCAGGTAGTCATCGGCACCCAGGCCCAGGCCGCTGACCCGGTCTTCGGCTGCGCCGGCTGCGGTCAGCATCAGCACCATGGACGGCTTGTCGGCCTCGGTGATCATCCGGCATAGCGCGTCGCCGTGGATGCCGGGCAGGTCGCGGTCCAGGACCACGACGGGGTAGGCATAGGTGTCGAGCTTGGCGGCGGCGTCGATGCCGTCGTAGGCGACGTCGACCGCGAACCCGTTGTCGCGAAGTCCTTCGGCGATGTCGTCGGCCAGGCTTGGGACGTCCTCGGCGACGAGCACCCTCATCCGGCTACTCCGGCCAGGGTCTTTGCCGCGGCGGCTGGCAAGGTGACGGCAGCGTGGAGTCCGCCGCCGGCCCGAGCGTGCAGCTGCAGGGTGCCGTTGTGGGCTTCGGCGATGGCCGCGACGATGGACAGGCCAAGGCCGGTGCCGTTGCCGGTGCTGGTCCGGTCGGCTGCCAGCCGCCGGAAGGGCTGGGCGAGCTCGCGGACGTCGCGTTCGTCCAGGACCGGCCCGCTGTTCTCGACGGCCAGCCGCGCCAGCGTGCCTTCGGCGCTGGTTGTGACGCGGATCCAGCCGCCGGGCTGGTTGTGGCGGATGGCGTTGTCGATGAGGTTGTCGGTCATCTGGGCGAGCAGCAGTGTGGTGCCCTGGACCGGCGCGTCTGCCAGGTCTTCCTCAACGGTGAGCTGCATGCCCGCGATGGCCTGGCCGCGTTCGGCGAGCGCGGCTGCGGCCGCCTCGTCGAGCGACACGGTGACGCCGGGCGGCACGGTGCCGCGCTGAGCGCGGGCCAGGACCAGGAAGCTGTCCACCAGCCGTTCGGCTTTGTCCAGCCCGGTGCGGATCCTGGCTGCGAGCCGGGCCGTCTGCGGGGTCGGCGGGCCCGGCTTGCCGGTTGCGACGTCCAGGGCGGTGCGCATCATCGTCAGTGGGGTGCGCAGTTCGTGGGAGGCGTTGGCGATGAACCGTTTCTGTGCCTCGAACGCTTCTTCCAGCCGGCCGAGCAGGTCGTCGATGGTGTCGGCGAGGGCCTTGAGTTCGTCGTCGGGGCCGGGCAGCGCCAGCCGCTGGTGCAGGTTGTGCGCGGTGATCCGCTGCGTGGCGGTGGTGATGCTCCGCAGCGGCCGCAGCACCCTCCCGGCCAGAAGCCAGCCCAGCGCAACAGCGGCAAGGGCCATGATGGCCAGCGCGATCCCGGAGTAGATCAGCAGGTGATGCATGACGGTGGCGTGCGCCTGGATGGCGAGGATCCGGCACTGACGGAACGCCGACCTGCCGGCCTGCCCGCTGCCGGGCCGGGGACCGGGGCGGCAGGAGGCGACGCCGGTGGCGCCGTTCGGGCCTGTGTAGGTGTAGGTGAAGTTGCCGGTGATGGCGTGATCGGCCAGCAGGTAGGTGATGGCGAGCAGCCCGGCGCCGCAGCACAGGAACAGCGCGCCGTACAGCACCGTCAATCGCAGCCGGACGGTAGGCGGCGGCAGCCGCATCCGTGTCCGCCGTGGCCTGGGGTCTTCCGGCGCTGCAGGCATTCCCGGTTCCTCCGTTCACGCCGTCCGCCCGGGCCAGAGCGGACGGCCGTGAGACCCATGATGCCCGGGTGGACCTTTCACGGGGTTAACGACCTGCGTAAAGGCCGTGTTAGCAGCCGCTTCGTATAACGGTTCCCGAAGGCCCAATCGCCGAGTCTGGAGGTCTGTGAGATGACGGAACCGTGGCCAGGCCGGTCCTGGCCCGGCAAGGCAATGACGCTGGTTGGCGCTGCGCTGGTCGCTGTCGCTGCCGCGGCTTGTTCTGGCGGCTCACCCAGTTCAGCCACGTCGAACCCGGGAAACCCCAACAGCGCCGCGCTGGCTTACGCCCGGTGCATGCGCTCGCACGGGATCACTGATTTCCCCGATCCCAACGCCCAGGGCGGGTTCTCCGCGCCCAACGGGATGGACGTGAACTCGGCGCAGTACGCGACGGCCAATAACGCCTGCAAGTCGCTGGACGGATCGGCGACGCCGCCGCCGTACAACCCGGCCACGGTGGCTGCGCTGGTGAAGTACGCCGACTGCATGCGCGCCCACGGGCTGTCCTGGTTCCCCGATCCCAACGCCCAGGGTCACCTCGATGTCAGTTTCCCGAAGGGCACCGGCCCGGGCAACCCGCAGTACACGGCCGCCAACAAGGCCTGCTCGGCCGACCTGCCCGGGGGCGGCGCCAGCAACGGTAACGGCCCCTGACCGCACGACGCACACCAGGCACGAGCGATGGCGCGCGGCACAGCGAGGGCGTTCTCTCCGCGGCATGCGGGCCTGGGTGACGCCGCCCGCGCCGTGATGCAGCAAGGAATGCATTCCAGACCAGCAAGCGGACCCGGCCGGACGAAGGGTGACAAAGGCGATGAGCAGTATCGATGCACGTGAGCAGACCGGCGAGCCTGCGGTTCCCGAGCAGGCGCGTCCTGGTGGCGCCGACGAGTCGGCAAGGCGGGCTGTGGCGGCACGGCGTGGCGGGCGCGCGGCGAGCCATGATGCCACGGGCGGTGACGCCACGGGCGGCGGCCTGGCACTGACCGGGTACCAGCGCCGACGGCGGGGCTGGGTGCTGGCCCTGGCCGTGGTCGTAGTAGTCGCGGCTGGGCTGGGCGGGGCAGATGCGGCCGGAGTGTTCCGCGCGCCGAAGCCGGCCGCGAGCACCAGCGCGTATGCCACGGGGACGGCGGCGGTGACGCGGGGGCCGCTGACCGAGCAGACGCAGGAGAACGGGACGGTGGGTGACTCCGGGTCGTACACCGTGGTGGTTCCCGGGTCGTCGGGCGGATCCAGCTCGTCGCCGGGTTCCGGGGCGAGCACGTTCACCTGGCTGCCGCCAGTGGGTCAGACCATCCGGGAGGGCCAGCAGATTTACCAGGTGTCCGGGACCCCGGTGGTGCTGCTGTACGGGAACGTGCCGGCCTACCGGGATCTGGCCGAGGGGATGACCGGCGCGGACGTAACCGAGCTGAACACCGACCTGGTCAAACTCGGCTACACCACCGCGGCTGCATTGGGCCCCCGGTCGGGCTGGGACTACTTCAGCGGCGAGACCGCGTACGCGCTCGGGCTGCTGCAGGCCCACCTGGGGCTAACTCAGACTGGCACACTGCCGCTGGGCCAGGCGGTGTTCCTGCCCGGTGCGATCCAGGTGACCAGCCTGGGCACCGGCGCGGTGCCCGGGGCGCCGGCCACGGCCGGAGGCATGGTGCTGACCGCCAGCTCGCTGACCCCGGTGGTGACGATCGATCTGGACGCCTCGCTGCAGACCGAGGTTGCGGTCGGCAACAAAGTGTCGGTCACCTTGCCGGATGGGGCGGTCACGCCCGGGGTGATCTCCCAGATCAGCACCGCGTCCGCCGCGTCCGCCCCATCCGCGTCGTCGGACAACGACTCAGGCTCGGGCAACAGCGGCTCGGGCAACAGCGGCTCGGGCAATAGCGGTTCGGGCGCGGCGACGATCACGGTGGTGGTGTCGCTGAGTGACCTCAAGGCGGCGGGGGACCTGAACCAGGCCCCGGTCGAGGTGACGATCACCACCGGCAGTGTGGCCAATGCGCTGATCGTCCCGGTGGAGGCGCTGCTGGCCCAGCCCGGCGGGAGCTATGCGGTCGAGGTGACCGGCCCGGGCCGGCATCACCTGGTTAAAGTGACCCTGGGCCTGTTCGACGACGCCGCCGGGACGGTCCAGGTGACCGGGAACCTGACGGCCGGGCAGCGCGTGGTGGTGCCGGGCATATGACCAGCCACGCAACCACAGCTCGGCCCGCCGCAGCGCCGCGCCCGGCCGTGGCCGGCGCGCCGGAACCCGTGCTGGAACTGGTAACGGTGACCAAGATCTACCCGGGCCGGCCGCCGGTGCCTGCGCTGCGGGGGGTGAGCTTGTCGGTGGCGGCCGGGGAACTGGTCGCGGTGCTCGGCCCGTCCGGGTCGGGCAAGACCACGCTGCTGCACCTGGCCGGGACCCTGGACCTGCCGACCGCCGGAACCGTGCGGGTGACGGGCCTGGACGTGGCCACGCTGGGCGACCGGCAGCTCGCCGGGCTGCGCGCATCCAGCATCGGGTTCGTGTTCCAGCAGTTCTTCCTCGCCGAGCATCAGACGGTGCTGGACAACGTGGCCGACGGGCTGCTGTACGCCGGGGTCGGCCTGGGCCAGCGCCGCGACCTGGCCGCCGAAGCCCTGGCCCGGGTGGGCCTGGGGCACAAGCTGGGCGCGAGGCCCACCCAGCTGTCCGGCGGTGAGCGGCAGCGGGTGGCGATCGCCCGGGCGATCGCCGGCTCACCGGCGATCGTGCTGGCCGACGAGCCCACCGGCAACCTGGACCAGGCCACCGGCGCCGCCATCCTGGACCTGCTCGGCCAGCTCAACACCGCGGCCGCCACCACGATCGTGGTGGTCACCCACGACCAGCTGGTCGCCGCCGCGATGCGCCGCCAGGTGCGGATGCTCGACGGCCGCATTGTGTCCGACACCGCAGCAGAAGGGGCCGCCGCTGCCGCCCGCGCCGCCGCCTGGCCGGATGCGGCCACCGAGCGGATGACGGGCCAGCCCGGCCAGCCAGAAGGAGGACTTCGATGACCACGGCACCACCGGCAGCGCGCGTGCAGGACGGCCGCGTCTGCCTAGCGGCCCGGCTGCGGGTCGGCGACCTGGCCCGGCTGTCCACCGTGGGCCTGCGCACCCGCAAACTGCGCGCAGCGCTGTCGGCGCTGGGCATCGCGATCGGGGTCGCCGCGATCGTGGCCGTGCTCGGCCTGTCATCATCCTCGGCGGCCGGGCTGAATGCCGAGATCGCCGCGCTGGGCACCAACCTGCTCACCGTCCAGCCCGGGCAAGGCGTGACCGGCGCCTCCGTCGAACTGCCGGCCGCCGCCCCGGCGATGATCGCCCGGCTGCCCGGCGTGTACCAGGTGCAGGCCACCGGGGCCACCAACGCCAGCGTCTACCGCTCGCCGCTGATCCCGTCGGTGAACACCAACGCGCTGAGTGTGGACGCCGCCACGTCGGGCCTGCCCGCCACCGCCGGGACCAGCCTGGCGCACGGCGAGTTCCTCAACGCCGCCACCGACCGCGAGCCGACCTGTGTGCTCGGCGCCGCCGCCGCCCAGCTGCTCGGCATCGACAAGGTGTTCCCCGGCGAGCGGGTCTGGGTCACCGGCACCGGCGCCAACGGCAACGGCGGCATGTGGCTGTATGTGGTCGGCATTCTCAAGCCCGACGTCCTGTCACCCGACGTCGACTCCTCGGTCCTGGTCGGCTTCCCGTTCGCCGAGAACTACCTGAGCTTCGACGGCCACCCGACCACGATGTACGTCAAAACCGCCGACAGCCGGGTCACCGCCGTGGACAACCTGCTCGCCAAGCAGGCCAACCCGGAGGACCCCAGCGGCGTGCAGGTGTCCCAGCCGTCGGCCGCCCTGGTCGCCCAGGCCGACGCCAAGAGCGCGTTCAGCACTCTGTTTTTGGGCCTGGGCGCGGTCGCGCTGCTGGTCGGCGCGATCGGCGTGGCCAACATCATGGTCATCTCCGTCCTGGAACGCCGCTCCGAGATCGGGCTGCGCCGGGCGCTGGGCGCGACCCGCGGCCACATCCGGACTCAGTTCCTGGCCGAAGCGATCACGCTGTCGCTGATCGGCGGCGTGGCCGGGATCATCACCGGCGCCACCGCCACCGCGATCTACGCCCACGGCAAAGGCTGGGCCACCGTCATCCCCGCCGGCGCCTGGGCCGGCGGCCTCGCCGCCGCCATCGCAATCGGCGCCTTGGCCGGCCTGCTGCCCGCGATCCGCGCCGCCCGCCTGTCCCCCACCCAGGCCCTATGGAGCATCTGAACCCGCGGCCCGAACGGCCCGGGGCCGCTACGACGATTGCGAGGTAACCCGATGAGCATGAACAGCATCCAGCCCAAGCACCTGGTGCTCGATTATCGCCCGAGCGAGTGGACCGGATGGGAGTGGGGCAAGACGATCGGCGGGCACGACCCCTATAAGCAGTTCACGCTCGCCTGCGCCGTCCTTGCTAGCAGCGCCAGCCACGCGCGGTCCGGCCACGTCAGACGCGAATGAGCACGAGGCCGCTCGCGCAAGGCCACAGCGAGCTGATGCCGCAGCATGGCGTTCGAGCACCGGCTCGCCGGGGTGGTTCCTGACCCCGGCGTCCTCGATGCCTGGGGGGCGTGGCCGCAGGCGGTGACCAGTCTGTTCACGCCCGGTGCCACCAGGCAGCAGGTGAACGCCGCGTGGCGGGCCGTCATCCCGCACTTGGACGCCACCGACCGGTTCACGCTGATGAAGCGGGCCGAGCTGTACGCGCGGCAGTTCCTGCTCGCCGGCCGCGCCGGGCGCGTCTTCACCGACCTGTGGGAGCTTGGCATGATCGTCATGCGGCTGAACGTGGTCAGGGTGGTCTCCCGGGTCACCTCGCCCACACTGGTCACCCAGTACGAGCAAGACGAGTTCGTCCCCGGCCAGGGCCGCGAAGTGTACGCCCGGCTGCGCAGCCCCAAGGCGTTCCACTACTTCACGTCGGCGCACGGGGCGGAATACCACGACGCGCCGATGGCCCCGCAGACCCGCAACCAGGTCGTGTTCGACTGGCTGGACTCCATCCTCTGACGCCGCCGGGCGCCCCCGACTTGCGCGCCTGCTCGAGCGACTTCGATCGAACTCTGGTGCTACCCTGCCTGGTCGTTGTGCGGCAGGAACAGCGAGGCAGGACACTCCAATAGTTGCTGGGTGACCGAACCGCTAAGCGCGTGGGACGCAGCCAAAGGGTGCCGCCTGCTACGCTCGCGCTGGCAAGCGACAAAGGGATCGTCAAGCTACGGGATCGAGCGCAGTCGGATCTGCGAGGGTGGCCCGGACAGCAGGCCTGACTGGCAAGGCCGACGTCCACAGCGCCAGCAGTCGAGCGACGACCTAACGCATCACAGCGACCGTTCCGCCGAGCGAAACGGCAAATCAGGTGTCTTGTGCGGACGCCGTCCGTGCCTGTCCGTCGATTCCCGCCGCTACACCAACTCCGGCACGGACATATGGCGGCCAGGGCCTGGCATTCACATGATCCGTCCGGGAGTTTCGCCACGTCAGCGGCCATTCCGATGGGGTGGGGGTAACGGTCTGTAAACAGTCGGCTTGGCCTACGTTGGTTCGAACCAACACCTGCCACCGTGTGAAGCCCCACGTCAGGCATGGTTTCGTTTGGTCTTGCCGGTCGACTGGGGCGGCGGGGTGCGGCACCGCTGCAGTGGCACCGCCGGGGCGCATGACGCTTGCCTGCGGTGGCAATCGCGTACTGGTCCGGGCGGGACTGCCGCCGGTTAAAATCCGTTCCGGCGCCGGCGTAGGAACGATCGGAACCGGGTTAGCAGCGAGCCCATATGGAAACCGGCCTGAAAGTAGAGCCGCCGGCCAGTCATCGGGTCGGGGACTGCCGCTGCTATCAGTCCGCCGATGAGGAGGAGCGCACCTGGCAAGCCGAGCGCGATGGCCTGCTGAGCGCTGACCGCGCCAAGGGCCAGGCAAGTCACGGCCGCTGTTCCCAGGATGATGCCTGCGCTCACACTCCATGCTGCTCGTCTGACACGCGCCCCGCCTGGCCTGCGGTTGTCGGGACGCGGCGGCCCGCCATCCATGGCATCATCTCCGCCTAAGTGAAGCGCTGTCCGAGACTTCGCGGCAGGTGTATTGGCCCGGTAATACATTAATTACCCAAAGAGCACTCGGCGCCATGCTGCTATTGCGCCTTTTGGCCTGCGCCCTGATTTTGATATTGGCTAGCAGCAGTTCCGGACTTTACACCAGTGGTCAGCGCCACCGCAGGCAACAGGGCACGGCGGCAATGATCGTTTGCATGATGGTTGTCTTGCCGTCCGAGTAATGCTTTTTAGCGTTTATGCGTCCGTAGGGCGTGACAGAATAGTGCAGGCGTGTCAAACCAAGAATTGCTGACCGGCTCGGGCATCGCCAAGGACCTATATTGCCGCGCCTGGTGCGCGCAGAGTAAGGCACCGTGCCGCGCGGCACTGCCCATTGCATTGGCTGTGTGGTGACCTGGGCGATGAGGTCGTAGTCGCTGTGGTAGTGCAGCAGCGTGACCTGCTCGCGTTCCGCGACGGCGGCGATGAGCAGGTCGGGGAACCTGACCGCCCGCACGTGCCCGCTGCGCCACAGCGCGCCCTGAACGTCGAGGGCGCGATGCCAGTCCTCGTCATGGGTGGCCAGCCATTCGCAGCCTTCCTCCGGTCGGCCCTGACCAGGTCGAACTCGGCGCCGGTGCGGGTTGCCCAGCCGAGCTCGAACTCGATGACGCCGCAGGTTGCGACCAGCCCGGCCTCAATCAGCGAGCCTAAGACCGCCGCCACCGCGGGCCTGGCCAGCCGGGCCAGCGCGCTGGCGTCGGCCAGGTGGCAGGTCCGCCAGCAGCCGCTCTACCAGGCCCCAGGCGTCCAGGTCCGGCGCCGCGGACACCGCCTGCACCAGACCCGCGCCGGCGGAGGTCTGGCGTGGCGCGAAGGCCACCGACACCCGAACCGCTGCGGGTCGCGCTCGCCGCGTCCGGCCGACGCCCACGCCGCCCGCCCATCCAGTCCCGCCTGGCTGAGCCACGACCGCAGCAGCACCGTCTTCCCGCTGCCCGCCGGCGCCGACACCACCGTCACCCGCGCCGGGCTCCCGACCCGCTCCATCAGCGCCGGACGCGACACCACCGTCGGCGCAAGCGCGCCAGCTCCGCCCCCGCCACGGCCTCCAGACCGCCCGCAGGATCCACGGCGATCATCATCCCATGACCTCCCGCTGCCTGCGCTCGTTCACCCAGTTCCCGGGCGCCCTCGCTACGGTGTCCGCGATTCTGTTTGCGGGCATGGGATCCTGCCGTCAGGTGCTGACCCCCAGTAGCCGGGCGGCGGTCTTCTTGGCCGCGTGGATGGCGGTGCGGTCCCCGTCGACCACCATGCGCGCGTTGGCGCCGTCAACGAGCATCAGCAGAGCCAGCCCCAGCGCGTCGGCGTCTGTGCGGCCGGCCTGTCGGGCGAGATCGGTGAACACGCCGCGCAGCCAGCGTTTGTACTCAGAGATCACCGCGCGGGCAGGATGGCCGGGTTCGGGCAGCTCGACGGCTGCATTGGTGAACGGGCACCCCCGGAACCCCTTCTTTGCGTGCGTGCGGGCCAGCCAGTCGAACATGGCCAGCAGCCGCTCGGCCGGCGGCCCGGGCTGGTCGCCCAGGAACTGCCGCAGCGCCTCGCGCCGCTGCTCGTAGCGACGCCGCAGCACCGCGGCCACCAGCTCATCCTTGGACCCGAACTGGACGTACACCGTCGGCTTGGACACCCCCGAGCGGGCCACCACGGTGTCCATGCTCGTCGAACGAATCCCCTCCCGGTAGAAGACCTCGGTGGCCACCTCCAGAACCCGCTCCCCGCTGGGGCTGTACCGCTTGACTTCCCCGGCCATGTCCGAACACTATCGACACACTGACTAGTTAGTAAACCCATCTCGATGGAGGCTGCGGGTGGACTTCGGTCTCGGCCAACGCCAGCGCGACCTGGCCAATCGGGTCGAGCAGGCATGCCGGACCCATTGCTCGCCGGAGCAGGAATCCCGCCGCGACGCCAGCCCGGAATTCCCGGACGAGCTCTACCGGGCGCTCGGCTCCGCCGGCATACTCGGCTGCACACTGCCCGCCGAATACGGCGGCGAGGATGGCGGCTTTCTCGACCGGTGCGTGATCGCCGAGACTCTTGGCCGCTTCAGCACCACGGCAGTCAGCATTTACTTTGTCGCCAACATCTGCGCGACCATGATCGCCGAGGCCGGCACCGACGCCCAGCGCGGCCAGCTCCTGCCAGCACTGGCCAGTGGCGACATGCGGCTCGCGTTCGCGCTCACCGAGCCGGAAGCGGGCTCGGACGCCGGCGCGATCGCCGCTCATGCCGTCGGCGACGGCGATCATGTCGTGCTCGAGGGAACCAAGCTGTTCACCACCGGCGCACGTGACGCCGACTACATTCTCACGGTCGTCCGCACCTCACTGGGCCAGAAGGCGAGCCGGGGCAGCAGCATCTTCCTCGTCCCCGCCGACTCTGCAGGGCTGCGCATCGAATCGCTGCCCAAGATTGCCAGCACCAGCCACGCCACCTGCCAGGTCCGCTACGAATCAGTGCGGGTGCGCCGCGATGCCGTGCTCGGTCAGTGGGACGAGGCCTGGCCACTGCTGATACACGGATCGGCCGTGGAGCGCCTCTGCATAGCCGCCTGGCTGTCCGGCATGGCACGAACGGTCATCGACGATCTCATCCAGTTCGCCCGTGACCGCGTCCAGTTCGGCCAGCCGATCAGCCGTTTCCAGGCTGTCCAGCATCAGATCGCGGACATGGCCACCGACGCCCAGGCGATGCGCTGGCTCATCTACCACGCCGCCTGGCAAGCCGACCGGCAGCCTCCGGCAGCCCTGGCAATCAACATGGCCAAGGTATTCAACACTCAGACCGCACACCGGATCGTCGGCACTGCCATGCGGCTAACCGGCGGCCGGGCTTTCTTTGCCGACAGCGCGCTGCCCCGCTTGCTGCGCGAATCCACCTTCGCCTTCTACGCCGGCGGCACGCTCGAAATCCAGCGCAACGTCATAGCCCGCGAGCTAGGCCTGCGGTGAAGGCTTCCAGGATGCCCTGCTGAGGAGGAGGTTCAGGTGACGGCGCCGTCGCAAGCGGCTTCACGGAATGCCCCGTGGCCCGCGGCCAGCCCGTTCGCGCCGGACGGGCGTGCATGCCCTGCCGATGTCGTTGTGATGCCGGGACGGGGATTGCAGCTGCCGCGGCAACTGTCGTTCGACAGGTGGCTAAGCGTCGGCAGGCGGCTGTCGGAAATCTATTCGTCGTCAGCCTGGTGCCTTGGCGACTGGCTCGTCTACGGGGAGGCGGCCTTTGAAGGCCGTTATCGCGAGGCCATCGAGCAGACTGCGCTGGATTATCAGACGTTGCGTAACTACGCCTGGGTGGTAAGGCGGTTCTGTTTGTCCCGGCGACGGGACGGCCTGAGTTTCGGTCATCATGCCGAGGTTGCCGCTCTGCCCGAGGTCGAGCAGGATTTCTGGCTGGGCAAGGCCGAGGAGCTTGGCTGGCCGGTCAAGCGGCTACGCCGGGAGGTCCGCGCGAGTTTGAGTGAACGCTCAGCAAGCGGCTGCTCTGCCGGGCCCGGCGGCGGCAGGTCTGGCCGCCCGGGGGAGGAGGCTCCTGGCATGGCCTGCATGCAGATTCGGCTCACGCCTGAGCAGATGCACGCCTGTCAGGCCGCAGCCAGCAGAGCGGGCGTGACCGTGCAGGCGTGGGCAGTTCAGTCCCTCGACCAAGCGGCCCGCCATGCAGACGAGCACATCACTCGTTCCCCGATCTGCTTAGGCTGAAGACTCAATGAGGTCGGCGAGCGCGTGTCCTACCCGTTCCAGGACGGAGGGATCCTGTGCGGCGCGCGCGAGGAGGATGCCGCCCTCGAGCGCGGCTACGACGAGTTCATCCACGGGTACGGAACTGGGCGCTCCGGGCAGTGCTCGCACGGCCGCCCGCCAGCCGTCGAAAGCGGCGTGGGTCGCCTGCGTGACGGCGGGGGAGTTCTCTGAGGCGTCGACGACACCCGCGGCGACCGGGCATCCGAAGCTGGTCCCCTTGGCCCGGAGCAGGCCGGCGTAGGAGGCGAAGCAGGTCTCGACCGCGGCGGCCATCGTGGGCGTCCTGGCGGGGCCGGGGCCGGCAAGCGCCTGTCGGACGTCCTCGCCGTTGCGGGCGATGACGGCCGCCGCGAGTTCCTCCTTGCCACCGGGGAAGTGGTGGGTGAACACGCCTTTGGTCACGCCAGCGCGCGCACAGATCTCGGCCAGGCCGGTGCCGCTGATCCCGCGGCGGCGGAACAGCCCGGTCGCGGCCCGGACAAGCCGCTCCCGGGTATCTGTCCGTCGCCCGTCGCCGGTCACAGGGCGAGGGTGGGCCGGGCCGCGAGCCCCGCCGCTGCGATGATCTTCGTCTTCGTCGCACGTACGGCGTCGCGTGGCCGGGCCGCGATCTTCCCCGCGAGCTCGAGCGCGGTATCCACCGCCTCGCCCGCACCCGCGAGCCGGTTGACCAGCCCGACGCGCAGCGCCTCGTCGGCCTCGATCCGGCGTTCGGTGAAGCACAGGTCGCGGGCGAGGCTCCCGCCGACCAGCTCTCGCAACGTCGCGAACAGCGGCTCGGCGGAGGCGACCTCAGGCCGCGCGAACCAGACGCCGGGCTGCGCGATCCGAAGGTCGCACAGCGTCGCCAGGTCGAAACCACCCGCCAGCGCCGGGCCGTTCAGCGCACACAGCAACGGAACTGCGCAGCGAAGGAGAGTGTGATGAAAGCGGTCGCTGGACGCCCACAGCCGCGCATGGGCCCGTGGGTCCCGCGCTGCAGCGCCGAACTCCGCGAGGTCGAAGCCTGCGCAGAAGACAGATCCGGTCCCGGTCAGCACGAGCGCCCCGACGTCGGGGCGACCGCCGAGCACGTCGACCGTCTCGCTCAGCCGGTCCCGCAATTCGGCCGACAGCGCGTTGCGAACCTCCGGCCGGTTGAGCCGCAGCAGCCACACGCCGTCCCCGCGATCTTCCACCGCGAGCAGATCCTCGTCAGCCATGCTGAGATACTAGTACGCTCGTACGAGTTTCACGAGGCCGCGGCCGATGGCCTGCTCAACCCGGTGGGCCGGCCGTGGCGCCGGTTACTGCGCCTGCGGGATCTCAGCGAAGTAGTTCCCATGAGCTCGCGGCGTTCCGGGCCGGCTGCCAGGCGCCGAACATGCTGATGTGGTCGGGCCCCGGTTTTGTGGCCTGGGGGCCGCCGTCGTGGGGGTACCGGCCCGAGCCGCCACGCACGCTGGCCGAGGGGGATGTGCTGCTCGCCGAGTGCTCAGCCGGTTCGGCATGAAGGAATCCCAGCACCAGGTGGCCATCGCCATCGGGAAGGTCCATCCCGACATCGAGGCCGCCGCGCAGATCGCGCGCGCCTGCTACGACGCGGGCCTGAACGCCGCCCGGGTTGACAACACCTTCGGCGACGTGGCGGAGGCGATGATGGCGCCACTGAAGGAAGCCGGGTCGTGGAACATCCACCCGCTGGTGCACGCGCTCAACCCGTTCGGCCCGGTCGGCGGTTTCGGCGGCCCCGGCGGGCTGGACCAGATCCCCGAGGCCCGCCGCTACGGGCGGCTGTTCGCGCTGCCGACGGTCGGTGCTGAGCTGCCGCTCGCACCGGGCATGTCCTGGTCGTTCGAGCCCAGCGCCGTGGTCGGCGGCCGCGCGGCCATGATCCCGCCCGCCGCCCAGCGCGCTATGTCCGAGCGAGCCAAGGCCACCGCCACCGAGACCCCCGGCAGCCACGCCGTGTTCGTCTC